>Ga0209395_1007575_pt1 | contig 11362 bp, 10 predicted proteins | sample GOMGulsemesocosm_3_FD_184635 | JGI IMG/M metagenome (GOLD analysis project Ga0209395, IMG submission 184635) | Methane-oxidizing microbial communities from mesocosms in the Gulf of Mexico - GOM9D Gulf of Mexico (SPAdes) (version 2) | ecosystem: Environmental > Aquatic > Marine > Cold seeps... | reverse complement strand
GGTGTTGAACAAGACATTAGCGGCAACCTTCGCATCACTACCTTGGTAGAGTTTTCACCCTTGTTAAATCCCGCAATTATGAAGCTTCGCACCGATTACCCAAAATTACGTATACAGCTGCTCTCTACCGAAGAGGTCATCCCCCTGGCCAGTGGCGCAGTGCATGTTTCACTCAGGGCGGGGCCCGAGCCCCTGGACCCCGATTTAATCGCCCGTAAAATCATGTCTATCGATATGAGTTGTTATGCCGCCGACAGTTACGTGGCGGCTCATGGTTTACCCTTAAGCCCCGCAGAGTTCAACCAACACGAGTGGGTGATGCCCAGTGCCGACAAACATCGTATAGCGAATGTTAAAGAGTTATCGAAGCTGATTGATGTTGAGCAAGTGGTTTATCAAAGCAACCACTTTTTAGATATAGAGGCTGCTGTTATTTCAGGTATGGGAATAGGTCTCATGACTAATTCGGTGGCGGATAACACCGCTGGCGTTCAAAAAATAGACATCGAAAACATGATTACCTGGGAGGCTGAAGCCTTGTGGTTTGTTTACCATCGTGATTTAAAGCGTAACGCCAAAGTGCAAACCTTATATCGGTACCTAACGGATAATTTAAGTTCTGAGCATAGAAAGGATTAATGCGGTCAGGGGGAGATAAATAGATATAGATCAAGATCTGCCTAAGTTAGATGCTTTTCCTTTGTGGGGAGCATGCCACTGGCTGTAGGTAGATAGCAATGGGATGCGGGGCCAAGTTTTTGAACTTGCCTTGGCGAAATGCAAACCCTGGCCCCTAAGTCGTATGGACTATTTATGCTTTTAGGTATGCTTTTACCTATGCAGTTTCAAAAACTGGTTAAGGGTCTGCTGGATGTAAACTTTAAAAATTCATTTTGAATGTAACCCATTACTTGCCGCTTTTTATAGGCAAGGTCCACGGTGGCGGTTAAAAATTGCGTATCGGGTAACAAACGTACCAGCTGCTTTTTATTGCTGGGGTCTTGTAGTAAGTCTTCAAAAATAATAGAGACCCCTAACCCTTTAAGAGCAAACTTCAGGTGGCCAATATCATTTTTAATGGTGATATAAGCCGACTTTTTGGCGTACTCTGCATAATTTCCTTGGCAGTTTTTTTTAAAGTAAACCGGGAATGCCGCATACCCACTAGGGTAGTCGATAAGGTTTTTGTCCAAAAGGTCTTTTAGGCTGTTAATGGGGCCATGCTTTTTTAAGTATTGCTTGGAGGCCACCGGGATCATATTGCGGCTAAATACGGGCACGGCTTCATATAGGTTTTTATTGGCCACCGACACCATAATGGCAAAATCAATCTCGTTGCCTTTCAGTTTTTGTTCTTGTTCTTGGTCACTGCCAATAAAAAACTCAAATTTAATTTTTGGGTATATTTTACAAAACTCACCAAGTAAGTCAGGAAGATAGGTATAAACCTGTTCTTGCCACACGCCTATGCGAATAGTGCCCATGGCTTGTGCCTTATTCTCTTTCAATTGTGCCACGGCGTTTTCGGCCAGCAATACACTCTTTGAAAACGCCTCGTATAGCTGATGGCCATCTTGCGTCAGTACTATTTTTGCCGCGCTTCGGTCAAATAATATCACTTCAAGCTCTTGCTCAAGCACCTTTAGTTGGTGTGAAACCGCCTGCTGAGTACGAAATAGGTTTTTGGAAGCTTGAGTTACCGTGCCGGCATTTACAACCTCTACGAAGGTTCTGGCTTTATTTAAATCAATCATATTGGCACAATTTATATTTGTGAGGTAAACAAATATTACTCGTTATTTTTGTGCTAGGCCAGAGCGTTAAGATGGTTGTCACGTTACGCCCATTCAATCAAAAGAGTATGCCCCATGAACCGTATCATCGCTCACAAGACCGTTAAAGTACTGCAAGGGCTTGTCATTGCCTCGGCGGTGCTTTTATTTCAAGGCTGTACCAGCCTTAGTAATGTGGATGAGTTTGCCACGCAGTATGATGTAAACAGTCGAACCTTTGGCGATATTTCGGTGGATGAGGCCACAAAAGCCCCGCTTCAAGCCATAGCCCGTGCGCATTTTAAGGCCAGCCCCGATGTGGTATTTAATCGAATGGGCGATCATAAAAGCATGGGGGAATGGCTGCCAATGTTAGACCATGAAATTCAAGTGGATAACAGCCGCTCCATCACGCCTGGGGAAAACAATGTGGGTACCACCCGAATCTGCATATTTGGCGGCGATACACTCACCGAAGACGTAATACATTGGGTGCCGGGAAAAGGCTACTCCTACAGTGTGCGGGATTCAGAGGAAGCCCCTGCTAAAAATCATCTAGGAGTCATCACTATTGAAAAGGATGGCTTAGGCGGTTCATTGGTAACCTGGCGCCAATATTTCGATCCAAACGGGTTCAAAGGTGAGTACATAATGCCTACTATGATGTCACTGGTTTTAAATGGCGCGTTAGATAATTTAAGCGATGAATTTGGCGGCGAGGTACTGTAATCAACCCGAACCACTAATTTAATCACTAAAAAAGGCATTAAATGAAAAGATGTTATAGTCTGTCTGTGTTGGGGTAACACCATGCAGGCGGTACGATCATTAACTCAGGAGTTTAGATGAATCAAAAACAACCAAACTCCTGGTTTATTATTTTACTGCTAATTTTTGCCGGTGAAATGATCTTCAGCCTGCCGTTCCATATAACGCGTTATTTCCGTCCAACCATTCTAGAAGTGTTTTCACTATCCAATGCCCAGCTAGGGGATATATTTGCCACCTATGGTGTGGTGGCTATGCTAGCGTATTTTCCCGGCGGCGCATTGGCCGACCGCTTCTCAGCCAAAAATTTAATTACCGTATCCCTATTTATTACCGCCGCGGGCGGTGTGGTCTTTGCCAATATCAGCGATGCACAATGGCTAATCTGGCTCTATGGTTTCTGGGGGTTAACCACCATCTTGTTATTTTGGGCAGCACTCATTAAAGCCACGCGAGATTGGGGCGGGGTTGAGAAACAGGGCATAGCCTTTGGCATTATGGATGGCGGCAGGGGGTTAGTATCTGCGGTCGTAGCCAGTCTGGCGGTGGTTGTATTTGCTTATTACATGCCCACCGACAACATCACCCCCCAAGCCAGGTTGCATGCTATTCAAATGGTGATTTATTTTTACTCTGCCATAACGGCTTTGGCGGCGGTACTTATCTATTGGAAGCTGCCCACTGATCACAACCAGCAAACTGCCAGTGAGCCATTAATGGATGGTGTGGCCCAGGTATTAAAACAAAAAACAATTTTGTTACAGGCTATTATCGTGATTTGCGCTTACTGCGGATTTAAAGGGGTGGATAACTACTCACTTTACGCGGTGAAGGTCATGCAGTTTAACGAGGTAGATGCCGCATATTTCTCATCCATTATTGCCTATTCCCGGCCCTTCGCGGCAATTTTGGCGGGTTTATTGGCAGACCGATTTAAAGCAAGCACCACCATATTGTTTAGCTTTACTCTGTTGGCAGCCGGCTATTTAGTGCAAAGCTTTATTTCTCCTGTAGATTCAATCACGTTACTGGTGTGCTGCAATCTGGTGGTCACCTTAATCGCGGTTTATGGCATTAGGGGGATTTATTTTGCGTTGGTGCAAGAATCAAATGTGAATAAAAAATATACAGGCACCGCCGTGGGCATTATCTCGGTGGTGGGGTTTACCCCGGATATCTTTTTTGCACCCATATCCGGGCGAATATTAGATGCCGCCCCGGGCCTTGAAGGCTTTCAGAATTACTTTTTATTGCTCACCGGCATTGCGGTGTTAGGCATACTGGCTACCTGGCTGTTTGCTAAAATTAACACATCCAAGCTTGCCAATTAACACGGGTTTACATTGGATAATAATTACTGGTTTGTGCCTGGTCTTTCGTTTTGCCTAAGCGCACTCAGCAAGACCTGCTCGGTAAACCCGTTGCTCCGTAAATGAGAGGCAATTACCATTGTGAGTAAACAGACACCAACCCTGTAGATACTTGGCGCTTTTTTACTCATGTTAGCCAGCATCTTTGGCAACGATAGATCCGATTTAATCCCAGAAGGATTCGTGATTATGGTTATCGGCACCCCATGCAAAGAGAAAAATGCTGAATCAAATGGCGCTAAACGTTAGTAATTAAGAATTTAGCGTACGTGATCTGTACAAACGATATATAATAAGTTTTTAACTTTACACGGAGCATCTTGCAGTGCAGGACAAAATTACCCTGGTAGTTGATTACCTAAACGAAGTAAAAACACGTTGCACGTTCAATGCGGCGGCAGAAGCCCTAGGTATTACCCCGCAGGCGCTTAAAAAGCAGCTAGGTGATTCCCGCCCAGAAATCTCCTGGTTCGTGAGTCCAACGTCAGGCGAGCCTATGCGTTATACCGACAGTGAAAAACATCCTGAGCTATATCGCACTACGCGAATTATTACCTCATCAAAGGTTTTAAAGCGTAATCTGGACCTGTAAAAAGTTAACCAGGTAATAAAGGGTCGCCCCTATGGCGCTAAATCGCCAGTGCTGGGCAGCTCCGACCCTTTTGCGGCGCTATTAAACGACCGCTCCTGGCACTAAAGCTGTGCTGTTAGCACCCCAAATCGGCCATTCGGCCACTTTAGAGCATCCACTGACCCCATGTTTCAGAACCCGCGTAATGGCTTATTTTAGTAAGCGGCCAACGCTGAAGCGTGTATAGTGCGGTCAGTATTTCTCACTAAATAGACCAACCATATGCTCGGCTACTACCTTCATACAACCAATGCCCAACAGGCGCTGGAGGCCATTGCCAAAGGACTGTCTAGCGTCCGGCTCTCCACAGACTTAAACCTTTCAGAGCAGGACTTTTCCATAAGTGACCAGGGCCTAGTGCTGGACGAAGACAATGAGCTGACTATTAGCGAGCTTAAAAAAATCGTTAAGAAGAAACAACGAATTTACCTCTGTCGCGATGGCGATATGGACCCACTTGAAGACCGCAGCTCTGGCTACTACAAACTTGTGCCCACGGCAGGAGCACCTCTATTAGAAATTAGCGGCGTTAAAATGCATATCTCCAAGGGAACCGACCCCTTTACCAGTGCCTCCGAGATGTCTCAACAAGCGGTGCACAAGGGTGACAAGGTGCTGGACTGCTGCAGCGGGCTAGGTTATGCAGCCATCGCTGCCCACCGACTAGGCGCCAGCGAGGTGCTTACCATCGAGCTAAGCCCCGAGGTAATGGGGCTGCGCGCGCAAAACCCTTGGTCAAATGATTTGGGTAATGAAGGGATTGTGCAACGCCAAGGCAGCAGCTATGAGCTGATACGGGAAATGTCTGCTGCTTCTTTCGATTCGGTTATTCACGATCCACCACGTTTTTCCCTGGCCGGAGAGCTCTATAGTGAAGAATTTTACCGCCAGGTATTTCGGGTATTGCGCCTGGGCGGACGACTTTTTCATTACACCGGAAATCCACACGTCATAAAAACCGGCAGCAGCTTTGTTGACGGCGTTATCCGCCGCCTTAAAGCCGCCGGTTTCAAAAACGTGGAAAAGGTCGAACATCTGATGGGCGTTAGTGCGCAGAAAAAATAGTATAACAAGCGAGGTTGCAGACTGTGGCCTCGGATTTTTTCTAAGCCTTCAATTTCACAGTTAAGGATAATAAAAATGATAACGTCTAAAACGGTCATACTTAGGGGAACATCTTTATTATTGTTGTTTGTGGTTCTCTTTTACTGGTATCTGGACCGGGGCCTTTCACAACAAATTCAACCTGCCAGCTTTACCTGTTTAGCACCTGAGCAAGGTGCTTTCAGCAATGAGAATATTCAGTATAAAAATATCTATGGTATTGGTTTAGCGTATGCAAAGCATATTAATGAAACCGCTTCGAGTTTCGACCCAAACCTGGACCCACCCGTTTTTAGAAAAAACAGCATAAGCCTGATTCAGGGCGACAGCCATGTGGCTATTCCTTCTCAAAGTGAACTGTTATTGGCGACAGAACACCTGGAGCCTGGCATAGGACAATTACTTCAAGAAAAAGACATTAGCCTTTTATCGCTATTAGATTATGAGGCAGAGCTGGCGTTTGTGCTGCTTGAAGACATTAGCCCTAAAGATATTAATGGCCCCGCCTTTGTGCCAAAGATTGGATTTTTAGTGGCCAATGATTTGTCGGCCAGAAGCATCGCCATATTGGGAGAAGATCAAAAAAATCGATATGACTACTGGGGCGCCTCTAAAAGCCATCCTGGTTTTACCCCCATTAATGGCCAGTTATGGGTGCCCAATGTCCATCAAACCAATGCCATACCTTGTGTCACGCTGCAAACCCATGTGGATGGCGAGATGAGGCAAAATGAAAATACCCGTAATTTAATTTACACGCCCACAGATATGCTGCGCTTTATTCACAAAAAGTACCCTAATACGGCCATGAATAAAGGCGATATCATACTCACCGGCACACCCGGCGGCGTGACCTTTAATGTGCCAAGGTGGAAGGCAAGGTTTGCCAAGCTTATAAATCTAGATCGTTTTCAAAAGCTGGCCATAAGTCAAAAAGAAAGCAGTGCCAACAAATTCCTTAAAGCGGGTAATAAAGTCACCGTAAGTGGTGAATGGCTGGGCACGGTTAGTGTGGATGTTGTGGAATAGTGAATGGTCTATGAGGGCCTAAGCGCGCACTGCCAAACATTTTAAAATAATTGTATTGATAGTTAAGAATAGTAAGGGAAAAAATGAAAAAGGGAGGGGTAATATTTGGCGGAATATTCTTTTTGGCCGGTTTGGGGTTTTTCTATGTGGCGGTGCTTAGTCAACTAATAGATGCGTGGAATATGCAGTCTTGGCAGGCGGTTAACGGCCAGCTGGTGAGTTCAAATGTAAGCAGCTATCAAAGTCGTAACGACAATGGCTCGTATACCACTATGTATAAACTGGAGGCCGTTTTTAATTATCAGGTAGCCGGTGATAAATATAGAGGCGATAGAGTGGGCATCAATACCAGCAGCAGTAGCGACCGCGAAGATGCCTATGAACTCATGTCGAAGCTCAAACAGGATCAGCGGCAGCATCAAAGTATAACGGTTTGGTATAACCCTGAATTACCTAGCGAATCGGTTTACGACCGCAGCTTAAACTGGAAGTTACTTTTAATCATGACCTCATTCACCTCTATTTTCATACTAGTGGGCGCAGGCATTATAGCCTTTAGCTGGTCGGGTTCAAAAGAGGACCTGGAGGTGAGAAATGCGGACCCGGAAAAACCTTGGACCACATACCAGCCCTGGGCGTCGGCCACTATCTATTCCCAAGCGAAAAGTAATTTAAAACTAGCGTGGTTCTTAACCGCCCTGGCCACGCTATTTTTTGGCACGTTTTCATTGGCTATGTTTGGTGAACATCCTGTGGCCACGGTGTTTTCATTTTTGTTCTTAATCATTCCGAGCCTAGTGGGAAAGCGCGCCATTCGCATTCAACGTGAGTGGGACCGTTTTCAAAAGGTGCCGTTAACACTTAACCCCTACCCTAGTGTCATTGGTGGGAGTATGGGCGGTAACCTAATTGTACCGGCCCGTTTTAAAAGCGGTGATCAATACTCCTTAAACCTAGTGTGTACCAAACACTGGACCACCCGCAGTGGTAATGAAACCAAGTCTCATCAAAGTATTGTGTGGTCCAAGCAACAAACAGCAATAATTAAACAATATGGCAGCGGTACTAAGGTTCAAATTTTATTTGATGTACCCGCCGACCAAACTCCGTCTAGCAAACCCGATAACCACTATCATTGCTGGACCCTAGAAGTAAAAGGCAACTTAGAAGGCATTAATTTCCATCGTACCTATGAAGTGCCGGTATTCGTCACCAAAGACAGTCAAACCGTAAAAGAAGAATTAAAAGAAAACCCGTTAAATATTTCCCAAAAACAAGCCATTAAAAAACGCCTGGCAGTTTCCACTGTAGGAGATCAAATTAAGCTGGAAACCCCAGGCTCTAAAGCAGGTTTAGCCTTTGCAGGTATGGGCGGCTTGTTTTCAATAATAGGCATTGTAATCGCAACGCTTAATACCGCCTTTTTTGGTGTGGTGTTCGCTTTATTTGGTAGCTTGTTTTTTGTGGCAGGTCTTTGGATATGGGGGCGTAAATGCAAGGTGCTAGTGACGCCGAAGGGCTGCGATGTGCAGGTATACTGGTTTTTCAAGAAAGTAAAACATCATAAAATTAATGTGGCGGATATATCTGCCATTGAGACTTTAAGGTCTTCCGGTGGCAGCGTAAATGGAAAAGACATGGGCGATACATTCAACTTGGTTATTAAATATTTGCAATACAGCAGTCTAAATATTGGTGGTGATTTTAAGTCCACTAAAAACGCCACCCACATGAAATTGGAACTGGAGCGTGTTTTGAATATTGAGTCTGCTTGAATTTTTGATCGCTTCCTTCACCAGAAGGGCAGGCCTTATGTTTTACCAAAGGAAAATCCTCCCGCCCAAAGAATGATGGGCAGGGTGCAGTTAATCTAGTTACACGGCACTAATCTCTTCGGGAATTCGGCCAATGGCATCCGGGCTTGTGGGGGCGGTGGCTGCCCAGTGCACATCTTGTCGCATGCGCTTAAAATAGGCATTCACATGGGGGTAGGGGGACCAATCGAAGGGAATTGTTTCCTTAAAAAACTCAACATGAATCATGGAATAGTCTGCAATGGTGACGGTATTGCCCACCATGTATTTGCGCCCCTGCAGGTGCTGGTTGAGCACACTGGCAAAGCGAGCTAATTGCTCTTTGCTCCAATCAATAATGGCGGGGTTTCCCGGTGCATCCATAAACGAGGGTTTGGCCACGGCCTCAAACGCCAGGGTGCCAAAGGCCTGATTAAAGTGCGCAAGCTCCCAGCACTGCCAGCGCACAATGTCGGCTCGCAGGGCAAGGTCCTTAGGGAACAGGGTTTGGTTTTCAGAGCGTTCGGCCAGATATTGGTTAATGGCATTGGACTCCCACAGGGTTAAATCGCCATCTATCAGGGTAGGCACCATGGCATTGGGGTTTAATGCGGTGTATTCAGGGTTCTGGGTATCGCCTGCAAACAGGTCCAGATATTCAATATCCAGATTAATGCCTGCATGACTGGCAACGGCCAGTACTTTGCGCGAATTGGGCGAGCCCACAATAGCGTATAGTTTCATTTTTCTATCCTTTTAAAAATTACGGGTGTGTGATTTATGGCCGCCCAGGTAACGTGGGCAGCCTGCCTGAAAAACACTTGCTTTTAACAAGTAAAACTCTAGTAACTTAACTTGTTATTTGCAAGTGTTTTTTTCATGGGGTAAAATCGGCCCCATGGTTGATAAAAAAACAAAAGAATGGGCTGGCTGTCCGGTACGCTTTGGCATGAGTCAATTTGGGGATAAATGGAGCTTTCTCATTATTCGCGATTTAATGTTTAAAGGGCGAAAGTACTACCACGAGTTCATGGAAGCGGGGGAGGGCATATCCACCAACATACTGGCGGCCCGTCTTAGTGATTTAGAGGCGAATGAGATCATTAACAAATCAAAAGACCCACTTAAAGGTTCAAGATTTGTTTACACGCTCACTCAAAAAGGCATAGAGCTTATGCCCATGATGCTGGCTATGATGGATTGGGCCGAAAAATACGATGCCGAAACCGAAGTGCCCCCCGAATTTATTAATGGCTTGCGAAATGACCCTGCCAAACTGCAACAAGAGATTTTAGACAACCTGCCTAAGTGATGTTTGTAAGGGGAATTGACGGGGCTTTTATTAAGCAGCTATTTTGTAAAAAGCGCATAGATCATGCGCTTTTTATCGTTAGGCTAGAGGGATCTGGATACCTCAAAAATGGCATTCGATTCTTTAAACTCAATGAGCTCAGAAATAGTATATTCCCCTGAGCCATCGAAATAATCTAATTTATCCATAGCGCCATCTCTAAGGTCAGTGCGCGCCCCCGATTTTTTAGTTGAAGCCTGTTTGCTATATAAAACCACCACCTTAGTGCCAGACACCGCCGATACCTCTACAGCCCCATACTTATATTTATCATCATAATCATTTAGCAGTTTTGAATAATCAACCAAGTAACGGTCACCCGACACCGGCGCTTCTAACAGTACCAGTTCTTTGGCATCGGTTTCGGCCGACTTCATGTGCGCCCATGTAAAAAATAAAGGGATGATAATGGCCCAGTATTCTACCGGTATAAAAAACATGGTATGAGATGGGGATTTTGTGATGACACCGGTTTCTTCGTTGAGGTGACTGGCTCTTTTTTTATGGTTCAGGTAATAGCCAAAAAGTCCTGTGGCCATTGCGGCCCCTATTAAACCAATGGTTTTAGGCCATTCGTTAGCTTTGTAATATTCAGCCTCCATGATGCCTTGCATAGCAAGCAAACAGGCAACCCATGTGATGCCAAAAACGATGAGCGTTGCCCAGCCGTATCCACGCCAAATCATTAACATATTATAATTCCATTTATCTTTATGTGTTTTTATATTTGTATCGCCAAATGTTGTTTGGCTGAAGCAGTATACCCATTTCTAATATGGGTGACGATTAATTAGCGCCCGTGCGTAACCCGTTTACGATTTGTTGGAACGTGTTCACTGCCTGGCTGCGCGCGGGCTTCTTTTTGGGGGAGTGGATAATGGAGAGCGCCGCTTCGGTCAGGGCCGCGTTGAGAATGCGCGCCACCAGATCGGAAGAGGCTATGTCTATCTCACCCTTGTGGGATGCCGCATCAAGCCAGGCAATCATTGGCGCGAGACTATGTTTTGCTTCGATGTCACGGCAGCGTTGCCACCCCAGTGCTGAGGGACCCTCCACCGCCAGGATGCGAGCCACTTGCGGATTGGCAAGCTCGTCCAGCCAAGCCAGGCACACCCCAAGCAAATCCCCAATGGGTGAATCGCTTGGAGGGTGATGGCGAACCGCACGCTTAATCGCGCCCTGTGCTTCGTCTTCGTAAACCGCGGCAATCAAATCTTCAAGGGAGGTGAAGTGATGATACATGGCACCTCGGCTAACCTTAGCAGCTTCAAGAATTGCCCGAGTAGTCGTGCCTGTAACCCCGTCACGGCGCATCAGTGTGCGTGCAGCCTCAACTAAGCTGGCTCGGGTAGCCTGCCGTCTTTGGTCTTGTGTTGCCATATCAAAAAAATTCCCTTAAGCCATTTACCGACCAGTGATCGGTATGCAATACTATTTACCGACCACTGGTCTATATTATCACACAGGAGAACATTATGAGTAAGCATCCCGAGTCTCTCGCTAACTATCTGGCCGCCTGGAATGAAATGGATCCAAGCAAAATT
>Ga0209395_1007574_pt1 | contig 11363 bp, 11 predicted proteins | sample GOMGulsemesocosm_3_FD_184635 | JGI IMG/M metagenome (GOLD analysis project Ga0209395, IMG submission 184635) | Methane-oxidizing microbial communities from mesocosms in the Gulf of Mexico - GOM9D Gulf of Mexico (SPAdes) (version 2) | ecosystem: Environmental > Aquatic > Marine > Cold seeps... | reverse complement strand
GTTGGGTAGCTTTAAACAGTTTGCTGATTTCGTTGTGATGCAGCAGTAATTTTCGGGTGCGAAGAGGATCGGCAATAACATGATTGCAGGCTGTTTTGAGTGGCTCGATGTGAGCGCCAAACAGCCAGGCTTCGCCGTCTTTCAGTTGAACATAGCTCTCGGTGATCTGTCCTTTGCCCGCACGCAGGCTTTTGACTTCCCAGCCAGCTAGAACAAGACCTGCTTCAAAGGTTTCGTTGATATGATAATCGTGACGTGCCTTTTTATTCTGGCAGATCGATCCGGGTGAGGTTTTTTTCTTCTTGGCCATGGCAGGCATTATAGGGGCATGAATGCGGGTTGAATACGGTTGATCGTAAATATGCTGACTGTTGATATAAAGTGGGGGTGGAAAGCACCTCTGAGCTGGTTGTTGCCCGTCGATAGCCGCTATACTTAAAGCGGTGATTGAATGCAGGTTTTGCTGATTCGTTGGGGGTTCGTTTGGAAAAGTCGTGGCACATTGCTGATGCCTATAATTGTGACGAATTGGCTGAGGCCTGCGGGTCTTTGCAGGATGTTTTCGCGTTGCAGGGTGAGGCAATTACCAAGGATAAAATCAGTGATGTAGTTAAAGTGGCGCTGGATGGGAAAAACTTTTATGTAAAGCGCTACCACAAGCCGCGCAGTAAAAAAGCAGGCTGGTTTAAACGCAGTCGTGTGCGAGCTGAATGGGAAAACCTGCAGTTCTTTTCTTCTTTGGGTATCCCTACACCGACGTTGGTGGGGTGGGGTGAGCAAGGTAAGGGGTCAAAATTTCAAGGTGCGCTGATTACTGAAGAGCTGGTGGGAGCGCAGGATTTGGCGACACTGAATTCACAGGGAAGTGACCTTTTTGATCAGCCTGAGTGGTTCAAGCATACGGCTCAGAAAATTGCTTCCTATACTCGGCTAATGCATGAGCAGCGTTTCATGCATCTTGATCTGAAATGGCGCAATATTCTGGTAGGGCCGGGTGATAGGCCCAGCGTGTATTTTTTTGATTGCCCCTCGGGCAAGAAGTTGTCGTCGCTATTATTTCGACGCGGTCGTCTGAAGGACTTGGCCTGTTTGGATAAGATTGGGCGTAAGCGGCTGCGGCGCACACAGCGGTTAGCTTTCTATAAGTATTATGTTGGTTGCGATAAATTGACGCCAGAGCAGAAAGAGATGGCGAAAAAAGTGGATCGGTTTTCTGCCTATCTCGAGGGTGAAAGTTCTGAGGTTGGCTGGCGTATTTTTTAAGTACTCGCTTGGTTGAAGGGGAGTAATAGATCGATGGCAGAGCAGAAAATATCAATACACGGTGTCTGGGGTAGTCGCTGGACCTTTATTTTGGCTGCGACTGGCTCAGCGGTGGGCTTGGGTAATATCTGGAAGTTTCCTTATATTACCGGTGAGAATGGTGGTGGTGCCTTTGTGCTGGTCTACCTGTTATGCATCATGCTGGTGGGTGTTCCTATCATGATGGCGGAAGTATTGCTCGGCCGGCAAGGTCGGCAGAGCCCCATTAATACCATGCGCGCCTTGGTGCGTGAAACGGGCACCAATAAGGGCTGGCAGCTGCTTGGCTGGCTGGGCGTGATTGCCGGGTTTTTGATTCTGACTTATTACAGTGTCATTGCTGGTTGGTCGCTGAATTACATTTACGAGATGGGTGCGGGTACCTTTAATGGTAAGGATGCTGCGCAGGTAGGTAGTATTTTTGATGAGTTGTTGGCTAATCCCAAGAAACTTTTGTTTTGGCATTCGTTATTTATGATGCTGGTGACAGTCATTGTCGCGCAGGGCGTTATCAAAGGCTTGGAAAAAGCGGTGCGTACGTTGATGCCGTTGTTGTTCCTGCTGTTGGTCTTGTTGGTAGGCTACGCTCTAAGTACGGGTAGTTTTGGGCAGGGGTTTGCTTTCTTGTTTTATGTCGATTTTAGCAAAATGAGTTGGACTGCGGCGCTTACGGCATTAGGTCATGCTTTCTTTACCCTGAGTTTGGGTATGGGGGCGATAATGGTCTACGGCTCCTATATGCCAAAAAAGGCTTCTATTGGCAGTACTGTGTTAGTGGTGGCGGCTCTGGATACATTGGTCGCCTTAGTTGCGGGGCTGGCAATTTTTCCGATTGTGTTCAGTAACGGGCTGGAGCCTGGGGCTGGCCCGGGTTTGATGTTTATTACTTTGCCCCATGCCTTCGGTAACATGGGGGTTGGCCAGCTTTTTGGCACACTGTTTTTTGTATTGGTCAGCTTTGCTGCTTTGAGTTCGGGTATATCAATCATTGAGCCAGCCGTTGCTTGGGTGGTGGAGCGCTTTAAGGTGAATCGAGGCCTGGCGGCAGCGATGTTGTGTTTCCTAGCCTGGTTTGTTGGTATTGGAACGGTGTTTTCCTTTAATCTCTGGGCGGAATTCAGGCTGGGTGGTTTTACATTTTTTGATTGGCTGGATTTTCTGACGGCCAATATCATGTTGCCCTTAACGGGTTTCTTTATTGCGTTGTATGTGGGGTGGGTGTTGTCGCAGCGCCGTGTTGCGGACGAGTTGGCTCTGCAGAATGCGAGACTTTATGGTTTGTGGCGCTTTGCGCTGCGATTCCTTGCACCGCTGGCGGTGCTGGTGGTGTTTGTTGTGCCGCTCTATGAGCGTTTTGTCGGATAGGAAGTTAATAATTAAATGAAAACAGTACACAGAAACGCACTGGTAATGCATTCTGCTGAGCAGATGTATCGGTTGGTAAATGATGTCGAATCGTATCCGCAATTTTTGCCTTGGTGTAGCGGCTCGCGGGTTGAAAGTATTACGTCTGAGGAAATAGTTGCTAGCTTAGATGTGGCGAAAGTCGGTGTCAGTAAAACATTTACTACGCGTAATCGGCTAGTAGAAAACAAGTCGGTAGAAATGTCGCTAGTGGATGGGCCTTTTCAGCGCTTGGCGGGTAGCTGGGTCTTTAGTCCTTTGAATGAAGAGGCCTGTAAGGTAGAGTTGGACCTCGAATTTGAATTCTCCAGCAAGATGATGGCGGTGATGTTGGGGCCTGTTTTTAATGAGGCAGCCAATACCATGGTGGCGGCCTTTTGTAAGCGAGCAGATGAAGTTTATGGCGCAGGATAAGTTGATAACGGTGGAAGTGGCCTTTGCGCTGCCGGATAAGCAGGCGATTGTTGTGGTTAAGGCGACCGAAGGCATTACTGTCTACGAGGCGGTTGTGCAGTCAGCCATTGCTGAGCAGTTTGCGCCGATTGATATCGAAAATGACAAGATGGGTATTTTCGGTAAGGCGATTCGCGATCCCAAAAAAGAAGTATTAAAAGCCGGGGACCGAGTGGAGATTTATCGCCCTTTGCAGATTGATCCAAAAGCGTCGCGTGTTCAGCGCGCAGAAAAAGCCAAGTTGGAAAAGGTTAATGCCAAGTAAGACGTTGCGCCACTGAGGCTAGTGGCGCGTATTGATATTAATTGGTTGATGCTTTGCTGGGGACGAAGTCACCTTCAAAGTGAGTAAGCAGGTCGTCTTTGAAAAACAGGCTGATGCTTTCCTGTTGGCGGGTTTCTCCACCGGGTTGCAGGCTGTAAACGTAATCCCAGCGCGATTGCTTGAAGGTATCTACGATCAGCGGCGTGCCCATGACATACTGAGCCTGGCGTTTTGTCAGGCCGGGGCGCAGTTGGTCGATCATATCCTGAGTTATTACGTTGCCCTGCTGAATATCAATTTTGTAAGCGTTGGGTAGGCTGGGCAGATAGCTGCAGCCGGACGCAGTAAGCAGAGCGACAGTTAGCAGTGCGGTGTTCAGTTTGGTGCTGTAATTCACGTTAGTTGGTTCCACTCATTAGGCTGAGAGCGCATAATAGCCCAGTTGAAAGTAAAGGAGTAGTCTGGAAGTATGGCTGAAGAAAATCAAGAGTTACGCGCCGCTGGCCTGAAGGTCACTGTGCCCCGCCTGAAAATTTTACAATTGTTGGAATCCTCCGAAATTCGTCACTTGGCGGCGGAAGACGTCTACAAAATGCTATTGGAAAGTGGCGATGATGTGGGGTTGGCTACTGTGTATCGTGTACTGACTCAATTTGAGACGGCAGGCTTGGTTCAGCGCCACCATTTTGAAGGCGGCCGTTCTGTTTTTGAGCTGACCCGAAATGAGCTTGAGCACCATGATCACATCGTGTGTGTGAAGTGTGGTTTTGTGGAAGAGTTTTTCGACGAAATGATTGAGAAACGTCAGCATGAAATTGCTGAGGCCAAGGGCTTTGAGGTGACTGAACACAGTCACTATATCTATGGTCTGTGTCCTAATTGTAAAAAATAGACGTCTTTGTTTTGGGTGCCTAATTGGCGCCCACTAACATCTCCCGCGCGTGGGCCAGGGTTTGATCGGTCAATTTGAGTCCGCCCAGCATGCGCGCAATCTCAGCCACTTTTTCTTCTTCAGATAATAACAACATTTGCGAGTCGGTATGTCCGTTGGCAATTTGCTTGCTGACCGATAAATGCTGATGGGCCTGTGCTGCGACTTGTGGTTGGTGGCTGACGCAAATGACTTGCCCTGCTTCACCTAGTTTGCGAAGTAGTCTTCCGACTACTTCGGCAGTGCCGCCGCCAATGCCGACATCCACCTCATCGAATACCAAAACTGGAATGGATGATGCCTGCGCAGAAATCACCTGAATCGCCAAGCTGATGCGTGACAGCTCGCCGCCCGAAGCAACTTTGCTGAGAGGGCGTGGAGATTGCCCCGGGTTGGTGCTGACCAAAAACTCAATGGTTTCTAGTCCGTGGGTTGATAGTTTGCCTGTGTCGAGTGGGCTGAGTTTGGCGATAAAGTGGCAGCCGCTCATGCCAAGTGAGGCTAGATGCTCAGCAATCTGGCTGTCAAAAGTTTTACTGGCTGCTTGACGTTTTTTGCTGAGCCGCCTTGCGGCGTTTAGATATTGCTGTTGGTTTTTTTCGACCTGTTCAGAGAGCGCGTCAATACGCTCATCCATACCGTCAACCTGTTGGAAGTTTGTTTTCAGGCGTTCGTGTAATTTGGTTAATTCAGGCGCCTGTATCTGATGTTTACGGGTAATTTGGTAAATATCGCTGAGGCGCTCTTCTACCAGTTGCTGGCGTTGCGGGTCGATATTTACCTGTGACAGGTAGTGGGTAAGGCTGCTGGAAGCTTCCTTTATTTGAATTTGTGCATTTTTCAACAGTTCGCGCGTTTCGTTTAAATCCGCATGGTTGTCCTGAATGTTCTCGCTGAAGCGGATGGCTTGGTTGATCAAGTTGCTGCAGTCCACGCTATCAATTTCTGAGCCTTGAGTGAGCGAAAGAATCTGTTGACCGCTATTGAGGATTTCGCCAGCGCTGGCCAGGCGTTGTTGCTCAGCTTCCAGATTTTCAAGCTCGCCGGGCTGAAGGTTGAGCTCGTCCAGTTCTTCAAGTTGATAGCGCAACAGTTGGTGTTGTTCTGTTTGGTTTTGCTGATCACTCTTGAGTTGCGTTAATTCGCTTTCAGCTTGGTGCCATAGTTGGTATGCGGCTGTAACGCTTGCTGCCAGTTTGTCGGCGCTTGCGTAGGCGTCTAGTAGGCTGCGGTGGCTGGCTTTGTTCAATAGGGATTGGTGTTCGTGCTGGCTATGAATATCGATGAGAGATTCGCCGAAATCACGCAGCTGGGCCAGCGTGGCGGTTGAGCCATTAATAAAGGCGCGGGAGCGGCCGTCACGACTTAGTACGCGGCGCAAAATACAGTCGTCGGTGTCGAGTCCTTGCTCATCTAGCCATTGCTGCGCGCCATTATTTTTACTGATATCGAAGCTGGCGCTTATTTCGGCACGCTCTGTACCATCACGAATAATACCATTGTCGGCGCGATCACCTAGCACTAGGCCCAAAGCGTCTACGGCAATGGATTTGCCTGCGCCGGTCTCGCCGGTAATCACCGAAAGGCCCGTGTGCAGGTCGATGGAGAGGCTTTGTACGACGGCAAAATTCTTAATGTTTAGATGGGTTAGCATGGTGTTGAGAAGGTTGTCCAGGATACAAGTAGAAGCTGTTAGTTATAAAGTAAAAACTCAAAAATAACCAGCGGCATAAAAGCTGTAGTCAAAGGTGAGTCAATTTTCGCAATTGAAAGTCTTGAATCATTGTTTGGCGGCCCCATATAGCAAGCAGGTTAATTAATGTTGGCGTGTAGAATAAAGCTGTGCGTTGGCAAAGTATGAATATTTAGGTTGGAGGACGATAGGTCATGGCAGAAGATAAAGCCACCTCGGAAAACACTCAGGATACAGTGCAAGAGGGAGCTGCTCAGCAAGAGCAGATTGTAGAAGAGCAAGCGGCAACGCAAACACAAACAGATGAGTCTTCGGCTGAGCCAGATTTGGTTGCTGAGCTTGAGGCTGCGTTGGCGCAAGCGACAGCAAATAAAGAGGCTGAGTTACGTGCTCATGCGGAAATGCAGAATATCCGTCGTCGTGCCGAGCGCGATGTGGAAAATGCTCACAAGTTTGCGCTTGATAAAATGGCCGGCGAGTTACTGACGGTGGTTGATAATCTGGAACGTGCCTTGCAGTCTGCGGATGTGACTGATGAGTCGTCTAGAGCCTTGCGTGAAGGTGTTGAGATGACGTTGAGCAGCTTTATTACCACCTTGGGTAAATTCAATATTGAACAGATTGATCCAGAGGGTGCGCCATTTGATCCTCAGCAGCATCAGGCTATGTCGATGATTGAAAACGCTGACGTTGAGCCGAATACGGTTGTTGCTGTTTTGCAGAAGGGCTATAGCCTGAATGGTCGTCTGGTGCGCCCAGCGATGGTGATGGTTTCAAAAGCCGCTGCAGCGCCAAAAATTGATGAGCAGGCTTAACAAATAGTTGAAGTGGGCTTGAGTGAAAATCAAGCGAGAGCCTTGAAAATTGCAAAAGCAGTCCAATATTAGAGATTAATCCGCACAGAAAGTGTGAGTTTAATTTTCAAATTCAGTAATAAAGATTTAAGTTTGGAGTAGAACGTTATGGGAAGAATTATCGGAATTGACTTGGGTACCACTAACTCGTGTGTATCTGTAATGGAAGGCGATAAGCCAAAAGTAATTGAGAATGCCGAGGGCGATCGTACCACGCCTTCCATCGTTGCATTTGTTGATGACGGTGAAGTGCTGGTTGGTCAGCCGGCCAAACGTCAAGCAGTTACTAATCCTAGTGATACTCTGTTCGCGATCAAGCGTTTGATCGGTCGTCGTTTTAAAGACGATGTGGTACAGAAAGACATCAAAATGGTGCCTTATAAAATCGTAGCAGCCGATAACGGTGATGCATGGGTTGAAGCTAAGGGTGACGCTAAAGCGCCGCCACAGATTTCTGCTGAAGTTCTCAAAAAAATGAAGAAAACAGCGGAAGACTACCTGGGCGAAGCGGTAACAGAAGCGGTTATTACTGTGCCTGCTTACTTTAACGATTCTCAGCGTCAAGCAACTAAAGATGCCGGCCGTATCGCTGGTCTGGACGTAAAGCGTATTATCAATGAGCCAACAGCTGCGGCACTGGCTTATGGTATGGACAAGAAACGCGGCGATTCTACCGTTGCGGTTTATGACCTGGGTGGTGGTACGTTTGACATCTCTATCATCGAAATCGCTGAAGTTGATGGCGAGCACCAGTTTGAAGTGCTGTCTACCAACGGTGACACATTCCTGGGTGGTGAGGATTTTGATTTACGTTTGATTGATTTCTTGTCAGATGAATTCAAGAAAGACACAGGTATTGATCTGCACAACGATCCATTGGCTCTGCAGCGTTTGAAAGAGGCTGCTGAAAAAGCCAAAATCGAACTGTCCAGCGCACAACAAACAGATGTTAACCTACCTTATATTACGGCTGACGCGAGCGGACCTAAACACTTGAACGTGAAAATCACACGTGCCAAGTTTGAATCATTGGTTGAAGACCTGGTTGAGCGTACTTTGGCGCCGTTGAAAGTGGCTTTGAAAGATGCTGACTTGAGTACGTCAGAAATTGATGACGTGATTCTGGTGGGTGGTCAAACTCGTATGCCACTGGTTCAGGAGAAGGTTAAAAACTTCTTCGGTAAAGAAGCACGTAAAGACGTTAACCCTGATGAAGCGGTTGCTGTGGGTGCATCTATTCAGGCAGCGGTTCTGTCTGGTGATGTGAAAGACGTATTGCTGTTGGACGTAACGCCTCTGTCTCTGGGTATCGAGACTATGGGCGGTGTGATGACTGTGCTGATCGAAAAGAACACCACTATCCCAACCAAGAAAACGCAGGTTTTCTCTACCGCTGAAGACAACCAGTCTGCGGTAACGATTCACGTGTGCCAGGGTGAGCGTAAGCAAGCCACGCAGAATAAATCTCTGGGTCGTTTTGATCTGGCAGATATCCCTGCTTCGCCACGTGGTATGCCTCAAATTGAAGTGAGCTTCGATCTGGATGCTAACGGCATCTTGAACGTAGGCGCTAAAGATAAGGCGACGGGTAAAGAGCAGTCTATCGTGATTAAAGCCTCTGGCGGATTGAGCGATGAAGACGTTGAAGCGATGGTGCGAGATGCCGAAGCGAATGCTGAGGAGGATCGCAAGTTTGAAGAGCTAGTAGCGGTTCGAAACCAAGGCGATGCGTTGGTTCACGCCACGCGTAAAATGCTGGAAGAAGCTGGCGATAACGTTTCTGACGACGAAAAAGCACCAATCGAAGCAGCAGTTGCTGAGCTGGAAGTGGCGCTGAAAACCGATGATAAAGACGACATCGAAGCGAAAACAACTGCCTTGACTGAGGCTTCGGGTCCTCTGGCTCAGAAAATGCAAGAGCAGGCGCAAGCCCAGCCGGGCGAGCAGGCAGCTGATGCTGGCGCTGAAGCGGCTCAAGATGACGGCGCTGATGATGCCGTTGATGCAGAGTTTGAAGAGATGAAAGACGACAACAAATAAACTGTTTGGGGTCTGAAATCAGGCCCCGATTAGATTGTTTGAGGTTCTCTTGAGAACAGCTCAATATCGCAAGTAAGGCGCGCGGCTTCGGTCCCGCGCCTTTGCTCGATTTACGATTTACGCTTTAGATGAAGTGCAGGAAAATAGCGAAACAATATGTCAAAACGCGATTATTACGAAGTGCTGGGTGTTTCCAAAGGCACTGACGGCAAGGAAATTAAAAAGGCTTATCGACGTATGGCCATGAAGTATCACCCGGATCGTAATCCCGGTGATAAGGATGCTGAGTCGCACTTCAAGGAGGTGAGTGAGGCCTATGAAGTTCTTTCCGATGGCGAAAAGCGCGCGGCTTACGATCAGTTTGGTCATGCCGGCGTTGATCAAAATGGCGGCGGTGGTCGCGGCCATGCTGGCGGCAACTTCGGCGACGTATTTGGTGATGTGTTTGGTGATATCTTTGGCGGAGGCGGCGGTGGTCGTCAACGTAGTCATGTTCAGCGTGGCGCGGATTTAGGCTACAGCCTGGAGCTGGATCTGGAAGATGCCGTTAAGGGTAAGCAGGCTAAAATCAGAGTGCCTTCGATGGTCGGTTGCGGTGGCTGTGATGGCTCGGGTGCTGCAAAAGGTTCGCAGCCGGAAGAATGTCCAACCTGTGGTGGCGTCGGTCAAGTGCGTATGCAACAGGGGTTTTTTGCTGTGCAGCAAACTTGTCCGCGCTGTAAAGGTCAGGGTAAAACCATTAAAAACCCATGCCATAAATGCCATGGCGCCGGCCGGGTAGAAGAAACCAAAACGCTTTCCGTGAAGATTCCGCCCGGTGTTGATACCGGTGATCGTATTCGTCTGTCTGGCGAAGGCGAAGCGGGCGTGCACGGTGGTCCTTCGGGCGATCTGTATGTGCAGGTTAGTGTGCGTGATCACAAAATATTTACCCGGGATGGTGCAAATCTTTATTGTGAAGTGCCAATCAGCTTTGTTGATGCTTCTTTGGGTGGCGAGCTGGAAGTGCCGACGCTGGATGGTCGCGTGAAGTTGAAAATTCCGGCTGAAACGCAAACCAATAAATTATTCCGCGTACGCGGCAAAGGCGTTGCGCCGGTGCGTGGAGGCGCGACTGGCGACTTGCTGTGTCGTGTTTACGTGGAAACGCCAGTGAAGTTGAATGGTGAGCAGAAAGAGCTGCTCAAGCAATTCCAGGCAACGCTCGATGGTGAAGGTAATAAGCAATCACCGAAAAAGAGCTCCTGGTTTGCGGGAGTAAAAAACTTCTTCGATGAGATGAAAACCTAAAATTTCCTATTGCGCTTGTACTGGCGGCGTTAAAAACCAGCTCAAACTCCTCACTTATGACTAATAAGCTCCGGATTTTTGCTGGTTTTTGCCTTGCCATTCCGGCGCTCACTACGGAAATTGGCAGTTCTAATTTAAGGTAAAATAGAAAAAATAGGAAAGCGCATGACACGCATTGCAGTGACCGGTGTTGCCGGACGGATGGGGAAAGCCTTGGTTGAAGCAGTGATGCTGGCCGAAGATGTTGAGTTGACGGTTGCCGTTGTACGCCCTGATAGTTCGCTGGTGGGTGTTGATGTTGGTGAGCTGACTGGCATTGGCGCGAACGGCGTTAAGGTGGTTGGTGATTTGTCAGCGGCTATTGATGATTTTGATGTGCTGATTGATTTCACCACGCCGGCGGCAACGCTGGCGAATGCGGCAATTTGTGCCCGAACGGGCAAGCAACTGGTAGTCGGCACCACTGGTTTTGCCGATGAAGAAAAAGCACAAATGCTGGCGACAGCAGATCAGACCGCTTTGTGTGTGGCGTCTAATTTCAGCACTGGCGTGAACCTGTGCTTTAAGTTGCTGGATATTGCGGCTCGCGTATTGGGTGGTGATGTCGATATCGAGGTTTACGAAGCGCATCACCGCCACAAAGTTGACGCGCCTTCAGGTACAGCGTTGAGTATGGGTGAAGTGGTCGCTAATGCGCTGGATCGTGATCTGTCAAAATGTGCGGTTTATGGTCGCGAAGGGCAAACCGGTGCGCGTGATCGTGAAACCATTGGTTTTGCGACCGTACGGGCGGGCGATATTGTCGGTGATCACACGGTAATTTTTGCCGCTGACGGTGAACGTGTTGAAATTACTCACAAGGCCACCAGTCGTATGTCCTTTGCCCGTGGTGCGGTGCGTGCAGCTCAGTGGTTGAGCCAAAAGCCAGCGGGGCTGTTTGATATGCAGGACGTGCTTAATCTGAAATAAAAAGTGTTTGTCTAAATTGTCCATATTCCTGCTCTGATCCCTCAGAGAAATATGGACAAATCAGCGCAATTTCCGTAGAATTGCCGCCCCAGTGAGTAGCGAAAACTCACAACAAATTCGAAAAGCGGGATAAGGCCTTAGCCCTATCTCGCTTTTTTGCAG
>Ga0209395_1007571_pt1 | contig 11365 bp, 10 predicted proteins | sample GOMGulsemesocosm_3_FD_184635 | JGI IMG/M metagenome (GOLD analysis project Ga0209395, IMG submission 184635) | Methane-oxidizing microbial communities from mesocosms in the Gulf of Mexico - GOM9D Gulf of Mexico (SPAdes) (version 2) | ecosystem: Environmental > Aquatic > Marine > Cold seeps... | reverse complement strand
TTACTGATTAATTTATTTTATTCTGAGAGGCCTTTGTGGCAGCGTTACCGATCACTACCGTATTACCCGATTTATTTACGGCCTTAAAATCATCTAATCAAGTTATCTTGCAAGCACCACCAGGTGCTGGTAAATCAACCTTATTACCACTTAAATTACTGCAAGAGAATATCTTCAGTGGTCGAATTTTAATGTTAGAACCAAGGCGTCTTGCTGCGCGTAATATTGCTATATTTATGGCCTCTAAGTTACAACAAAAAGTCGGAGAAGATGTTGGTTATCGTATGCGTGGTGATACTAAAGTGTCGAAATCAACACGGTTGGAAGTGGTAACTGAAGGGATCTTAACTAGGATGATCCAGCAAGACCCGGAACTCCGCGATTATGATCTCATTATATTTGATGAATTTCACGAACGCTCACTCAATGCTGATATCGGTTTAGCATTTGCGCTCGAAGTGCAACAAGGCTTACGCGATGATTTAAATCTATTAGTGATGTCGGCAACGCTCGACAGCGAAGGGCTACAGAAAATGTTGCCAGAGGCGAAACTATTGACGGCAGAAGGGCGTTGTTTCCCTGTTTCTTATAGTTATCACCCGATGAACTTACAGCGTAGTACGATTAAACAAGCGTTGCCGGGCGCGATAACCGCAACGGTTAAATTAGCGCTACAGCAGCAGGGCGGTAATATTCTGGTATTTTTGCCTGGGGTGAGTGAAATTAAACGTTGCCAGCAACAGTTACAAGAATTAGTTAATGCGAATCTACAAGTACTGCCCTTATATGGTCAATTAACGCAACAGCAGCAACAGGCAGCAATTAATCCTATCGCCGCAGGGCAACGCAAGATTGTATTGGCAACCAATATAGCCGAAACCTCATTAACCATTGAAGGTATTTCGGTGGTGATTGATTCTGGCCTTGAGCGCCGAGTTAGCTTCTCCCCACGCTCGGGGGTCAGCAGATTGCAGACCAGACGCATAAGCCAAGCATCAGCAACTCAGCGAGCAGGGCGTGCGGGGCGTTTACAAGCAGGGCATTGTTATCGTTTATGGCGTGAAGAAGATCACAGCCGCTTAGACGCACAAATCGAACCAGAAATTATTGCCGCTGATTTAACTTCAACCTGCTTAGAACTTAAGGTATGGGGGGTCAATAGCTTTACGGAACTGTCATTACTCGATCAGCCTTCATTGGCAAATGTGCAATATGCTGAATCGTTATTAACCGAACTTGGCGCTCTAGATGCGGGGAGTTGCAGTCAACATGGCCAAGCATTGGCTGAATTTGGTATGTCACCACGGTTAGCACATATGCTGTTGACGGCAAAAGTGTGGGAAAGTGAACTGCCGGGTATTAGTTGGTTAGCCTGTAGATTAATCGCATTACTTGAAGGCAGTGAACGCTTACCACTTGATTTGGATTTTGCATTGCAACAAATGGCATCGGGGCAATTTAAACAAGCACAACGTCAAGCACTGCAATGGGCACAACGTTTTAGCTTTGTGGGAAGCAGCAGTCAGTGTCGAAACACGAATGCTTATGCCGGGTTATTATTAGCGTTAGCGTATCCAGACCGTATCGCACAGCGTCGTGATAATACAGGACGAGGGCAAGACGTGCGTTATATGTTAAGCAACGGACTCGGGGTTAAATTGATGACGGATGCCAGTTTAGCCAGTGCCGAATTATGCGTTGTCGCTGACCTGTCATTAACCGAACAAGGCGCCGATGCCATGGTGTATAACGCTTGTGAAGTTGATTTAGCGGAGTTACAAACTTGGTTACCGCAATTATTTAAGCCACAAGCATTTGTACAATGGGATTTAAAAGCCCAAAAATTGATTGCCGAGCAGCGTCAATGTTTAGGTAAGTTGGTATTATCTCGCCAAGTATTAACTGATATAACGCCAGCACAAAAACAAACGGCAGTACTGACCGGTATCCGCAAAGCCGGGTTATCGGTATTACCTTGGAATGATCAAAGTAAAGCATTGCTCACCCGATTACGTTGTGCGCATTTATGGTTAGCGGAAGTGGGTTTTGTTGATTACAGTGATGAAGCCTTAATTGACGATCTAGAAAACTGGTTACTGCCGTACTTAACAGGCGTAACTGGGCCTGCGCAGATGAAAAAAATACCGTTAACAGAGGCGTTGTTATCACGTTTGGAGTGGTCGCTACAGCAGCGTTTGGATAAAGAGTTACCCACTCATTTTACAGTGCCAACAGGTTCAAAAATTAAGTTACGTTATAATGATAATGCCGCGCCGAGTTTACCCGTGCGTATTCAAGAGATGTTTGGTCAAGCCAATAAACCTGCGGTAGCCAATGGCCGGGTGCCGATTGTGATTGAATTACTGTCACCAGCGATGCGTCCGTTACAAATTACCCAAGATTTATTGGGCTTTTGGAGTGGCAGTTATGCCGAGGTTAAAAAAGAAATGAAAGGCCGGTATCCGAAACATTATTGGCCAGATAATCCTTTGGAAGCGATGCCGACACGACGTGTTAAAAAACATATGTAGGAAAGCAGCAATAGTTATTCGTAATCTGCTATTATCTCGCAGAGTTCGTTTCAGACAAATAAAAGAAGATTTATCATGACTAAAAAAATCGCTACATTGCATCCCCGTAATCCACATCAGGGACGTTATGATTTAACAGCCTTAGTTAAAACATACCCAGCGTTAAAAGCGTACATAACGCTAAATCCTCGTGGAGAAGAAACGGTCGATTTTAGTGATGATAAAGCCGTCGTTTGCTTGAACAGTGCATTATTGGCCCATTTTTACCAAGTACCAAATTGGCAGATTCCAACAGGTTATTTATGTCCGCCAATCCCTGGACGTGCGGATTACATTCACTATATTGCCGATCTACTAGCAGAAATGAATAATGGTGACGTACCAACAGGTAAGCGTGTTAAAGCGTTAGACATTGGTACTGGCGCTAACTGTATTTATCCTATTCTTGGTCATCGCAGCTATGGCTGGGGTTTTGTGGGTACTGATATTGATACGGTAGCAGCAAAAACAGCGAATGTGATCGTGCAAGCAAACCCAAGCTTAAATAAAGCGATTAAGATTGTATTGAAAAAAACGCCAGGTAGTACCTTTAAAGGCGTCATCAAATATAACGACAAATATGCGGTGACAGTTTGTAATCCGCCGTTCCATGCATCAATGGAAGATGCGGCAGCAGGTACTGAGCGTAAGATTAACAACCTGCACAAAGGTAAGGCTGCGCCAGCCAATACCACGAAGTTGAATTTCGGTGGTCAGAACACTGAGCTTTGGTGTGAAGGTGGCGAATTACGCTTTGTTAAAGACATGGCGAAAGAAAGTAAAGATTTCGCTGAACAAGTATGTTGGTTCACAAGTCTTATCTCAAAGGGTGAGCATATCGAAGAGCTTGAACAACATTTACACACGTTAGGTGCAAAACAAATCCGCGTGATCCCTATGTCGCAAGGTCAAAAAGTCAGTCGTATATTAGCGTGGAGCTTTATGGATACTGATGAACAACTGCAATGGGCTACCGATAACTGGTAGTCGACGTTATATTTAGGTAGATTAATACGGCAAGCATCGCGCTTGCCGTTTTTATATCTGAGGATACTTTTATTTAAGGTAAATAATATGTTGGTATGGTTAGGTTACAGCTATTTAATATTGAGCATCATTACCCTATTGGTATATGGCAAAGATAAATGGGCGGCTAAACGGCAGGGATGGCGTACACCAGAGCGTACATTGCACTTGTTGGCGCTGTTCGGTGGTTGGCCTGGTGCGCTCGTCGGCCAAAAATTGTTTTCTCATAAAAAAAGTAAAATCAGTTTCAAACGTATTTTTTGGTTAACGGTTGCTGGTAATGTATTAATTGTATTCGTAATTTTTCAAATTGATCCGAGTTATGTGATTGTTGGTTAGTTTTAGATACTAAAACTTTTGCCTGATTTACACATATTTACGTTATCTATACTATGCCTTTGTTTTGTTGTGTTATACCATTTCGGCCTTATTATGCTAATTACTACTATTTTGAACGAAGACTGGGTATTCATTAAATGTCGTCAATTAAAAAAAATAAATTACAGTTAGTGCTAACGTGGGTGTTATTAACAAGTGTATTACTTTTCATTGTCGCGTTATTACCAGTGACAGATAAAGTCGATGACAGTAATGATATCAGCGTCAGTGCTAATTCTGTTACCGCTGATATTTCGGATGTATCGAAAGACAAAATAGCTGAGTTACCATCTGAATCATCGCCACAAGCAGTATTACTTGATCCCGCTGCGACTGCGATGCCTGCGGACTCGTTACTTACTGATGATCCTCGTTCACCACTTTACGAAGCAAGCGCTGCTAACGCGACTATTACTGAATCGGCCGTTGCAGAAATCGCTGAGGATCTTGCAAAGTCGTACCCAAAAACCATTAACTACGTGATCCAAAAGGGTGACACTTTAGGGGCTATTTTTGAGCAGTTAGATTTAAGTCAAACGAGTTTATATCAAATACTGGAAGTGGACTTAAATGTTCTGGCGTTAGATAGTATTAAACCCGGACAAACCTTAGCATTCACCGAGTTTGAGGGCGAATTAACGCGTTTGGAATTACAAGTAAGTCTTGGTCATCAAGTCGTTTATAAGCGTTTAGGTGAGAGCGGTTTCGAGTTTGAAGAGATAAATGTTGACGGTGAATGGCGAGACCATAGTTACATAGGTACCGTTGAAAATAGCTTTTCTGGTTCAGCAAAGCAAGCTGGACTATCGTTATTTGAAGCACAATTCATTGCGACGTTATTAAAAGATAAAATTAATTTTAGTCGAGATTTACGCAGCGGAGATACCTTTAAAGTCTTAGTGTCTCGTCAATATATTGGAGATCAACTCACAGGTGAAAATCGTATTGATGCGGTAAGTATTAATAATCGTAATCGTGACATTAGTGCCTATTTGTATGAAGGTAGTTATTATGACGAAGCAGGTCTGAGTATTGAACGCGCTTTTGTGCGTCGCCCTGTTAGCAGTAAGTATCGTATATCATCAAGCTTCAATCCAAGGCGTGTACACCCCGTGACAGGTTTATTACGTCCGCATAACGGTACCGATTTTGCGACGCCAATTGGTACCTCTGTGTATGCAACGGGTGATGGTATTGTGTCGCGAGTGGTTAATCATAAGTATGCAGGACTGTATATTGAAATCTCAAATGGTCAAACATTCCGTACTCGTTTTTTACACTTAAGTAAGGCACTGGTGAGAAAAGGTCAACGAATAAAACGTGGACAAAAAATTGCGTTATCGGGTAATAGTGGCCGTGTTACTGGACCTCATTTACATTACGAGCTACACATGCGTGGCCGTGCCGTTAATGCGATGACTGCGGACATTCCTATTGCGTCGGCAATTGATAAACGTCAACAAGCGGCATTTAAACTGGCGTTAAATGGCTATCATGCAGCTTGGGAGCAAGCTAAAAGCTAACTTTACCGCGCATATTTTTGGTTTTACCACGCTGAGTTTTAGTGTCCATACGTTTCTTTTTGGCATTGCGACTCGGCTTGGTAGCACGACGTGCCTTTTGGATCACGGTCGCTTGCTTAATCAATTCAACTAAACGTTCAAATGCTACCTGTTTGTTATAATCCTGACTACGCGATTCTTGCGATTTAATGATGATCACACCATCTTTGGTAATGCGATGATCGCTTAACGCTAATAACCTCTCTTTATAAAATTCGGGTAGTGAAGACGCCTTAATATCAAAACGTAAATGGATCGCTGTTGATACTTTATTGACGTTTTGACCACCGGCGCCTTGTGCGCGGATGGCTTGAATATCAATTTCTGAATCGGGAATTGATACATTGCTAGAGATGAAAACCATTGATAAACCTTGGTGTTATATTACAGTACAATATTGGGCAGACAGATGCTGTGTTATTGATGAGTAACTGCTAGCGTCTGGTTTTAGATACACCTATGATACGCGAGTTTGTGGCTATTGTTAATTTTCAATTACCACACGCTATTATTTGCAACTCGGTTAGAGAATATTTATGGAAATCATTCGACCAGTCAAAGTGACGGATGCTCACGCGTTATCAGCGTTATTTTCGCAACTGAATAACGAAACGCCGTTTATGGCCATGGGTGAGAAAAATAGTGCAACTGAACTCAGCGAGCACCTGGCGTTATTTATCAATTCAGCAACCCAAGTGCTTTATGTCATAGAGCGAGATAATCATAAACTGATCGGGTTTGCGATAGGCATAACAGGTTATATTAGTGGTGATAGTCAGACCGCATCTTTGGTTATTGGTATTCAGCAAGCGAGCATCTGTTTGGGGCTCGGCGGAAAATTATTGGCACATGTCGAAGCGTGGGCACGTCTGTCTAAATTAAAACAACTAGAATTAACCGTCATGATAGCCAATAAAAGCGCGATAGTATTTTATAAAAACAATGGTTTTAAGCAATTAATATCAAAGCCACAAGGGATGATTGACGGCCTTGCTGAAAATGAATTATATATGGTAAAGGCAGTTAATTTGGATTAAGGAAGATCAGATGGATATTGGTTATTGGGCAATGTTTCTCACCGCATCATTAGCACTAAATATGACACCGGGACCGGACCTGATATTTGTACTGACTAAGACGGTTAGCCATGGTCGTAAAACGGGCGTTGTTGCCGCTGCTGGGGCTTGTTCTGGTGCTTTGGTGCATGTAGCTGCCGCAGCATTAGGTTTATCTGCGATTATCGTTTCTTCCGCTTATGCTTTTATGCTCATTAAAATCATTGGAGTGGGTTATCTTATTTATTTGGCTTGGCAGGCATTCACTGCATCTGGTGGTATTGAATTAACGGCCACTGGCCATACTGATGGTGACTCATCATCGCTAATGTCGCATTGGAAAATATTCAAACAAGGGGTATTAATCGATGTCCTCAACCCCAAGGCTGCGATCTTTTTTATGGCTTTTTTACCACAGTTTGTGCGTGAAGGGCATGGTTCGATCTCAACGCAATTATTGTTATTGGGTTTGATTGTGGTGATTGGTGCATTTGTGGTGGAACTCGGTTATATCTTTGTTGCTCATCGTTTAACCAAAAAAGTAAAAGGTAACCAAAGTTTTACGCTGTGGCTTAATCGGACGGTTGGCGCTGTTTTTGTGGGGCTTGGGATCAAACTCGCTGCTACATAATCAGGTAGTTAAAATACCCTTCTGTAAGAGTTGAGTTCGGGGGAGCGAACAGGGTAAACTAACGATTCTTTTTTACGCTATTTTATCTAATCGTATTAGACTGTATTTAATGCAATTTCTAGGACCCTTTCCATTGGCTAAACGTCCCGTAAGTGATGACACAAAAAAAACTGTCAACAAACGAAAAACACCAGCAAAAGCAGCGGCAAGAAAATCAGCGAATAAATCTACCGCAAAAAAAATCACGAAGCGAAAAACGAAAAAGGTAACAAGTCGTACTTGGACTCGCAGTATTGCCATTTTCCTGTTTAAATTTAGTTTGGCTTTTTCGGCTCTTTTTATTCTTTATGGTATGTATTTAGACAGTAAGATCCAAACGCGATTTTCTGGCCCTATCTGGAAGACCCCTGCGCAAATATACGCACGCAGTTTAGAACTAAAACCAGGGATGTTTTTACCACATGATAAATTGGTCGAAGAACTGGTTTTACTCAATTATTTAAAAGTAACAAAACCACGTACTGCCGGCCAATTCTCAATATCGGCGACTAAAGTCGAATTACTGCGTCGAAGTTTTACTTATCTTGATGGAACTGAACCTAATAAAGCATTGTTTCTTACCTTTGCTGATAACCGCTTAGTCAGTATCCGTGATCAGAATACCGGTAAATATCTTAATTCAGTTAATCTTGATCCTATGCTGCTTGATACACTGCAAGCTCCGAACCAAGAAGATCGTATCTTGGTTGAGTTACAAGACTACCCACAATTATTAATTGATACCTTATTATTGGTGGAAGATCGAAACTTTTACCATCATAACGGCGTATCGCCTGTTGCTATTATCCGTGCTGTGTTTGCCAATATGAATGCAGGACGAACTGTACAGGGAGGGAGTACGCTAACTCAGCAGTTAGTTAAAAACTTTTTCTTAACCCGTCAGCGCAGTTATTGGCGTAAATTTAACGAAGCGTACATGGCAATATTGATTAACTATCGTTTAAGTAAGGATGTGGTATTAAGCGGCTACCTTAACGAGGTTTATTTAGGTCAAAACTACAGTGATGGTGTATATGGTTTTGGTTTAGCTAGCTACTTTTATTTTGGCAGACCAGTACCGGAATTGAGCATAGACCAAATGGCGTTTTTGGTTGCCGTTGTTAAAGGACCGTCGTTTTATGATCCGTGGCGCTACCCCGAACGTGCACTTGAACGTCGTGATATGATCATTCGTTTATTATCCAAAAATGGCAAGATCAGTACCGCTGAATATCGTGCCGCGATTAAGAGACCGCTGGGTATTATTCCGCGTGGGCACATGAGTACCACGAAAGCACCAGCGTTTTTATCGTTATTACGCCGTGAATTAAAAACCACGTTTGGTGATGCGCTTTATGATCAATCGGGGTTAAAAATATTTACCAGTTTGGACCCGCTTGCACAACGTGCGGCAGAAACCGCTATCAAAGAAAGTCTGCCTCGATTGGAAAAGGCACGGAATATTTCCGGATTAGAAACCGCCATGGTGGTGACCGACCGTCAATATGGTCGGGTTACCGCAATTGTTGGTGGCCGCAACACGCAATATGCCGGTTTTAACCGTGCGCTGGATGCTTCTCGTTCGATTGGTTCTGTGGTGAAACCCGCGATTTATTTAACTGCATTTGAAAAGGGTTATGATCTTAACTCACCGCTAGAAGATAAACCGCTGCGATTAAATAACCAGTACGGTAATAACTGGCAGCCAAAAAATTATGATCGTAAATACCGTGGAGAAGTCCCGTTATACCAAGCCTTAATGCAATCGCTTAACGTACCTACTGTTAATTTAGGCATGGCTCTGGGTGTGGATAATGTAATTAAAAGTTTAAAACGTCTAGGTGTTGAGAAAGTGGATAATCACTATCCATCGATGCTATTGGGTGCATTAAATATGTCACCATTCCAAGTATCACAAATGTATCAAACGATTGCTACAGCGGGGGAATATCATAAATTAACAAGTCTGGTCGCGGTGGTCGATGAAGACGGTGATTTAGTCTATAAGCATAGCCTGAAAGGTCAACGCCGTTTTGCTAGTAAAGATACAGACCTGACTATTTATAATATGACGCTGGTGGCCCAAAAAGGCACTGCTCGACGGTTACGCTGGCAATTTCCAGGTATTAACTTTGCTGGTAAAACCGGTTCGACGGATAAGTTACGTGACAGTTGGTTTGTCGGTTTAGATAATCGTGACGTGGTCACTGTTTGGGTGGGACGTGATGATAATAAAACCTCAACCTTGACTGGCTCGAGTGGAGCATTAACTGTATTTGGTGATTATATGAAACTACGTAGTGCAGATAGCTTAGTGGTGAATTAGCGTTCGTAGCCTCTAGTCTCAATGATTTAGAGGCAATGTTAGGCTGCCCAATTGCATATTCAGCAACCAAGCTTAAGCATTTACCACTCTATTTTGTAATACAAAAACTCTGGCGTGATCGTAAATCAAGTTAAACATAAACGCATAGATAGTAATAAAAATAGTCACGCCTAAATCCATGACGAAGGCTTGCCACAAGCTGACGTCTAAAATATAAGCCATAACGGGTATAGTGAAAAATAATAAACCTGCTTCAAATAAAATGACGTGAACAATACGCAACGAGAATGAGCGTTTAGCTTTGCTTCCCTTTACAAAATGATCAAAAGACCGATTGAATAAATAGTTCCAGACCATGGCGATGCTGGCGATAACTATCATTGTCTCTGATAATGAGCCAATATCATGATCTGTGAACAAGACTAAACCTATGATCGATAATGTGACAGCCAGTACTTCAAATAACACCGCTTGACTGATTCTTTCTATCGTTCCCATGAACTACCTCTCTTATTAAAATACTTATTAACATATATAGAAGTGGCGATTATGACAGGATAGAGAGATAAAAAAAGTTAACAGCCATCACGAATAGTGATAGCTTAAATCAAATATTTTCAGTTATTGAGTAACTATGTACAGCTTTGAACAACTAAACGTTTTTGTCACAGTATGTGAACAGGGGTCTTTTTCGGCTGCGGCACGTAAACTGAAACGTGCTCAGTCAGGCGTAAGCCAAGCGATTGCTAATTTAGAAATAACAATTAATCAAGAATTGTTCAATCGTGAAAAGAATATACCTGTGTTAACTGAAAACGGAAAGGCACTACTGCCGATTGCGAAATCAATACTGCACCAACAGAAATATTTTGACCAAAAAGTTGAGTCTTTAACGAAAGAATATGAGCATGAGCTGGTGATTGCGGTAGATGAAAGTTTAATGAATAGTGAGTTGTTACAAATACTGACCCCTCTTGCAGATCAATTTCCCATCACTAATTTCGATATAATAACGACGTCTACCTTTGATGTCGAAGAATTGGTTCAAAAAGGTAAAGCACAAGTGGGTATTGTCTATGCCGATAGTGAATTGAAGGTAGATATGGATTTCTTTCTGCTTGGTCAAGCTCGATTTCTGACGATCGCATCACCAAATCACGAATTGACAAGGCTACCTATAGTGCAAGATTCTGATTTAAAAAGGTATCGCCAATGCGTACATCGAAGTGCTAAACAAAAAGAGCTTTGGTTTAGTTACGGTATCAGCGCTATGATTTGGTATGCAAATACGCATCAAACCCTTGTAGAGCTAGTGCATAATGGTATTGGATGGGCAAATGTACCTGAGTTACTCGTAAAGAAAAATATTCAACAAGGGAAAATAGTCTCTTTACCTGTTGCGCATGAGTACAACGGTTGGCTAACACCTATTGGATGTTTAGTCTCTCGAAGTCGTTCTTCTGGCCCTGTATTAGCAAGTGTAACTGATTTATTACAGCGCTATTGTTTTGTTGATGAACATTGGGAATTAAGGGCGTCATAGATAATAAAAAGCGAGGTCTCTTTCTATTACTATGATGAGTAAGAGAGAAAGACTTCGCCTTGTTATCTATCTGGGTTTGTCAGTCGTATTAAATCGACTTAGAAGTGACCTTCAAAACCAACAAATACACCGTCAACGGTTGCATCAGCTTTCACGTCATCAACATTAAAATCAAGTTGTTGGATACGGTAACCAGCACGGATAGACCAATCAAGTACATAACCTGGGTTTAGCA
>Ga0209395_1007570_pt1 | contig 11365 bp, 11 predicted proteins | sample GOMGulsemesocosm_3_FD_184635 | JGI IMG/M metagenome (GOLD analysis project Ga0209395, IMG submission 184635) | Methane-oxidizing microbial communities from mesocosms in the Gulf of Mexico - GOM9D Gulf of Mexico (SPAdes) (version 2) | ecosystem: Environmental > Aquatic > Marine > Cold seeps... | reverse complement strand
CAAATTCAGCGTTAATTTTCATTGCAAGCTCCTATCGTTGATTAAAGGTTAACTAACACTGGGGCGACTAGCCACACGTGCCTTCCAAGCAATTAAATGAGTGCACTCACTAGGAATATCAATTGCCGCAAAGTCAGCAAAGCCCAGACCTGCAAATAAAGTGATATCGGCCACGGTGAATTCATCACCGACAACATAGTCAGTATCGGCCAAGATCTTGTTGAAATAAGCCATGCCCTTGAGCGCAATCTCTTTCTGACGCTCCCCCCAAGCCTGATTTTGATAGCTTTCTATTTCAGGACCCAAGCCATCTGTAGCATGGTGAAAATAGGCCGCGACAGCATCCAGCACCATAAACTCAGCTCGGCGCTGCATCATGCTGATAAGTGCACGCGCTTTTGCGCCTCGGCCAGTCAGAGAAGGCCCCTCAAAGCTGTGATCGATATACTCGATAATAGCCGTACATTCCGAAATGAATGTTCCATCGTCTAATTCAAGCACAGGCACTCCACTCGCGGGATTCTTTGCGACGAACTCAGGAGTTCTATGCTCACCTGCCATGACGTCAACAGGAACAAAACTTACATTTTCTGTGGCGTTTTTTTCCGCAAGCGCAATACGTACACGCAATGGGTTAGGGAAATTGGCGATATCATGAATTTTCATATGTAGTTCCTAAATTGAACAGCTGGGATTAAATGTAAGCCACAAACAAGAGTGGCACTTTCAGAGGATACAAGGACCACCAATCCGGCCCTCAGAAACCTCAAACCCGAGCAATCTATCTATCGAGTGATAGGCATATTAAACGACAGGGGATTCTTGTCAAGAAAAATCTACCTTCTGATAGATAGGTTTAGTGGGCCGCAAGATTCACCTTGCGCCACGAGTGTGGATTTGGTTTCGGAGCTGAGTCCAATTTTATGTTAAGCGTGAACGAACCGAATTCGATAATCTGAACAAGATGCGACATAAAGTCGCTTCTTGCTCAGCAGCCCTATATTGCGCGTTCGCACTCAGGCTAAAATTTGTAACCAACGCCCACCATGTACACCCAAGGATCAATGTCTACATTCACAGACACTTGCCCCAGTGCAGAATCAAATTTGGCATCGGTCGCGATGCCCAAATTCCAAACCGATGCATTAAGTAAATAACGCTCACTAATTTGCCAATCGATACCTACCTGCCACGCCACACCAAATGAGTCGTCAAGCTTCAGATGCTCAGCGGCCAATTCGTTTTCTGCAAAGCCCGTTAAATCTTCGCTAAAAAATTTTGTATAGTTGAGCCCGAATCCAAGATAAGGCCGCACTGAAGAGCTTGAACCAAGAAAGTAATACTGGGCGACAAGCGTTGGCGGCAAATGTTTGGCACTACCGAGACTCGTGGTATTAAAACCATAGGCAGACAGGCCCTTGGCCTTAATACTGTGTTCAAAAGGCGTTGCGGCCAAAAGCTCAATGCCTACATTGCCAGTTAACATGTAAGCGACGGTGAGACCCAGCTGCGTATCATCAGCCACCTCCGCCGACGTGCCCGCCAGCGCTCCCGTTGCAGCCGCACTAATCAACCCACTACTGCCGCTGGGACTCACCGTTGCAGAGCCCGCCCGAACAATCCAATCACCCCGCTCATGAGCCGTCGCTGCGCCGGCCAGCAAAGATGATGACGCTGCGATCGCAAGCGTTAAAAAGTCGGCCCTTAGCTTACCAAATTTCATAAATTTCCCTCTGTCCAATTTTGAAGTCGCGTCAGATTAACGCGCAAATTTGAGACGTAAATTGATTCAAATCACTTACCGAGGAGCTTCAGAGTCAGCCTAGAGGCTTGCTCCCCAAATAGAGATTTCGATCAATTTTAGGTGAATTAATTCTCGTCCGGCCAAAGCTAAATACTGAACCGACCAAACCATACGAAGCAAAAAGCAGCCGAAAGAATTGGCAAACCTGGCTTTGGAATTCTCATACAATTGAGGAAAGATGAATCGAATAGAGGCGCCGAGGGCCCGCCAAAATTTAGACAAAAAAAAGGCCCCTTAAAAGGGACCTCTTCTTCAATTACGTTCTGGTAAACGTAAAAATTTGGTAGCGGGGGCTGGATTTGAACCAACGACCTTCGGGTTATGAGCCCGACGAGCTACCAGGCTGCTCCACCCCGCATCATCAACTTGGAGAGATGTAATCCCTTGACCAAGGCGATGCATTATAGGGATGCCCCCCCTTCCGGTCAAGCCTCTAATGCACTTAATTTAAGGTTATTTATCAATTACTTGCCGCCGCTGTTTTGTTGCCCAATTTGGCTTTGTGGCGCCACCAGTAGCACCAAAAAAAAGGCAAAAAAAAGCTCGGCATTTCTGCCGAGCTTTTTAAGATGGTGCCCAAGGCGGGACTTGAACCCGCACGGCCATAAGGCCACTACCCCCTCAAGATAGCGTGTCTACCAATTCCACCACTTGGGCAAACTCTTTACGGCTGAGGTACTTCCTCAGTATCTGCAGCGGGTACGTCTGAATCCTCACTTGAAATCACCGCCGGAATATCCGTGGCAACTTCACTGCTCACGGCCGGAATATCTGACTGTCGAGCTGAGGTTTCAATAAGACTTGGAATATTCACACCCGACTCAATGGCGGCCTTATTTTTTGCAGTAATGGCCAAACCAAAACTCGTTACAAAAAATACGGTGGCGAATACAGCTGTGGCACGGGTAAAAAAGTTACCTCCACCAGAACTGCCAAAAACTGTTTGTGAGCCACCAGCACCAAAAGATGCTCCAGCTTCTGCGCCTTTACCCTGCTGAAGCAGTATAAGGCCAATAATACCTAGCGCGGCCAAAACGTGCACCACTAAAATTAGCTGTTCCATGAATACTCTACCAATCTGTCAATTTGGCGCCTAATCGCGCCGTCGCGTTTACTTTGCCGCCTGCCCTATAGCTAAAAATTCTTCGCTCTGCAAAGAAGCTCCACCTACCAAGCCGCCGTCAATATCGGCCTGTGCAAACAACTCGCCTGCACTGCTGGCTTTAACGCTGCCGCCGTACAGTATACAAATTTTCTCGCCCGACTCACCCAAACACCTACGAATATATTGGTGCACTTCCTGGGCCTGCTCTGGCGTCGCCGTTAACCCTGTACCAATGGCCCAAACAGGCTCATAAGCAATAACGGAGTTTAACAAAGCTTCCGGGCCAACCCTCTCTAAAACGGCCGCAATTTGCGACTCGACCACTGCCAAGGTTGAACCCGCCTCGCGCTCTTCCAAGGTCTCTCCAACACACAACACAGGTGTAAGGTCAGAGGCCTGAGCGGCGACAAATTTTTCAGCCACTATTTGGGAGTCTTCACCAAAGAGTGATCTGCGCTCAGAGTGCCCAACTAATACATAACGGCACCCCAAGTCGGCCAACATACTCGGCGAAACCTCACCGGTATAAGCACCGCTGTCAAATTGACTCACGTTTTGCGCGCCTAGCTTGAGGGACGAACCCTTTATTGCATCAGCCGCTGCGGATAAATAAACATAGGGAACGCAAACTGCCATTTCCGCAGTATCTACTCGACCTGCATTCAGGCCAACAAGCAACTCAGACAACAAAGCGCCGTTGCTTGCAGATGAACCATTCATCTTCCAGTTGCCAATAACTAGCGGGCGGCGCATTCAATCCCTACCTCAAATCAGCCTCTCGGCAAAACGGGCGCCAATTGTATTGGAGAACCGCTCAACACGCAACGCTAAAAACCTGTTTTCACAAACTAAGACAAAGCCTTTTCAACAGTTGCCGCAAGCTCTTGCGCCAACTGCCTCACTTCTGACAAATCCTCGCCCTCCACCATCACCCGAACTACGGGTTCTGTGCCAGATGGGCGCAAAAGCACACGCCCGCGCTCGCCTAACACGGCCTCAGTTTTCGCAACGGCGCCCAGCACTTCGCTATTTCCAGAGATGTCTTGGCGGGATGACATGCGCACGTTAATCATCACCTGAGGCATTTTTGTCATGCCCTGCTTAATTTCGTGCAGTGAGCGGCCAGATGACACTACGGCCAACAAGATTTGTAAGGCTGAAATAATGCCGTCACCCGTGGTGGTAACGTCGCTGCATATAATATGGCCTGAGTTCTCACCACCCAGAGACCAACCACGCTCTTTCATCGCCTCCATTACATAGCGATCGCCCACATTCGCGCGTACGAACGGAACATCCAGCTCTTTAAGCGCCAATTCGAAACCATAGTTACTCATGAGAGTGCCCACAACCCCCCTCATGCCAGCGCCGCTCTTTAATCGCGCCGAAGCAATGATATAAAGTATCTCATCGCCGTCCACCAACTCGCCCTTGTGGTCAACAAAGATCAAACGATCGCCGTCACCATCAAAAGCCACGCCCAGATCAGCGCCGGTTTCCAGTACTTTCTCTTGCAAAAGTTCCGGACTGGTTGAACCGCAACCCCGATTAATGTTGGTACCATTGGGCTCAACAGCCAAGGGAACAATAGTTGCACCCAGCTCACTAAAAACATCAGGCGCAATGTGATAGGTGGCGCCGTTGGCACAATCGACCACAATCTTTAAACCCTGCAGGCCGAAACCCCAAGGCATCGTTCCTTTACAAAATTCAATGTAGCGACCTGCAGCGTCTTCAATTCGTCGAGCCTTGCCCAAACGGTCACCTGTCTCCATTGGCCTTTCCAGCTGCGCTTCAATAGCCAACTCAATATCATCAGGTAATTTGCTGCCGGTAGAGCTGAAAAATTTGATGCCATTATCTTCATAAGGGTTATGAGATGCACTAATCACAATGCCCGCTTGAGCTTGAAAGGTGCGAGTTAAATACGCAATGGCAGGGGTTGGCATTGGCCCCAACAAACCCACGTCGACGCCAGCGTTAATCAAACCCGCCTGCAGAGCCGACTCAAACATATAACCAGAAATTCGAGTATCTTTACCAATAAGAATGAGCTTAGAACCCGTGGCACGCTCAGCCAATACTCGGCCCGCAGCCCAACCCAACTTTAGAACAAAGTCTGGGGTGATGGGCGCATCACCTACGCGCCCGCGAATTCCATCGGTACCAAAATATTTACGTGTCATACTCAAATCTCTACCAGAATATTGTTAGAATTATTCGCTTCAACCTTTTACTGCACTGTACATTCTAATTACATCAAAGGTTTCTGCAACGTCGTGCACCCGCAATATACGTGCGCCCGCTTGAACTGAGAGTAAGGCTAAAGCCAAACTGCCTGCCATGCGTTGATCTACGTCTCGTCCCAAGACATTGCCAATCATTGATTTGCGCGATACACCTACCAACAAAGGCATGCCGGTATTTACAAAAGTATTAAGATGCCTAAACAACTCCAAATTGTGCTCTAGAGTTTTTCCAAAACCAAAACCAGGGTCTAGAATAATTTGATCGCTACTAATACCCGCCTCATTACAAGCGGCTACTCGCCGCTGTAAAAACTCACTCACCTCATGCAACACGCCCGCGTAATTTGGCGCCGCCTGCATGGAGCTTGGCGCGCCCTGCATATGCATTAAACAAACGGGCAAATTTGTGCTCGCGGCAGCAAGCAAGGCTCCAGGTTTTTGCAGTGCGCGAACGTCATTAATCAAACCCGCCCCCGCCTCGGCCGCCGCGACAATCACTTCTGGAGAGCTTGTGTCCACAGAAACCACAACATCTAAGGCCGCATTAATGGCCTCTACTACCGGCACAACTCGGTCCAGCTCTTCAGCGACCCCTACGGGGCTCGCACCAGGACGTGTAGACTCACCGCCCACATCCAAAATACCCGCGCCGTCTTTGACCATAGTTTCGGCGCGAGCCAATACTTTATCTAAGCTGAGATGATTGTTTTGGTAATAATTCCCGCCGTCAGAAAAGGAATCGGGGGTGGTGTTCAGAATGCCCATGACTATGGGACTGGATAAATCGAGTGCGCGATGGCCGCAGGTTAAAACCATAGTGAATCCGACATTTCATATCTTTGAGATAGCCGCGGCTTTGAAAAACACTCCAAAGAACTCAACTAAAAACCCTTGCACCCAACTGACAGGCGCAAGGGCTTAAAGACGCAGACTAGTGTTCTTTCGCGGGGCCACCAATTGGGCCTGACTTGTCTTCAGGCTTCTTGCCTTCTGCATCTTCGGCTTTAATGTGGCCATTGAAATCATCGTCGTGCCAATCGCGGGGCGGGCGTACTTTACGACGCGCCATTAAATCATCTACCTGCTCCGAATCAATGGTCTCATACTCCATCAATGCGTCTTTCATCGCTTCAAGCACGTCACGATTCGCCTCGAGTAGCTCCTCGGCCCGCTTGTAACAGCGATCGGCAATGCCGCGCACTTCTTCGTCGATTATTTTTGAGGTGTCGCCGGAATAATTCGAAGTGGCGGTACCTGGGTATTGTCCCTCATCTTCACCGTAGTGCAGAGGGCCCAGTTTTTCTGACAAGCCCCACTTGGTTACCATGCTGCGAGCCAAGCTTGTAGCACGCTCGATATCATTTTGCGCACCGGTAGTAACGCCGTCAAAACCCAGCGTCATCTCTTCGGCAATTCGACCGCCAAATAAGGTGCACACTTGAGATTCAATGCCACGCTTACTGAGACTGTATTTGTCGTCTTCCGGCAAAAACTGGGTAACACCTAATGCACGGCCGCGAGGAATGATAGTGACTTTGTGTACAGGGTCGTGCTCAGGCACCAAGCGGGCAACAATAGCGTGACCCGCCTCGTGATAGGCTGTGTTTTCTTTTTCGGTTTCGCTCATCACCATTGATTTGCGCTCGGCGCCCATCATGATTTTGTCGCGTGCCTTTTCGAAATCTTCCATGGTCACTGTGCGCTTATTAGCACGGGCAGCAAACAGAGCCGCCTCGTTCACAATGTTCGCTAAATCGGCGCCAGAGAAACCCGGCGTGCCTCGTGCGATAACAGAAGGCACAACAGACTCGTCCAGAGGCACTTTGCGCATGTGCACTTTTAGGATTTGCTCACGACCCCGAATGTCGGGCAGACCTACAAACACCTGACGGTCGAAGCGACCTGGGCGAGTGAGTGCTTTGTCCAGTACGTCTGGGCGGTTAGTGGCTGCAATTACAATCACACCCTCGTTACCTTCAAAACCGTCCATTTCAACCAACAACTGGTTCAAGGTTTGCTCACGCTCGTCGTGACCGCCGCCGTGCCCGCCACCACGATGGCGACCTACTGCGTCAATTTCATCGATGAAAATAATACAGGGAGACTGCTTTTTGGCCTGCTCGAACATGTCGCGCACACGAGACGCACCGACACCCACAAACATTTCCACGAAATCAGAGCCAGAGATCGAGAAGAAAGGCACTTTCGCTTCGCCAGCAATCGCTTTAGCTAATAGGGTTTTACCGGTACCGGGCTGACCCGCCATCAAAATACCGCGCGGGATCTGACCACCTAGACGCTGAAACTTAGATGGGTCGCGCAGATATTCAACCAGCTCCTGCACTTCTTCTTTGGCTTCATCTACACCCGCCACGTCGGCAAAGGTGGTTTTAATTTGGTCTTCGCCCAAGAGGCGAGCCTTACTCTTGCCAAAACTCATGGGGCCGCCACGGCCGCCACCGCCACCTTGCATCTGGCGCATGAAAAACATGAAGACGGCGACAATAATAAGAATGGGGAAACTGGCGACGAGAAGCTGCTGCCAAATACTCGGCGACTCAGGCTGCTTGCCCTTCACGTTAACGCCGTGATTAAGCATATCGCCCATCAATTGATTGTCAGCTAGCAGCGGACGCACGGCCTCGAAATAGGAGCCATCGTGGCGCAAACCTTCAATGACTTGCCCCGCAACGGTGACTTCCTTCACCCGATCGCTCTGCACTTCATTGATAAATTCGGAATAAGTCAGCTTTTCTTCAGCCGTCTGGGGGCTGAAATTCTGAAAAACAGTAAAAAGCACCGAGGCAATAATGAGCCAAAGTACTAGGTTTTTAGCCATATCGTTCAAGAAAATACCCTCAAATTACGTCATTTGGGCTGAGGCACAGCAAAGTAGAGCCGCACTCAGTCAATAGTCTACATATTTGTCGATGCGGGCACTCGGCCAGCATGACGACTTTTTAAGCTCGAGTCCAGCAGTGGCGCGGGATTTTAGGCCCTTACACACACTCACATTTACCCTACTAGAGCCCCTTAAATCCCTTTGCAACGAGATAAACCTCTCTGGAACGAGGCCTCGAAGCGTTCGGTTTACGGGTGAGCACCTTCTGGAAAAGGCCTCGCGTGTCCTTCATCAACTGGTCAAAGCCTTCGCCTTGAAACACCTTGGCAACAAACACACCGCCAGGCTTTAACACCTGCTGCGCCATATCCAGAGCCAATTCCACCAAATGCATGGACCGAGGTTGATCTATGTCCGCCATACCACTCATATTGGGGGCCATATCTGAAATTACAAGATCTGCCTTCGTATCACCCATCACTCTTAACAATTCTTCAAAAACGGCGTCTTCAGTGAAATCACCCTGCACGAACTCAACATCGGCGATGGAATCCATGGGTAATATGTCGCTAGCAACAACAGAACCCTTGTCTCCCACCAGCTCTGCCGCCACTTGCGACCAGCCTCCGGGGGCAGAACCTAGGTCCACCACCATCATGCCTGGGCGAATTAAACGGTCTTTTTCCTGCAGCTCAATAAGCTTGTAGCTCGCCCGCGAACGGTAGCCATCAATTTGAGATTGCTTCACATAGGGGTCGTCGAAATGCTCCTTCAACCAACTCCCACTGCTTTTTGATCGAGCCATGTTGCTACCTACTGTAATTTGAATAAGATTCTAGCATTCATAACTAAAGTAATAGATTATAAAATGCGCTATAATTCTGCGCCTAATTTTTGGCCCCTTTCTTTTGGCCCACACCATCGATACATAGGTAATTATATGTCCATTAGCTCCGCCCAGAGAAAGCAATATCGCACCCTCGGCCACAAATTAAACCCTGTTGTGACCATTGCAGGTAAAGGTCTCACTGAAAACGTTCAGGACGAGATCAATCGCGCATTGGAAGACCACGAACTTATTAAGGTGAAATTGGTTGTTTTGGATCGCGAAATGCGGGCAAAGGTGGTGCAGAACATCATTAGGGCTTGCCGCTGTGAAGTGGTACAGGAAATTGGCAAGACAGCTTTGGTATACCGAGCCGCCAAACGACCGAACCCCAAGCTTTCGAACTTTCTGCGCACCGAAGCTGGCAGCACATCCAGCAAGTCTTAAGTTGGGGTCACGTTCCTAAACCAGGGTCACGTTCCTAAACCAGAGTCACATTCCCGCTTTCGCGGGAACGGCAGGGCTTAAAGAAGGGCCGCCAGGCCCAACTCACCCCGCGGAGACTTTAGAGATACTGCACTCGCTCCACTTCAAATTCAATCTCGCCGCCCGGCGTTTTCACCAGCACCTCATCACCGACAGACTTGCCAATTAAGGCGCGGGCAATTGGAGAATTCACTGATATTTTGTGACTCTTAACATCAGACTCATCGTCACCGACAATTTTGTAGGTCACAGATTCATCAGTTTCAATGTTCACGATATCAACCGTTACGCCAAAAATAACTTTCTCGCCCTTCGGCAATTTCGAGATATCAATAATCTGCGCATTCGACAGCTTGCCTTCGATATCCTGAATACGCCCTTCGCAAAAACCCTGCTGCTCACGCGCGGCGTGATACTCAGCATTTTCTTTCAAGTCGCCATGCTCGCGCGCCTCCGCAATAGCCTGCACAATTGCTGGGCGCTCAATTTTTTTGCGGTGGTCCAGCTCAGTTTGTAAAGCTTCTGCGCCTTCAACCGTCATTGGGTATTTAGTCATTACGCTAACCTCTTATGCAACTCTTGCACGCTTCTCACTTCTTTATGATCACCCGAGCGCAGTGCCATACACACAGCATGACCCGCGGCCAGAGTAGTGGTGTAATACACTCTGTGATTCTCTGCACTACGACGTATAGGCGAGGAATCTTTAATAGCCTGCTTGCCTTCGGTAGTGTTGATGATCATGCTAATTTCATCATTTTTGATCATGTCGACAATGTGAGGGCGACCTTCGGCCACCTTATTCACCGTCATGACAGACAGACCTGCAGCTTCCAAAACAGTTGCGGTGCCCTTTGTGGCCACGAGCTCAAAGCCTAGTTCACTCAGTTCTTTAGCAACCGGTACTATGCCAGCTTTGTCAAAATCGCGCACGCTTATAATAGCTTTGCCTGATTTTGGAATGGCGTCGCTCGCACCCAGCTGTGACTTGGAATACGCTTCGGCAAAGGTATCACCCACACCCATCACTTCACCCGTTGAACGCATTTCTGGCCCGAGTATAGGGTCTACTGCTGGAAATTTGTTGAACGGGAACACAGCTTCTTTCACAGAGAAATAGTTAGGAATAATTTCTTTGGTGAAACCCTGCGCTTCCAAACTCATGCCTACCTGACATCGAGCCGCCACTTTCGCTAAAGACGCGCCAATGCACTTAGACACAAAAGGCACGGTACGCGAAGCGCGTGGATTAACTTCAATTACGTAAATTTCACCATCTTGGTAAGCAAGCTGGGTGTTCATTAAACCAATCACACCCAATTCACGAGCCATTTTCTTAACCTGCTCTCGCATTAGGTCTTGCACGTCAGCGGGCAGAGAATAAGGAGGTAAGGAACACGCAGAGTCACCGGAGTGCACGCCACATTGCTCAATATGCTGCATGATGGCACCAATCACTACTTGCTCGCCATCACACACGGCGTCAACGTCCACCTCAATAGCATTATTCAGGAAATGATCCAGTAAGACAGGCGCGTCATCTGAAACCTGCACGGCTTCTTTCATGTATGTACGCAGTTCAGACTCTTTATGAACAATTTCCATAGCACGCCCACCCAATACATAAGAGGGACGAACAACAATGGGGTAACCCACGCCAACGGCTTTGAGAACCGCCTCTTCAGTTGAGCGAACAATCGCATTTTGCGGCTGCTTTAAGCCCAAACGCTCAATCATTTGCTGGAAGCGTTCGCGGTCTTCAGCGCGATCAATGGCTTCTGGGGATGTGCCGATAATGGGTACACCCTCCGCCTCTAAAGCGCGCGCCAATTTCAGTGGTGTCTGACCGCCAAACTGAACAATAACGCCTTTAGGTTTTTCCAGATGTACAATTTCTAATACGTCTTCCAAAGTCACCGGCTCAAAGAACAAGCGGTCTGAAGTATCGTAATCAGTGGAAACTGTTTCAGGGTTACAATTCACCATAATGGTTTCGTAACCGTCTTCACGCATCGCCAGTGCGGCGTGCACGCAGCAATAATCAAACTCAATA
>Ga0209395_1007569_pt1 | contig 11367 bp, 9 predicted proteins | sample GOMGulsemesocosm_3_FD_184635 | JGI IMG/M metagenome (GOLD analysis project Ga0209395, IMG submission 184635) | Methane-oxidizing microbial communities from mesocosms in the Gulf of Mexico - GOM9D Gulf of Mexico (SPAdes) (version 2) | ecosystem: Environmental > Aquatic > Marine > Cold seeps... | reverse complement strand
TTGGCGCAGCTATTGGAGTGGGGTTGTTTTGTCGCAGAGGGTAGCGGCAGGGGCAGGAGTTACCAGTTGAATTTTTTGTGGCTTGATTAGCGTAGGACGGAAAAGCGCAGCGCCTTCCGGCAATGGCGGCGAAACCACCCCATAACTTATTGAATTTAAAAATGTAGTGGTTAAGTAAATTTAATCACGGCTTAGTAAGCAGTTCCGACTATATGTCGAATATCCGCTCAGGATCATTTCCAACTACGTTACCTGATTCAAATCAATGGTTCGCGAAGGTCTGCTATAGGTTTTGAAAGATGGGTTGTGAGGTGTTTTATAAGATGGCGATTGAGAGGGATATGAGTGCCGAATTGTTTCTGACTAGCCACAACTTCCTGTCGCCACCTGTCGCAACGACCAGAGAATAACCAGAGGCCAGAAACGAAAAAAGCCCGCATTTGCATGCAGGCCTTTCGTAATAATGGTGCCGGAGGCAGCTCTCAATCTAGCCTCCAGCCATATATATCATGGGTCATGAGACATATAAGACTTTTAACATACCCCCAAATGTACCCCCAGAAAGGCCAGCCTGAAGGCATTTAAGGAGTCTTTCTAGACTCCCTGACAGTCGACAACAGCAATCAAAGACGCCCCTTCCATTAAGCTTTAACCCCCCCCCCTCTAAAATTTACATTTCGTAAACGCAGGACTAAGACGGTGGTCAGGGGTAAAGTCCTCTCAGGCATTTACCTACCCCCCTAGCCAAAGCGGGCACCCTCTACAATTCGAACAACCGACTCATCACTGCTAATAGGCTCACAATCTATCTGATGGCGGTTTACCACAGTGTTACTTTCCAAGAGCAATGAGGTGCGACCCGCATCTACAAATACCTTGCCATCAATGATCTTTCCGTAAATGACTCTATTTCGAATCCACTTCTCTACTGCTCGAGAGCCAACGCCGCCCTCAGGAAAACTTCACGAACCCAACTACTAGCCGTTATGAGTCTCAGATAGCTCCACCACCTCAAAATCAATTAAGTGGGTTTTTCACTTTCATTTCACCACCCGTAAAAATGAACCTAAGAGGGCGGTGTCCAAGGAAGGATATAAATATTTTGGAAGGGGGCTACCCCCTTTAAAGCTATAGAGCTGCAAATAGCCAGCAAGCCTTTCACCCACGCGCCGACTAGCGCCCTAAAATCCACAACTATGCGAAAAAATCTGAACTTCTACCAAAAGTAGAAGCAACACCAAAAACAGATATTACAGTATGGCCGTATTTTACTAGGCACCACCAGTCCCCCCATTACTGAATAGCGCCGCAGTGATGGAGGTATTTACAGGGAGGGGGTTGCATTGCGCAGACGGTGCTTTTGACACTGATAATCCTGATAAACTGATATTCATAGATAACCCACTGATTTTTATAGAGATATTAGTATCTGCACTTTGGAGGTTTCATATCAGTTATCAGTAGTGGGGAGTGCGAGTGCAACGCAACCTATTTAGCTCTGTTGACGCCTTGACTCATCTTGAGCTTGGCCAACTGGCCATTGTAGATATGGCTATGTAGACTGGCGTTTTAGCGACTCGTCAAGGATAGGACGTGAAAATAAGAAAAGTAGAGATTCAGAATTTTAGAGGTATCAATCAGCTTTCTTGGAGCTTGCCGGACGAACAAATTATTTGCCTCATTGGCAAAGGAGACTCAACTAAGAGCACAATCCTAGAGGCTATTCGTCGCACTTTCAGCCCTCAATGGAACCTCAGTTTTAATGATTCTGACTTTTACGGCTGTGAACCCGAAGCTCCGATAACGATTGAAATAGTACTAGGGAATTTACCTGAGATATTTTGCTCGAATAGTAAATATGGCAATCATTTACGCGGCTGGAACATTGGTACACAAAAGCTCCATGATGAGCCACACGATGACGACGAGATCGCTCTCAGCATTCGCCTGACAGTTCAAAAAGATCTAGAACCGACGTGGAAAGTAGTCACAGAGCGACACCCTGACGGAGCTAACTTTAAAGCCGCTGATCGTAAAAAGGTAAATGTTAGTCTTATAGGCGATTACTCAGAAAAGCAACTTACTTGGGCAGCCGGTAGTGCGCTATCCCACCTAACGGAAACTGAGAGTCTTAACGCCTCTCTTGCCGAAGCTAGCCGAGCGGCTTGTCACGCACTTGACGACGACCGCGAGGCACTAAAGCCATTTGATCGAGTAGCTCATCAGGCAGAAAAAGTGGCTCGGACTCTAGGCATCCCTGTAAGCAAGGAGTTTAGGGCTCAACTAGACCTCAGCTCTATTAGTATTCGCTCAGGCGGGTTGACACTACATGACGGTAATATCCCCTTACGACAATTAGGTCTCGGGTCAAGGCGTATGCTGCTATGTGGAATTCAACAAGACTATCTCGTAGACCAACATATAACGCTATTTGATGAGCTTGAATATGGACTTGAACCACATCGAATAACTCGACTCATCCGGAACATCAAAGACGACTCTCGCGGCCAGTACTTTATTACAACGCACTCTCCCACAGTGTTGCGAGAGCTCACGACGGCACAACTAAACGTCACCCACTCATCTACCGACGAGGTACAAGTAATACATACGGCAGCCCCGTACCTCGACGGCCTAAATATTCAAGGACACCTAAGATCTAGTGCCGAGGCTTTTCTATCTAAGAAAGTACTGATATGTGAAGGTGCTACAGAAGTTGGCTTTCTTCGAGCTCTCGACTACGTCTGGGAACAACAAGGGAAAATGTCTTTCTCTTACTGCGGTATAGCGTTACTCGACGCGAAAGGGGCAAGTAAAGTAAGAGGTTTGGCTGAGGGCTTTCATGGGCTACGTTACGATGTATGTGTCTTAGTAGATAATGATGCTCCTATCCAATTCTCTAACGATGATGCAACGGCTCTAAGTAAACAAGGCATTAAAGTAGTAATGTGCCCAAAAAATTCGGCTATAGAGCAGAGTGTTATTAACGACCTTCCATGGCTCGACGTACTCGCCAGTGTTTCGTTAGCCACAGAGCTGAACCGTCCAGCACTTCAAAATGTACGCTCGAAATTCGATGCAGCCCTACCATCGGATATTAGTCAATGGCCCGAGAGTCTGGAGTTACGTACAGCTATTGGCGATGCAGCAAAGGCTTCCGGCTGGTTTAAAAATATTACGGATGCGGAACACTGGGTCGAAACTATTGCGGCATCATTGACATCGATAGCATTTGAAGATAGCGGCATGGGTTCACGCATAGTCAAATTGCGCGAGTGGATCGATCATGACTGAACTTTTAGCGAACATTCTGGCGCAGCACAAAAGCAAAGGATATGTCACAGCTCCAGCTGGCTACGGTAAAACATATCTAATTGCAGCTGCAGTAAAAGCGTCAGTGGAATCACGCCCGCAGCTGATCCTAACGCACACCTATGCAGGCGTAGACTCTATACGCAAAAAAATGCAGGACATGGATGTTCCTAGCGCAAAATATAATGTCGACACCATCGCCAGCTGGTCATTACGTTTTTGCCTGAACTACCCAAGCACTACCAACTGGAACAATACTGCACCAACAAATAAAGAGTGGGCGCAACTCTATGTTGCCTGCGGAACATTATTAAATAGGCCTTTTGCGCTCCACATTGTCCGCAGCTCATACGCCGGATTATATGTCGATGAATACCAGGACTGCTCCGCACAGCAACACTTTTTAATTGATTCTCTCGCCCAGCAACTGCCATGTAGACTGCTTGGTGACCCGATGCAAGCTATCTTCGGTTTTGCCGATAACCCTGTGGACTGGGGGCTTTCCGTATACCCACACTATAAAAAATTAGGCGAGCTACAGATACCATGGCGTTGGAACGAGGCGGGATCAAAAGAACTAGGCGCTTGGCTTGATGATGTACGGAACAGATTACAAGCAGGTGAAAAAATTTCCCTGCACGGCCAGCTCCCTAAGGGTATCAAAGTCGAAAAGGTAGATATAGACGACCACAAAAACTCTAGTCGTTTAAATCTATTTTATAGGGCAAAAAGGGAAAAAGGTTCAGTTATCGCCATCCGTTCAGGAGACCCCCGATCAAAGCACATGAATCATAGTCTCGCAAGAATGCTAGGCGGCACCTTTTCAAGCATTGAAGAGGTAGAGGGTAAAGACCTATCCAGTTTTATCAATAAACTAGAAAAACAGCCGACTCAAAAGGAGCGGCTACTATTAGCAATTGAATTCTCGATCAAGTGCTTTACTAAGATAAATAACGTATTGTCGGCGGCAACAAAGCGCGGAGAATACAGTAAACAAACAAAAGCCACCAAACATCCCGATGTTTTAAATGCAGCCAATCTCTACCTAGAAGATAGCAGCCCCACGAACCTAAAGAATCTATTCAATACTATCGGAGCAACACCCGAAACAGCCCCATATCGCCGAGACCTGCTAAATCGCCTTATCGCCGTATTGAATTTAAATATTGATCATCCAGACTTAAACCTAAAGGAAACATTGCAGCGATTTCAAAGTGAATTTCGCCACTCTGGGCGACCACTAGCGCTCAACAAGCTAATAGGCACAACTCTTCTAGTAAAAGGGCTAGAGTTCGATCACGCAATCATTATCAATGCTGATAAAATGGCGCCAAAGGACTTATACGTTGCTCTAACGCGAGGGGCCAAAACTATCACCATAACCAGCTCAAAATTGGACATCCCAGCTTAGCTTGTACCCGACTATTTAGTGGGCAGATGGAAACCTTAATAGATATCAAGTTTAGTCTTTACGAGCCCAATAGAAATCTACCTCTTTTTCAAAAAAATCATGGAAATCTTGCTTATTCCCTAGAAATTCAGCAAAAGGAACTATGCCCATAAGCTTCGTCGTAAACGTACGATGTGATGTCAGATTTTTAGGTTTAAAATAGCGCATCTCTGGTGCATGGCAGCTACCTCCCAACACGCTAAATAAATACTCATGGGCAGGCCGATCCTCTGTCCCCATGTTCTTAATATCTATCAATCTAGCGACTACAGTACATATTAGTTTTGTCTTGCCTTCGTTTTTTTTGATGATTGTTCGGTACAATTTTCCGTCATACTCATGAATCAGGTAATCGCCTTCTCCGTTCCGAAGTTGCTCCATTCCCGACTTATGAGCAGCATCTAGCTCCTCACTCATATCCACCTCTTCCAATATTAGCCCAATATTTCAGGCGCCACGAACACTCCACTTTCGCCCTCAAAGCGAACACGCCCAGTATCAATAAAGGCTTTCTCTATCGCCTGTAGATTCTGAATACGCACAGAAGGGTAGCCATCTTCTTGCTCTAATCGCTTAACCGTTGATAAGCCCACACCACTGCCGTCTGCCAGACGCTGGCCACTCCACTTTAAACCTGACCTAGCCATTCGCACCTGCAGCCCCGTAATCATTACCTACCACCTCAAATAAATTCGAACTTAGATTAAAACTATTTAGCTTGAAAATGAATCCTTTGGGTTGACTTATGACACATTAGAGATATTATAGTTAACAAGTGAACCAAAAAGTGTCAAAGGACGCACCATGAACAGCAAGACGCCTTACAAGAGGTAGCCCCAATATAGAACCTTCCTATGCAGTAGAACTAAGAGCGATCTTCGGAAGAATCTACTACTGCTGAAACAGCGGAGCAAACACAGACCGACGCCGCTTCAATATCTGTACGGTGATCTACCTATCTAATTCATTAATAAAAGCGCGGGCCAAAGCAAAGACTCTGGTTAACCCTGAAGATTAAATCCCCAATACTGCCTGCTACGTCTTTAGCAATGAAAGGACTACCCACATACTCGCAACCAAAATTATTTAACCACTAAAGGTGACCTCTATGAATGCCATGATTAAAAACCCCGAATTAATACTGTCTAATTTGGAGCCTATTAATATGGAACGCAATACTGCATCCGGCTGGGAACTTAAGGGCTTAAGCTGGACGACCAGCGAAGCCGCTGTAAACCTAATACTCGAAGCTGATAATAAAGATCAAACAAGTATTTCCATCACGCCTAAAACAACAGTTTCGGCGCCGCATTTTCATAAACTGATATATCCAGCAGGTTATATTGATGGAGTAACGGAAGCCTTAGCTAGTCGAACGAACACCAGAAATCGCAATCAAATCATGAAAAACATGAGAGTCGAACTGAACGAAGAGTATCATCCCAACACTTATGTAGAGAACGACCTTAACCGTACAGCTCTATATTTAGATGGTTACTATGACGGCACTGAAGCTGCGTTTAAGGGGTTAATTGATGGTACAAACATGATCGAGAAACTATCGGTGTTAATTGAAAACACTAGAACACCTGCATACGAGTGGTAGAGCAGCACCACACTGCTCTATTCAATTTTATGCTGCGGCCGCTTCTTTGTTTACTTCAGGCCCAACCATGAGCTCTTGTAGAGCAGACATTTTTATAAAATAGACGTCCTCTTTTTTATGACCTCCTCCTGGCAACAGGGCCTGATACATCCCATAACGGCCTTTATGCGAAGTTAACGCTCCTCTACTCTCAAGTAACTCATGAGCTTTGCGATAGTTGAAACCTTTGCAGATCTCTTTTCTGAATGCCAGCTTGAAAATGTAAAACTCTTCTTCGCTGCTGGCATCCTGCCCATACTCAACCGTATCGTTAATCTTACGAAACCCCCAGCGAGTCATAGAACGAGGTTGGTGTGTATCTACGCGTGGCTCTGCGCTATCCCAGCGGGTAAAGTGTGACTCAGCTTTAGTTTTTAACTCATGGCAAATATGCTCGAGCAGTTCTAGATCTTCAGAGTTACCTTCTCCTCCACGATTTTTTAAAAAATCTTTGAACAATAGTGCTGCAGCGGATTCCGCCTCTCCCTTACTCCACCCAGTGACTCCTAACTTTGTAGCTAACTCTCCACATGCACCAACCAGAGCAAACCCCTTCGATGAACGACGGGCTTGCCCACTGGCATCAGCCGATAAATATCTATGCTCAAAATCAGCTATTTTATTCCGCAAGTGCTGAACTAGTCGTTTCTTCCCTGCAGGACTAGTCGAAGTAAGTGCATCAACAAAACACTGAAAAGCGTGACCGTGGTTCTTTTCCACCTCAAGCTTTAAGTGGTCGGATAGCTTAGCCCCATTAGCAAAGCCATGAAGCTCTTGATAAATCCCTTTTAAACGGCGCTCAAACTCTGAATTATGTAGATCAGCGCGAATATGTAAAAGACGCATTTCCATTCCAGCCTCTGTAATCTTACCCGCACGGCTTTGAATCTCTTTCAATGTTCGCTCACCATTACTCAGCCATGCTAAACGCCACTTATGCTGCGCCCGGGTACCTGTACCCGTATCGGTTGCACGAGCTTTACCTTCTTGGTTACCCAGCTGATAGACAGTCTGACCGACAGTTAAAGGATCAGCCTGGTTAATCTCATCAAGGATCAATACTGAATCACTATGCTCCGCCGCCATAGTCTCTAACGCTGCGGCAGTCGTATTCCAGGTACGAAAATAGTCAGCACCACCACACACCGAACCTGCTACTGTCGAAATACTACTCTTGCCTAGACTCGAGTCGCCAACCATATGAAAGCCAATTGTTTGCTGGCTTAACCATTCGAGCAATGGCCCAGAAAAAGGAATACAAGTGGCAAACATTAAGACGGGATTACCCCTGCAGTAGGCCGCGACATTATCCCGCCAACCATCAAGTGACCCTGCTAGCGCTGAGCGATTTAATAGCCTTCTATCTGTGTAGTAATGGATTGGCTCATCAGGCTCCCCTATGACGCCTAACGGCGAGACATAAGCATTACCTGACCATCCTAATTTACTAATCAGTCTAATTCGTTTTGTAGGGTTAGCTCTTTGAAGATAATCCATTAAACGGTTTTTACTATTACGGTGAGGATCAACATTCAGCCCCCTATCTAATAGGCCCTCCAATACCGCCGATCCCTGCGATGCTGCAAATAATCGTTGGGGAATAAACCACTCCAAAGGCTCTCTGTCGAAGTTTAAAAAGGTCACCATCAAGCCCCACGTACGGCCATCAATATCACGCGCTCGAGCAGCGACTTCTAATCGACTGCAAATCCAGTAGCGGCCAGACGCATCACCATCGGTATTTGGATCAACCCAATAAATTCCCTTATCCGTTATTTGATAACCATTTGAACCCTCATCATTTGAAAGTGGTTTTATCACCTGATTACTTGGCTTTTCCTCTAAGAGTTTAGCTGGATCAAGGGAGGCCTTAACGGCTGGCAACCCCTCTCGAACGTGCAGATCATTAAAGTCTGTGAGACGTTCACCTTCTTCACGCTGAGTAAATATCGGCACTGCCATAACCGCCGAATACTTCTGCGCAGCCTGGGAGGCATATTTACGCCCCGCCTCATCATCATCTGCAGCAATAATTAAATGCTGCTCAGGGTAGATCTTACGAAGTGCAGCGGCTACCTTAACGAGATTTCCAGCGTCGAAGGCAACCACCACCGAATATCCGGTCGCCATATGAATACTAGCGGCTGTGGCGTATCCCTCTGCGATCACTAAGGGAGAGTCGGTGGCAAGCACGCCTATTAAATGAAACGCTCCGGCCTTGGCGGTGCCAGTTAGAAACTTCTTACTCCCATCCGGATAGATAAACTGTAAACCCAGTAATTCACCGTTCACATTGATAACAGGCACGATGATAGCGCCACGGGAATATCGAATGCCGAAGCCCGCTACCTTTTTCCTATTGAGGTATTTAGATGAGCCATCAACACCATGCGCAGCCCAAATCTCATTGGCGCGCTCTCTCGCGCTTATCTGCTTATCCCTACGTTCTTTATCAGCATCCTGCTGGGCCTGTTTCTGCTTGGCCTTGATTGCGGCTTTATCCTCATCTGATAAGCCCTTGCCCTCATATTTAATGGCCACACCCTTCTCAGGTAAACCGACGTTCTTCCAGTTGCCATAGGAGCCCACATAATAGGTATTCCCGCTCTTACTGAGCACCGAGAATATGCGATACCAGCCCGATAGTTTTTTACCTACATCACCCTCAACAGAGCAACGAACAATCGATTTTGTATCTAGCTCTAGATGGTCAACAATTAGCCCCTCATCACGAAGCTGATTGAGTACGGATTCATACATTTAGACGATCCTTATTCTTATCCCAGACCCAGCTAAAGTCAGCAAAGCTGCGGCCAAATAGGGCTGAAAAACTGATATTAAGTAAGAACTGATTTCAAAACTGATAGTGATAACACGAAATAAATCAGAAGGTTATGTATGGGTATCAGGAATATCAGAAATATCAGTACGTAAATGAAGGTCTTAAACCGCTTCCCTCATAGAATTTCATTACACCCAGACCAAGTAGCCCTCAATCGCCCCTCACAAGGCTTAAAATATAGCCCTCTACGAGAACCGTAATAGGCATCCTGAATAACACCAGGCAATATCTCATCACGCCAACGTTCGCTATCGAAAATAACGCTCCAAGCATTGTCTGGCCAAGTTAATATCGCAGCGAATTTTCCTACTGCTCGATGATCTTTAAGGCATGCTAGCGCATCTTGAAACCTTGAATTATCACGAGGTTTATCGTCTTCAGGTAAGGATGAGAACCAGAAAGTAAAATCTGCTTCATTAACGATTCGATCCGGCCTAGAAATCTCACATTCGTCCATCGGAAACATAGAGCGAGTAGTCATTACTTAACCTCCTTCCGTGAGGCAGCAATGCGGTCACGCTTCCATTGGTTAACTTCAGAAAGAAGCCATCCAGAAGCGTGTTCAGTTAAACGTATTGGGGATGGAAACTGGAACTTTTCGTCTTTTACCATCGAGTAAATGGTACTTTTGGATAGACCTGTTTGACGCACCACATCACGGATTCGCAATATGGGATCATCTGCATTTAGATCGATACTTGTTGTTGTTTTCATTTGACTACCTCACTAATTTAATAGGTACCGCTCTGGACGGCATGAGGTAATACTAAGAGTATAGAAACTTCAGAATGAGGGAGCCTTAAATGTGTAACTGCTATTTCCCCCCCCGGGGGTAGTTATTTGCTTTTAGGAAATAACTACCCCCTTAAGAGCATCCCTAACATCCTTCTCTGTAAACTCTTCAATCTCAAAAACTACCGACACCGTATCAGCAACTACTCTTCGGAGCGGTTGCTTCGCACTTTCTATTAGAAAACCGGTCAACTCAGCAATAAATAGCTTCCGACCAGCCTTCTCTGTTTTTGGTCTTTTGAGAAGAAATTTTGTATCCAAGCCTCCTCCTGGCTGACTGGAAACATCGACCAGATCATCCAGCGCGGAAGACAACGAAGTTGTACCGAATGCCTCCCAAAGAGTACGAAACTCTTTCATATCGTACTCTTTGATACTTTCTACCCCATCATAATTAGCAACAGATTCCATCACCGCTTTGTTAGATTCGAAACACTCGATGTGCTTTCTCTGTAAAATCCCATCGTATTTTGATCCTTCAATAAGGTTTGATAATTTTTTGGCTGCAACGGCAATATTCTCTAACCAGTTATCTCGTTCACCTGGAGCCATAGAATTCTCTTTTTGTCTTGAATTCACCAGGCCTGCAGAAATAGCCCTGTAGAACTGAAAATGATCTACTAAATTCTTAGACAGAGTCTTCCATACATTTATCATTCGCTGATCAGATAAGAGTTTATCCAAGAGTTTCATTTCATCTAGAAACTCGCTATCTCTCGGATAACCACATAAAAGTGAATCTTCGATCGATGCACCGATAGGTAATAATTTATCCTTAACACAACGATCAAGATGATATTGACATCGCTGATCTCGGTAGCCAATAAGTAGTGGCGAAGCTTCTTTTAGATATTTCATCTCCGAACCCTACGGAACCCAAAAATAAAATCCAAACCACAAGCAGTGGGCGCCGCTCTTTCGCTCCGTCGAGCTAGGCTTGGATAGTTGGTTATCCCTGACCGAAGTTTGCGGTTATGACATTACCCGCTAGAGTCTGAGACTTAAGATCATCTAAATAGCTAGCCCAACGCTGCATCATTTCTATACGCTGGGGTAAGTGCTTTGTTCTGTTGTAGGCTCTACCTAGAGGATCTTTAACTGAGTGAGCCAATTGATGTTCAATCCACTCCACCCTCAAGCCAAGCTGCTCATCGAGCATAGTTCTGGCACTGGCTCTAAATCCATGAAAGCAGTGATCAGAGCTAGTGCTATAACCCAGCTCCCTTAATGCCTTGTTTATTGACTCTGGACTCGCATGCTTTTCATAGTCACGCTGATTCGGAAAGACATAGCGACGATGGCCAGTTAAGGGCTCAATATCTCGTA
>Ga0209395_1007568_pt1 | contig 11368 bp, 8 predicted proteins | sample GOMGulsemesocosm_3_FD_184635 | JGI IMG/M metagenome (GOLD analysis project Ga0209395, IMG submission 184635) | Methane-oxidizing microbial communities from mesocosms in the Gulf of Mexico - GOM9D Gulf of Mexico (SPAdes) (version 2) | ecosystem: Environmental > Aquatic > Marine > Cold seeps... | reverse complement strand
GAGGTGGGTATTAAAAAGAAATTGGCTGAAATTAAAAGCTGAGCCCGTCACCACTAAATGATAAGATTCGGCCCTCGTTAATGGGGGGAATATGACTCAGTTTATTTGTGGACAACGGTGGATCAGCCTTGCTGAACCTGAACTTGGCTTAGGCATCGTCAGTGAATTAGAACATCGTCGCGTAACCATTGAATTTCCCTTGGCTGAATGCAGCCGCCTTTACTCAATAGGCACTACCCCGCTGATCCGCTGTAGTTTTACGGTGGGTGATAATATAACTCTGCCCAGTGGGCAATCGGTAGTTGTCACCTCTACTGAAGAAAATCGTGGTGTATTGCATTACACGTTTGGACAAGACTCCAAAGTATCAGAAACCGAGTTGGACAGCGATCAAGGCAAGGTAAGCCCTCTTGATCGTCTTCAAGCCGGTCAGATTGGCAGCTTTAAATGGTTTGACCTGTACCGCAACTTTCTTCAGGCCACCACCGAGCACCAGGGCAAGTTATGCCACGGCTTTGTGGGCCCCAAAATTAATATCATTCCTCATCAATACGATGTCGCTCAGCAAATACTTAAGATGCCATTGCCCAGAGCATTGCTGGCAGATGAAGTAGGCTTGGGTAAAACCATCGAAGCTGGCCTGGTCATTCATCAGCTTATGATGAGTGGACGTGCACAACGCATCCTTATTTGTGTGCCCGCGTCATTGGTAAACCAGTGGCTAGTAGAGATGAAGCGCAAATTTAATCTGGACTGCACACTCATAGATGATGAGTACTGTGCGCAGCAAGATGGCGACAACCCGTTTAACCAGGTTCAGGTAGCGTTATGTAATTTCGATTGGCTTAACCATAGCCAGTATCTTGAGCAAGCTCAGCAGACTCATTGGGACATGATGGTGATAGATGAAAGCCACAGGTTGCAGTGGCAATCAAAGGCCTATCAGTCTGCATTGGCTTTATCAAAGGTAAGCACCGGGGTGTTATTGCTGACAGCTACACCAGAACAATTGGGAGTAGAAAGTCATTTTGCACGCCTGCATCTATTAGACCCATTGCGTTTCTGCAATCTAGATCAATTTCTTCAGGAGGAACAGCAATACGGGTTGGTGAGTGAGATTGTGGACGCCATTGAAATGGATGGCCTGGAAGCGTCTCTGGATCAAATTGGCAAATTAAAGGATGACAAACTGCTTGAATTGGCTCAGGACAGCATTGGAAGTCCTGAGAGTGAAAATAACTTCATCGATTGGATGGCTGACCGCTACGGCACCGGCAGAATGGTTTATCGTAATACCCGCCGCACCATTGCGGGTTTTCCCCAGCGCCATAGTGAGTTTTATCACCTAAAAGAACAAAGTAACCTTGAATGGCTAATTGAATGGTTATCTGGGCAAGGGGAGCAAAAGGTACTACTAATCTGTCAGCAAGCTGATGATGCCCAGCACATTAGTGAGCAAATTAACCAACAAACCAGTATTCAGTCTGGCGCTTTTCATGAACACTACAGTTTAATTGAGCGTGATCAAATAGCGGCTCAATTTGTTGAAGAGGATGGCATTCAGGTGCTGGTGTGCAGTGAAATTGGTGGCGAGGGAAGAAATTTCCAGCACGCACAACACTTGGTGCTTTTTGATTTACCCAATCACCCTGACTTGGTGGATCAACGCATCGGTAGGCTCGATCGAATAGGTCAAGGCAGTGATATTTACATACACGTGCCGTTGCAGTCTAAAAGTGCTCAGGCCAGGTTAGCCGCGTTATACCACCATGGCTTTGACATGTTTACCCAGCCTAACCCGGCGGCTTCACCCATTTATGAAGCGTACAGTATAGAAATTGATGAAATGCTGGATACCGGTAACGAGGCTGAGTCGGTAATTATTCAGTGCCAGCAGGCGAGCATTCAACTTTTAGCCGAAATAGAGCAAGGTCGTGACCGATTATTGGAGCAGCATTCTTATCAGGAAGAGCGCATCAGTAATCTACTGGAGTCCATTGAAAGCTCCGACGACGACCAGGGTAAACTTAAAAACATACTGCTCAATATCTTCGATAATGCTCATATTGATACCGAACAAGCCAGTTCAGAAAATATCATTATTAGCCCTCAGGAAAACTGCCCGTTTTCTTTCATTAATAATTTACGTGATGACAAGGCAACCATTACGTTTAATCGACAACAGGCTTCCATGCGAGAGGATCTTGAGTTTATCTCCTGGGATCACCCTTGGGTAAAAGGCATTATTGATGACCTGGAAGCCTCCGGACACGCCTTTACAGCCTGCACGCTTTTCAAAGATGAGAACTACAAAAATGGTCAGGTATTTGTAGAGGCGCATTATCAGATTAAAGCTCAGGGGCCGGGCCGACTGGAGCTAAACCGCTACCTGGCGCCGCAAACTCGTCACTACACGATCAGTGATGAACTCAAGAATATGAGTCGAGTGCTGGATCTGGATGCCATGCGCACCAATAGTGAATTTATTAACAAGGATATGGCCCAAGAAATCATCAGTATGAAATGGCCTGAAATTGTTAGGGCTATTAGCTTAAGTGAGAAGCTCGCGGCTCATACCACTGGTGATGTTATTAAAGCCTCGGTTGTGAACATGTTAGATAGCACTAAAAGGGAATTGTCACGTTACCGCTCTTTGGAGATTGAACCAGGCAGCTATCAGAGTGAGATCGACACTTTGAGTTTGAATGCAAAAGAATCAGCTTCTTACTTGCAAGCGGCCAAGCCAAAACTCATGGGCTTATGTATCTGGGTTAACTTTTTACAGTAACGCGAGTGTTGCACCTGGGATTCCATTCCAGGTGCAAAATACAGCTTTAAGCAGGCATGCTTAGGGCTTTTTCAGACACTATGATGCCGTTATTGTCGGCATAAACAAACATGCCTGGATTGATTTGCACACCAGCAAATTTAACAGGAACATTCATTTCCCCAATGCCCTTCTTTTCAGTCTTACGGGGATGAACGGCCAAAGCCTGCACACCCAGTTCAGTCTCCATGATGACATCAACATCACGGATGCAACCGTAAATCACGATGCCTTCCCAGCCATTTTTCGCCGCTTTCTCGGCAAGCATGTCTCCTAGCAGTGCATTACGCATGGATCCGCCACCGTCCACCACCATGACTTTACCGTTACCAGGCTTGGCCACCTGCTCTTTTACCAAGGAATTATCTTCATGGCATTTAATGGTAATCACTTCGCCGCCAAACGACTCTCGACCGCCATAATTGTTGAAGATGGGCTCCAACACATCAACTTCAGGGTATTCGTCGCATAAGTCAGGGGTAATATATTGCATTCTAATGTTCCACACTTTGGTATTTATTTTAGGTTCGGTTTACGGGTTAAATGTTAAGTTCATCCACTGAATAGCCTTGGGCCATACTTCTTGCTCTGCTGGTTTACTCACTACCATGTTCACGTGATTATAATCCTGGGAGAAACCACACTCTTTGGATAGCAGGTGAAACTGAGATTGCTCTGAAAAAGCATTGATGAGTTTTTTGCAGTATTTTGCAGGGTCGGCCTTGTCCTTTTTAGCACCAAATCCCAATGCGGGCACATTTAAATCTTTCAGGCCCAACCAGTATGAATCCCCTTTTTGCGGGCGCCAACCTGTCAATAGGCCTGACCAACGGACAAATTCTTTTGCGATACCCACCGGCTCTTGCTCGGGCCCAATGTTTTTACCTGAGATACGCTTTTTGGCAAGCAATGCAACTTTGGCCAGTAATCGAATTCCGGGGATTTTAAGAGCAACCGGATAGCGACTTACTTGTGCGCCGAACAAGACAATGCCCAGTACATTTTCAGAATTTAAATGGGCGCCTGCCAACGCAGTGGCAATGGTCACCCCCCCCAGGGAATGCCCTACCCAAAACGCTTTTTGTTGGGTTTGCTCTGAGATAAAGTCCTGCACCGCAGGCAGGTCAAATTTAGAATAGGCCTCTACGTTGTTGTCTCGATAATTGTCGTTTACCGGGCTATCGCCGTGGCCGCGAGCCTCTACCATCCAGGGGTCGAAGCCTGCCTCTAATAAGGATTTAGCAAAGCCTTTGCCGCCCCCGGAGAACCAAAAACCTCTATTTGAGAAACTGCCATGCAACAACACTACGGGAACGCCTTTGGATGCTCTATCTTCTTCACCTTGAAAACCTAAACGCGTAACGGCGATTTGAACGCTATTATCTGAGCTGTTATTGGGTTTTAACAGGTAGGTATCTTCGATATAACTCTCTGCCACCAGGTCGGCACGTAATAGGGATACTGGAAATAATGAACTACTGCTTTTCATGATTGGCCTATTGTGAGTTTTCTGCCAGGTAAAACCAGGTCTCGAACATGGAGTCGGGGTTTAGCGAAACGCTGTCCACTCCCACTTCCATTAACCATTTTGCAAAATCAGGGTGATCACTTGGGCCCTGACCGCAGATGCCTATGTACTTGCCCTGTTTTTTGCACGCTGAGATGGCCATGTGCATCAATTGCCTGATGGCATCATCACTTTCGTTAAAGAGGTGGGCTATGACGCCAGAGTCTCTATCGAGCCCCAGGGTTAGCTGTGTTAGATCGTTAGATCCAATGGAGAATCCATCGAAGTACTGTAAAAACTGCTCCGCTAATAATGCATTGGCAGGGAGCTCACACATCATAATAATGCGTAAACCATTTTCGCCGCGTACTAAGCCGTTTTCTGCCAATAGCTCCACTACTTGTTTAGCCTCTCCAACGGTGCGGACAAATGGCACCATTAACTCAATGTTGGTGAAAGCCATTTCATTTCGAACTTTTTTAATGGCTCGGCATTCAAGCTCGAAACAATCTCGAAATGTCTTGCTGATGTAGCGGGCAGCACCGCGAAAGCCCAACATGGGGTTTTCTTCTTCGGGCTCATATAAACGCCCGCCTATTAAGTTGGCATATTCGTTAGACTTAAAGTCCGATAGGCGAACGATGACTTTTTTGGGTGAAAAGGCAGCGGCCAGGGTGCTAATACCTTCCACTAACTTCTCCACATAAAACTCAATAGGGTCGGAATAACCGGCAATTCTGCGTTCTACTGTGGTTCGGATCTCAGGCGGCAGGCTATCAAAATTGAGCAGCGCTTTAGGGTGGACACCAATCATTCTGTTGATGATGAACTCCAGGCGGGCTAGGCCCACCCCCTGGTTAGGCAACCCTTGGAAATCGAAGGCCCTGTCGGGATTGCCTACATTCATCATTAATTCAAATGGCAATTCAGGCATGTTACCAGTGGTATTGGTTTTGTGTTCGAAATCTAGCGCCCCATCATATATAAAGCCGGTATCCCCCTCGGCGCAGGAAACCGTTACTTTTTGGCCGGACATTAGTTTATCGGTGGCATCACCGCAGCCCACAACAGCAGGAATGCCCAGCTCACGAGCGATAATGGCTGCGTGGCAAGTGCGCCCACCGCGATTGGTAATGATGGCGCTGGCTTTTTTCATAGCCGGCTCCCAATCCGGGTCCGTCATTTCAGCGACTAGCACATCTCCTGAGTTGATGTCTGCTATTTGACTCTTGTGATCCAGTACCTTAACGGCTCCACTGCCTATTTTATGGCCTACCGAGCGGCCTTCACACAACAAGCTACCGGTTTCTTTTAAAAGATAGCGTTCCATGGAGCTATTGCCGCTTCGACTTTTTACGGTTTCAGGTCTGGCTTGAACTATATAGAGCAGGCCAGTTTCACCATCTTTTGCCCACTCTATGTCCATGGGCTTTTGAAAATGGTTTTCAATGATCAGTGCTTGGCGTGCAAGCTCCAATATATCGCTATCGTTGATACTAAAGGTGAGTCTTTTGGTGCGGTCAACACGAATTGTCTCTACCGTTGATTCAGAATTAGGCTCAGAACTGTGCACCATTTTTATGGCTTTGGCTCCCAGATTACGTCTTAATATGGCAGGACGGCCGGCTTCCAGTGAAGCCTTGTGCACATAAAATTCATCCGGGTTGACTTGCCCTTGTACGACACTCTCACCTAGTCCAAAAGCACTGGTAATAAACACCACTTGATCAAAACCAGATTCGGTGTCCAGAGTAAACATCACCCCTGCAGACCCACTGTCGCTACGGACCATTTTCTGGATGCCCACCGACATACAGGCATCTTTATGACCGTGATGATTCCTATGACTAATGGCTCGTTCACTGTACAAAGAGGCATATACCTTTTTAACGGCATTCAGTACCTGATCCAAGCCCTCTACGTTTAGCAGGGTTTTTTGTTGCCCGGCAAACGATGCGTTGTCTAGGTCTTCATTGGTGGCGGAGGAACGAACCGCAACTGATAAATAATCGTCCGTTTTCTGTAGCTTTTCTAGAGATTCTTTAATTTCAGATATTAGCTTAGGGGGCAGTTCAGCATCGGTAATAAGGGACTGAATCGCTTCGGATACTTTGCTAAGTTCAGGCAGGTTGTCCACGTCTAAAGCGTCGATTTTAGCTTTGATTTGTGGCTGGAGATTGTTCAGGGATAGGAACTCGTTATAGGCACCTACAGTGGTGGCAAACCCCTCTGGTACTTTGATTTCTTCGGCGGCTAGTTCGCTGATCAAGCCACCCAAAGATGCATTTTTCCCGCCCACCTTGTCAATATCACCAATCGTTATTTTATCAAGCCACATTACGTGATTATTCAAGGAGGTCTCCAGCTTCTGCCTAGTGCGTACGTCCGTTGTATAGTACTCTAATTCTAGTTTGTATTCACAAGGTTGTTAGCTCCATATGAAGCGCCAGGCATTTTTTATTTCAGATGGCACGGGCATTACCGCAGAAACGCTAGGCCATAGCCTTCTGTCCCAGTTTGAAAGTATAGAATTTGAACAGGTAACCCTGCCCTATATTGATACCGATGATAAGGCTCGAGAGGTTGTGCGTAAATTAAACAATATCGTTGAGACCACCGGCACAAAACCTATCGTCTTCGACACTATAGTAAATCAAAATATAAGGGACATCATTTCGCAAGCGGATGCCTTCAAAGTGGATATTTTCTCCACTTTTTTATCTCCTCTTGAAAAAGAATTAAAAATTCACTCTTCCTATACCGTGGGAAAATCCCATGCCGGGGGTGACAATGAAATTTACAAGGCCAGGATAGACGCTGTAAATTACGCGCTGGATAACGACGATGGCAGTAAGGTAAAACATTTTGATCAAGCTGATATTATTTTAGTGGGGGTTTCACGGTCAGGTAAAACTCCCACCTGTTTATATATGGCCCTTCAGTTTGGTATTAAAGCGGCAAACTACCCGCTCACTGAAGAGGATCTGGGCTCGATGAATTTGCCGCAGGTGCTGAAGCCCTTTAAAAATAAATTATTTGGTTTGACCATCGACCCTGAAAGATTGTCGGCCATTCGTAATGAACGTAAATCCAATAGTCGCTATGCCTCATTGAACCAATGTTATTATGAAACGGAAGAAGTAGAATTTTTGTATAGGCAGGAAAATATATCCTTTCTAAGTACTACTGATTTATCAATTGAGGAGATTTCAACCAGAATCATGCTGGATGCGGAACTAAAAAGATTGGCTTAAAGTTAGCCGGTGACACTATTAGAAGTCTGGTACCAAATATTGTTTAAACATGATGTTTCCTCGATCGCTCAGTTGGATTTTTTTGCCGCCTAACTCAAGCACACCTGACTCTGGGTTTGGCAGTATCACCATGTAGCGAGCGTTTTTTGGTATTGCCAATACGCCCTGCATATGAGCATAACTTGACCAGGACTCATTAATAAAATGGCTAAATGGCGTAACGGGAAAACTTAAGGAATCGAAGCGCTCCGATAAAAACAAGATATTTGGCAGTGCCATTTTTGAGTGTTTAACATAGCTCTTGAAAATAATGGATTGAACCTCTGCATCTCGGGCCAACTCTATTAATATGCTATCTGTATTGAGCTCTTCATTAAACACATAGGCTCTAAACAGGTCGACCTCAACCCCGTTAACATCCTCCCATTTAAAAAGTAACTGATCCATCAAGTCACTATAGTCATCTGATTCTATTTTTAATTCAGGTAACGCCAAAGTTAAATGCGAGGTCTCTTTTGGGTCCTTTACGGCCAACTGAGTTTCCTGATTTATGATTCTGCCGTTTTCCTGCCAGCTGAACATTTTTGTATCGGATAGGTGCTTGTCAATTTCCTCCGATGCACGATAGCCAGATGTATCGAATGATTCTGCTTCTGAGCCATTGACGGGAGACCTATTATTTTGGGTTTGTTCAGATTGTTGGGGGCTTGTCTTTTTCTTGTTTGGTTGCGGTTTTTGAGTGGTTCGAATTTGGCCGCTGGCATCAACCCAGGTATAAAACTGCTCTGATGATTGGTTTTTCATAGGGGCGCAAGCCACTGTCGTGGCCAGTGCTATTAAAGCTAAGATTGGTTTCATTTAAAATTTAGTTCTGAAAGTTATACCGGCTGCCGCGATGGAGAGTTTAGTCTTTATGTTTAATCCCGGATAGGGATTGGATGCCACGCAGGTTAAGCAGTCGGTATTTAACGAGCCGCTTGGATCTGAAGCCAGAATTTCCTCTTCACTTGTGAATATGGATAGAGAAACATCTACATCTGTGTCCATGTCCCAGCGATACCCGAATCCCATGCCATATAGCGTAGCCCCCCCTAAGGGGGCCATAACATTGCGTCTGTTATCTGGAATGGTAGAGGTTCGAGGCTCAATTCCTATTCGCGCCTTTAGGCGCGAGCTAACCTGGTATTCGATCCCCAAACCATAGCTCCATGTACTCTTGTAGTTTAGGTTTTGCTCAAGCGTGGTGGCGGTGATTTCCGTAGGGGCGAGTATTTTAGCCGCATTCAAGAAGTCAAGCTGGCGATCGAAGTTGAACTTGAATGATTCCCACTCATCGTAATCCGTCCAGCCCGCATCTATATTAATCTGTAATTTATCAAAGAAACGAAACTTAAAGCCTGTTTGAAAATGCTGCGGGTAGGTGAACTCGGTACTCACATAACCGGTTTCCTTACTAACCCCTGTGGGCAGCTGGAACATGGCTCCAATGATGGCTCCAAAAATAGAGCTTCTGAATCGTTGAAAAAAGCCCGAAAATTCGTTGGTGTAATCAAATTCAAAGTCACCGGTTAAGGTATCCTTGCCTTCACTCTGGTAGCTCATTCCCCAAGCAAACCAGTCATTCGGCTCCCATAATAGGCCCAGGTTATAGCTGGGAGACATACTAGTCTCCATCTTCATACTTAGGTTGCCTATATCTTTATAGGGGCCAAGTTGCCCCCCGCACAAGGCAATAAAAGGTACCAAAGGATCGTCTCCGGTCCCCCCTTCTTCACAACCAAATGCCTCCTGTAGTAGCTCTGTGGCGGCGATCAATATATTTACCGCACGTACATCCTGAGAGATTGCAAAACCCTGGTGAGATAACAAGAAGCCTGCCCCTATAGAAAGCTCATCGTTCACTTTGTAGCCAAAGGAAGGGGATAGGTAGGTTAAGCGCTGCATAGCAACGTGTTTACCTTGATATCGGCCTGGGTCATCGTCATCTTCCTTAACAAAACCAGCCACCATTGGCATGTAAGTGAAGGTAGCGAAAGTGAATTTTGAGCCAGGTGGTTTGATGGATATCCCGCCAGACGGTAAAGACAAAACGGGTAGGTGCATGGGGAATACACCGTAGCCGGGTATATAAGCGCCGGCAATGGCCTCACTCTTTTGTCCTATGACAGGATCATCACGAAAGTCCAATAGCCCTGGATCGATATCATTACCGTTTCCATCTTTTGCATAGTCTTCCGGAATGGCGTACTCAGACTCTACGGTCAGAATGGCATTCATAATGGTGACGCTCAGCTGGCGCCCATCTAGCCTGGTTAAGCCTGCCGGATTGTAGTGAATAGATGCAAGTCCTGGGGGGTCGGCGGTTACCGCGTTACCCAGAGAGAGCGCTTTGGGATCAAGCAATAGGGATTGCCCCATCTGAGCATGAGATGCGGAGCTGAAAATTATATAAATAAAGAAAAATACTAGCTTCTTCATATCAAGGTCACCTACTACGAAGAAGCTGGTTCAAACTTGGCTTTGAGGCCGTTTAAGCTAATGGGCATGGAAAGAGACAGCATTATGTCTGGTGAATCTTCCGTCATGCCAAAGCCCACACCTACATTGGTAATGGTTTTGGGTGAAACCCGTATGCCCAAGCTGAAGTTCATTACACCAGACATAGTAGAGTCGGTTTCGGCCACCCCGCCGTTGCGGAATATATATTTGCTTTTATCGGAGTAAGAGCCCTGAAAAGACATGCTTAATGACACATCATACGACAAGGAGTATGCAAAACCGCCGGACATGGCGATGGATACACCAGGGCGAACCTCCTCTAACAGTTGCCCGCTTCGCACCTGGTTCACATCTTTTTCGGGTATGGCATAGCTAAAGCTCGACGAACCAAACAACATAACAGGATCCACTACCTTGTTTACGGACATGCCGCCAGATAACGAATAATAGCCGCTACCGGTGGGCAGTCGTTGCCCTGAAATGGTTCTAAATGGGCTATCACCTGTCTTGGTTTTAAAGGAACCCGTGACCGTTTTGCTTAATTCCCCAGGAACATAGGCATAGGGTTGCCATCTGGCATTAATGGACACATCACCGATGCCGCCACCACTCAATGAATCGACAGTGTCGTATTTGGTGACCAAGGGAATGCTCAAACCCAGGGTTAAATTATTTAGATAACCAAAATCAAAAGATAAATTATTAGTTAGATTGTGGGTAGCACTTGGGTTTACATCCAGAGTGCGAAGGGTTGAGTCGGATATTTTAATGCTTATTCTTTGGTCAGCGGTATAGCTGTAGCTCATGCTGTAATTCATTGATGTCTGCCCTTCTCTCATCAATGAATAGCTGTTTTCGCTGGCCTCAAACACTTCTTCCAGGCTTTTTTCCTGGGTGGCGTCCTCATCTCCCTGAGACAGTGCGTCACGAGCATCGGACACATCCGCCCCAGCAACGAGACTAAACGAGTATAAAAATATTCCATATAAGTACCACAGACGCATGTAGCAAACCTTTTTTTATAATTATTTTCTTCTGAATCTTAATTCTTTTTCCACTACTACAGTGGGGGCATAAACGGCATTTGCTTCATTGGGATCGTAATCGGAAGTTATGTACTTCTCTCCGTCCCAATAGGCATTATTCTTACTGCGAGCCACGGCGTTATAAAACTCACCGGACTCCTTCATGTGATCGATGGGAAAGACATCCTTAAAGTCTCTAAATGCCATTTGGGTGAAGGTGCGCTCGTCTATAACACGCAAATCTTCGTCTCGAACC
>Ga0209395_1007564_pt1 | contig 11373 bp, 8 predicted proteins | sample GOMGulsemesocosm_3_FD_184635 | JGI IMG/M metagenome (GOLD analysis project Ga0209395, IMG submission 184635) | Methane-oxidizing microbial communities from mesocosms in the Gulf of Mexico - GOM9D Gulf of Mexico (SPAdes) (version 2) | ecosystem: Environmental > Aquatic > Marine > Cold seeps... | reverse complement strand
CGGTTCACGATCAATACACCTAAAAAATACTAATAACAATGATGAGTTTATCATAACTCTTAGCTATTTACGGACATGAATAGGGGGGTATGGTGATGTCTAGGTAAGTATGGGCGTAAAATGTAGACATCTGCTCGCTAAAAAGGTAATTTCTTTATAGCATTATTTCTTATGATACGTCTTCCTATGTACACAAACTTCTTCTCATTGAGTGAACAACCTTTTTCTATTGCCCCTAATCCTAAGTATTTATTTATGAGTGATCGGCATCGAGAAGCGTTGACCCATTTAAGCTCTGGACTTGGTGGCTCAGCCTCGGGCGGCTTTGTGTTACTTACTGGCGAAGTCGGTACCGGGAAAACCACCGTTAGCCGTTGCTTAATGGAAGACTTACCAGACAGCACTCAGTTGGCTTTTATTCTCAACCCAACCTTATCTAGCCAGGAATTGCTTGCGACCATTTGCGATCAACTAAAAATTCGTTACCGTAAAACCGGGGTAACATTAAAAATTTTAACGGATAAAATTTCAGAAAAATTATTGAAGAATCATGCTGACGGTATCGATACCTTACTAATTATTGATGAAGCACAGCATTTAGATGCGCAAGTATTAGAACAACTACGGTTATTAACTAACTTAGAAACCAATACTAAAAAACTGCTGCAGGTTATTTTAATTGGTCAGCCGGAATTACAGCAGTTACTTAAACGACGAGATTTAAGGCAACTAGCCCAGCGTATTACCGCCAGGTATCATTTATTACCGTTAGATAAACAAGAATTAGCTGCCTATATTAAACACCGCTTGTCGGTAGCAGATTGCCATCGAACATTGTTTAATAAAGGTGCACTTAACGCTATTCATCAGTTATCTCAAGGGGTGCCTCGGCTAATTAACTTGATCTGTCATAGTGCCTTACAACAAGCTTATAATTCTAATAATGCTGTAGTTGATAAAAAGCTGGTTTATAGAGCTGCTAGTCAGGCACTAGGAGAAGATTTTAGCCTTGAACATTGGTGGCAGTCAACGTATTGCAAAGTCGCTGTGGCGAGCTCTGCATTAATAGCGGTACTTGTACTTGGGGTGTGGCTAGGGAGTAATCAGCAACAGCCAAGTATGGTTGTTGCTGAAAAAAATACGCCAATTGATGTACTAAGCGAACGTGAAGCAATCACCGTAGCTAATGTGACCGACCCCATCGCAGTTAACGAAAATGCTCGTGCTAGTAAGGTGCCGGAACAGCAGGCGCTAGCTAAGCCTGCTATTAATAAAGCCGTAAATAGCGAGGTGAAAGCTGCAATACAGCAGGAAGATAAGCAACTGCTTGTGTCCTCAGCAAATAAGCAAGCTCTGCCTGTTAGCTTGAAGGCTAGTGAAAAAGCTAAGCTTGTAAATAAACATAGCACTCAAGCACCGCTTGAAGTGACGGCAGCAGTTAAATCCAGTGAAGGTAAGGATTACCAAGTAGAAGCGGTTGCTGGCGTCTCGGATGACTTATTAGCTCGTTTTCAAGCGGCAATAGCGGATACTAAGGACTTGTCGTCAGCTTCAACTACTGTCGCTGCAGAGCCTTTCGAAGAATCGTCGATTAAACCGCTAACCCAAATGCCAAGCTGGGTGCAAAATGGCGTACCTTCATTAACGTTTGAGCAGCATATTTATGCGTCAGATGGTCAAGGCTGGGTCAATGTTAATGGTCGTGATAGGTATGCAGGAGACAGTGTTGCTGAGGGCTTAGTCATTGATGAAATTTTACCGCAACAAGTGATCTTAACGTATCAAGGTGAGCAGTTTAGCTTACCGGCACTGTCAAACTGGTAATCAGTGATAAGTAACCGGTTAGGATTCGCTAAGTAAGATTAGCTGTATTAGCCAATGAAGCTCCGCCACAGTTGTTAAACGTAAAGCCTAAGCTATGCGGTTCATAAAAAAAGCTAACGAGGAAGGTCCAGGTTAGCTTTTTATTATTACTAAGTTTATAGTCAATTCAGCAACATTAACTTACTGAAACTACCTTCAGTTAGCTTATTGCCATGCGGGCATTTTCGCTTCAAAAGCTTTAATTTTATCAAGTTTATTTAACGTCCAACCGACACTATCAACACCATTTTCTAAGCTGTATTGCTGAAAGGTATTTAAAGTAAAGGTAAACTCAAGTTTTTGACCTTGATCATTAACACAACTAAGCGTGTTATTAGGTAAGTCAATATCTAATGTTAATTGCGCATTAGGAGATAATTGAAAAAGTTGTTCAACTTCTTCATCGGTTAACTTTATCGGTAATAAACCAATATTAATGGCATTACCGTAGAAAATATCGGCAAAGCTTGAGGCAATGATAACCTTGATACCATATTCTTCAATGGCCCAAGGGGCATGCTCTCGGCTCGAACCACAACCGAAATTTTCACGGGTAAGTAAAATCGTTGCCTTGCTATATTCAGGTTTGTTCATGATGAAATCAGGGTTCACTTGGGTCCCTTCATGATCTAAATATCTTCGTTCATGAAATAAGTGCACACCAAAACCAACCCGTTCGGTTTTTTGTAAAAATTGCTTAGGGATGATTTGATCGGTATCAATGTTAGCGATATCTAATGGCACAACCAAGCCAGTATGAGTAGTAAATTTTTCCATGGTATTTTCCTAGAATAAAGCTTACGAATTTAAATCAACAAAGTGACCAGTAATTGCTGCTGCCGCAGCCATTTCAGGGCTCACTAAATGGGTACGACTACCACGACCTTGTCGACCTTCAAAATTACGGTTACTGGTGGATGCACAACGATCGCCTTCTTTTAGTACGTCGTCATTCATACCTAAACACATTGAACAGCCCGGTAAGCGCCATTCAAAACCAGCCGCACTGAATATTTTGTCTAGGCCTTCGCTTTCTGCTTGCGCTTTTACGCGATATGAGCCAGGAACAATAATGGCATCAACCGTACTTTGTACACTTAAGCCTTTAGCGGTGTAGGTTTCTACCACACTAGCAGCGGCACGTAAATCTTCAATACGGGAGTTAGTACAAGAGCCGATAAACACTTTGTTCACTGTGATGTCGGTAATTTTAGTGCCGGCGGTTAAATCCATATACTTAAGTGCTTGCTTACATGACTCTTGCTCAATCGCATCGGCAAAGTCAGCAGGGTGTGGCACGGTACTATCTACGCTAGTTACTTGACCAGGGGTAGTACCCCAAGTCACTTGCGCTTTAATATCTTTCGCTTGAAGGGTTAGTACGGTGTCAAACTCTGCACCATCGTCAGTTCTTAATGCAGTCCAGTCGGCAACCGCTTGTTCGAATACTTCGCCTTTAGGGGCATATTCTTTACCTTCAACATAATCAAAGGTAGTTTGATCGGGTGCTACTAAGCCGGCTTTAGCACCAAACTCAATACTCATGTTACATACAGTCATGCGCTCTTCCATGCTTAAGGCTTCAATTGCCTCACCGCAATATTCAACCACATAACCTGTTGCACCGGCACTACCGGTTTTGCCGATAATGGCAAGAATAATATCTTTAGCACTGATGCCTTTACCAACATGGCCTTTCACTTCAATCTTCATGGTTTTAGCTTTGTTTTGACGCAAGGTTTGCGTAGCAAATACATGCTCAACTTCAGAAGTACCAATACCAAAGGCTAATGCACCAAACGCACCATGCGTGGCGGTATGTGAATCACCACACACAATAATAGTTCCGGGTAAGGTTAAACCAAGCTCTGGACCCATTACGTGAGCAATACCTTGGTTTTTATGACCCATACCGAATAATTCGATACCAAAATCTTTACAGTTTTTCTCTAGTGCACGCAACTGGTTGGCAGCGCCTTCACCTGCGGCATCAATTTTAATTGAGCGAGTAGAGATATTGTGATCCATGGTCGCGATAGTACGTTCAGGATGACGTACCGGGCGATTATGTAAACGTAAGCTTGAAAAGGCTTGTGGCGACGTTACTTCATGAATTAAATGGCGATCGACGAACAGTAATGGCGTTTCACCTTCAGCGTCTTCAACTAAATGGTTTTGCCATAACTTTTCGTACATAGTTTGTGGAGTGTTACTGGACATATTATGCGCTCTCAATTTGTTTACAGATGTAGTCACCTACTTCACTGGTATTTTTTGCTTGATCTCGTTCACCGGCTGGTAATAAGTCAGCGGTTAAAATGCCATTGTCTAAGGCTTTACCAACCGCATCTTCAATCGCGTTGGCTGCAGCATCTTCATTCAGGCTATAACGTAACATTAATGCAGCAGATAAAATTTGTGCGATAGGGTTAGCAATACCCATACCGGCGATGTCAGGTGCACTACCGCCTGCAGGTTCATACATACCAAAACCTTGCTCGTTTAAGCTCGCTGATGGTAATAAGCCCATCGAGCCGGTGATCATCGCACAAATATCAGATAAAATATCACCAAATAAGTTAGGACATAGCATTACGTCAAATTGATTTGGGTCACGTACTAACTGCATTGCGGCGTTATCAACATATAAATGCTCTAGCTCAACCTCTGGGTAGTCAACGGCAACTTCTTCAACCACTTGACGCCATAATTGACTGGTTGCTAATACATTAGCTTTATCAACCGAAGTCACTTTATTGTTGCGTTTTTGCGCTGCTTGAAAGGCTAAATGCGCGATACGTTTAATTTCACGACGCGAATAAAACATTGAATCGAAGCCGGTTTCTTCTTCGCCTTCGCCTTTGCGGCCTTTAGGCTCGCCAAAATAGATATCGCCAGTTAACTCACGAATGACTAAGACATCAAAGCCTTGCTCTGAAATATCGCTACGTAGCGTAGAAAGTGAAGATAAGGCTGGTTGTAATGTTGCCGGGCGCATATTACAAAATAAATCAAAGTGACCGCGTAAGCCTAATAATGCACAACGTTCTGGCTGCTCTGTTGGTGGTAAGTTTGCCCATTTAGGGCCGCCCACTGAGCCAAATAAAATGGCGTCGCTCGCTTCACAGCCTTTCATGGTTGAGTCTGGTAGGGCATTGCCGTGATTATCGATAGCGGCACCGCCAATATCGTAATCTTTTGTGTTGATTTCGATATTGAATTTTTTTGAAATTGTAGTTAAAACTTTTTTGGCTTCAACCATAACTTCTGGGCCGATGCCGTCACCGGCTAAAATTGCTATGTTAGACATTGTAGTTACCTTCTAATTTGATTTTCGCCTGTTATCAGGCGCTTAATGAACTTGCTATTTAATAGCCTAGCAAGCTCTTAAATTTGTTTATTTAGCCGCTTTTAATTCGGCAATAGTTATCGCTCGATGAATGCTATTTAATGCATGTATTAATGCTTGCCCAGAGGCTTCAATAACATCGGTAGCTAAACCGTAACCGTGAAAATTTCTATTTTCCCAAGTAATAACCAACGCGGCTTGCCCTAGGCCATCTTCGCCTGAGCCTTTATTCGAAATTTTATAGTCACTTACTTCAAATTCAACATCAACAGCTTTCTTGATTGCTTGATATAACGCATCAACAGGGCCATTACCTGTGGTAGCTTGTACTTTGACGCTATCTTCACCTGAAAGTAATTTGATGCTGGCGGTAGCAAACTCACCATCGCCACATTGCACGTTTATTTTACCTAGGCGGTAATAATCTTGAGTATCTTGTTGCTGAATGTTAAATAACATTGCTTCTAAATCATCATCAAACACTTGGCCTTTTTTATCGGCCAATGTTAAGAAGTCGGCATAAAGATCTTCCAAGTTATAATCCGTTTCTTTATAACCTAAGCTTTCCATGCGATGTTTAATAACATGACGACCACTACGTGAGGTTAAGTTTAATTTTGTTTTTGCGATACCGACACTTTCAGGTGTCATGATCTCATAAGTGTTGCTAGCTTTTAACATACCATCTTGATGAATACCCGATGAATGGCTAAAGGCATTACCACCGACAATCGCCTTATTTAATTGCACGGGCATATTACATAAAGTGCTAACTAATTTAGAGGTACGGGCAATCTCTTGATGGTTAATATTGGTATTAACGTTAAGTAATGCCTCACGCGTTTTCATGATCATGGCAACTTCTTCTAACGAACAGTTACCAGCACGTTCACCAATGCCGTTAATGGTACATTCTATTTGTCTCGCACCCGCTTGAACCGCTGCCATAGAGTTGGCTACGGCAAGGCCTAAATCGTTATGGCAATGTACTGAAATAATTGCTTTATCTATGTTGGGGACGCGGTTAAATAAATCAGTGATGATTCCTTGGAATTCAAATGGCATGGTATAGCCAACCGTATCAGGAATGTTGACGGTAGTGGCACCAGCATCAATGGCAGCCTCAACCATACGACATAAATTATCTATTGGTGTACGACCAGCATCTTCACATGAAAACTCAACATCATCGGTAAATTTACGTGCATATTTTACTGCATGTACAGCCATCGCTTGTACATCGGAAAATTCTTTACGTAATTTTTGTTGAACGTGAACATCAGACGTTGAAATAAAGGTATGAATACGAAATTGATCGGCTACTTTTAATGCTTGGGCACAGGCATCAATGTCTCCTTCAACCGCACGAGCTAAACCACAAACACGGGCATTTTTAATGGTACGCGCAATTTGCTGCACCGACTCAAAATCGCCCGGTGAAGAAACAGGGAAACCCACCTCCATAATATCAACACCTAAACGCTCTAGCGATTGTGCTATTTGCAGTTTTTCGTGAACTGATAAGCTGGCGTTAAGTGCTTGCTCACCGTCACGTAAAGTGGTGTCAAAAATTATGACATTATCTTTTGAAGAGGAACCTGTAGAGGTTGTTATTATGTTGCTCATGTTTGTATCCTTTATATGCCAATCACGGGTTATTAATAATTAAAAAACCAACCAACGCTTAGACGTAAAAAACCCGCGTTAGTTAGCGCGGGTTTTAATGAATTCTTATCTATTTAAATGTTAACAGTAGTACCTGAAAATATTATGAATAAGCAATAAAACCTAGCCGCGCACTTTGAGCACGAGGAGGTTGAGGATAATATGCTTAATTACTATTTTCATTTTATTACGGTACTATGTTGAGTTATGAACTATTAATTATGCACTAAAATGGAATAATTAACACGCAGTATTTTATTTAGATATCTATTAATAGCGCATTTACTCAAATATTGTCAAATGAAAAAAATACAGATACTAGATGCTTTAGTTATATAGGCCTCAATTAGCCTAGCCTATAGGTTATATTCAACGTGTAAACTCGCATTGATATTGGTGTCATTGCTAATATCATTTTCAAAACTAGATTGGCTAACGTCACCATAAAGGGTAAAGCGCCAATTTTTATAATCATGCTGTAGGCTGGTTGAGAGCATCCACATCTGTTCAGCAATGCTGGTAACTGTGTTACCAATTAAAGGATTATCAGGGGCTTTATCACTATTATCATAATTAAGGTCTAAATAACGTAATTTTGATGTCAGCCTAGTGTTAATGGCCAGTTGTGAGATAGTACCTAATACATAAGTTTTAGCATCATTTTCATAACTACTGCCAATAGAGCGGCCGTTATAGCGCATGCCTGTTGCATAACTGGTATGTTCATAATAACAATCACCAAGGCTATCTCTTTCACCACAATCCGCGAGGCTATCAGTAACTTCAAAAAACACCGTACTAGGCTTATTAAAAATAGCAATATTTGCATCTAAGCCAACTTGAGGTTGTGCTTTAGTTAAGTAGTTGAAAGTGCCTTCTTTGCCATCTTCAGCAAATTTTTGCCCATAAAAGCTCATTGGTGTAGCAAAGAGGTTAAAGCTATAACGAAAGTCATAACCCGCTTGTTGGTTGGCTGGGTTGGGTGTGTTTTCATCACAGACAACATCATCTATTCCACAATTAGTTTTACCAAGGAATACGTCCCAAAACGTAGATAAATCTTTTGACCGACCAGCACCGCTCCATTGGGCTAAACGTGTTACCCCAATCTCTAAGTTTTCAATTGGTTTAAAGTTAGCTCTAAACCCCCATAGTAACGTGTTTTTAATCACTCTATTATCATCCATTTGTCCCATAAAGGAGGTCACGGTCCACGGGATCTTGATTTCAGTAAAAGGAATAGTAAAAGGTATGGCTGATTTTCTAGAAAGACTAAGTGCTGTTATTGGCCTTGCATTATTGGTTAAGCTCAAACTAGTATCCCAGCTTGGGCCATACCATCTATTTTGTCGTCCGAATGATATTACCCAATTACCGACAAACGCAGCGAGGTAACTTTCATCTAAACGTTTCTTCTCGCCATCAACAGGGTTGTGGGCATAAGTTGTAGTGATATTGGCAGCAAAATTTTCATGCATAAAGCTAGATTGTATTGAGAGGGCTTTCTTGTCACTATTGCTATCCCCAAAACTGGTGAAACGTTTGTTCTCAGTAGCTATATTAACCTTAATACGCGTTTGGTTTTGTTTAGCTAGCTTAAATTGGTGCTTAATATAATAGTAAGCAGACTTTTGATTTGGGGTTAGTTGAGCTACTTTTACGTGTTGAACATCCCTAATGATATCAGCCCACATTAGCGGATAAGTCGTTACTGGCGTGATGATTTTCCCAGTATCAGCAAGTAATTGAATATTAGCTTTTAAATAGATATCAGAAGTATCTATCCATGGTTGAGCGGTAAGCGAAGAAGATAATAGCAATAAACTAATGAGGGAAAGTCTCATACTTGGTAATTTTGATAAAAACATATTGAGAAAAATCCGTTTACTGTTTGTTTAATTTAATAAAAATTATTGAGCCTTTTGAAGGAAAAAGATTATACGTGTTTTAATCGTGATTATATAGCGCTAAAATGTAACGCTAAATTCTGTACTATGTATTGATACCTTATGTCAGCAAAGCGCTATTTGTTTTATATATCTCAAAACTATTCTTATGCTATTTTACGCCCACTGCAAGCGGCCATTTTAGCGAGAGGGGATGAAGCGGCTTGGTTTTTAGAAGGAACAGAAGTAAATAGTGACTTTTTAGAGGTAGGCGAACATCAGCTATTATCAATTGATGCGGTGATTCAATACGAACCGGAAGCTGTTTTTTATCCAGCAAATATTGCACCTACCTTTTTACCCGGTATAAACGTCGCTATTTTTCATGGCTTTGATGCTGGAAAACTTGATAAAAAGGGAGAGAATGATCACTTTAAAATTAGAAATTGTTTTGAACTCTATTGTACACAAGGCCCTAATACGACAAGCCCTTTTTTACAATTATCTGAAAGTCATGCTCACTTTAAGGTTGTTGAAACGGGGTGGTGTGCATTAGATCGTTTATATAGCCCAAATAAACCAAAAGAAATTAAAACGGCTGAAAAGTCAACTATATTGATGTGCTCTACTTTTTCTAAAAGGCTTTCTTGCGCCCCTGATTTGTTTGAAAGAGTAAAGCAGTTAAGTGAAACAGGTAAGTGGCAGTGGATTGTGCAATTTCATCCGAAGATGAACAAGGACATAGTACAAAAATATAAATCATTAGAAAGTGAGCATTTAACGTTTGTAGACACTGATGATGTTATTCCTTTATTACAACAAGCTGATGTTATGCTGTGTGATACTTCATCAGTATTAATCATGTTTATCTTACAAGGGAAGCCTGTCGTAACTTATAAGAACATAGCCCCGAAGAATTATTTATTAGACTTTGAAGATGATGCTTTATTAGAAACAATGATAGATAAAGCACTTAGTAAGCCTATTGATTTAATAAAAAATATAGATGCTTTTATTCAAGCCACCCATCCATATAACGATGGACTTTCGGCACAACGAGTATTAGCTGCAGTTGATGAAGTAGTGAGTAAAAAATCAACTTTAGGGAAAAAGCCAGTCGATTTTTTTAGGCAGTTTAAAATGCGACATAGACTTGGCTACTGGAAATTTTGGTAGCTATTTTTTACTAAATATAATCAATACTTCTGAAAAGATTCAGAAGTATTGATTTAATCGGTTTTAGAGTCAGTTAAGATTAGCCCCAGCTCTCCATTGAAGTGCGGCGACGAGCAAAAAGTTTAGGCAGAAGCAGACCTAGTAATAAACCGAGCCCCAAAACAATTGCCCCATTAAAGAACCATTGTTTTTTAATATTAGTATCTTGATCCTTTACTTTACCTCGAGTGTCTTTTAACTCGAGTTGCACTTTGTTCAGTTGTGTTTGTAAACTTATTTTCTCTTGCTTAAGGGATGCAACACTATCTTTTAGTGCATTTATCTCACCGTCAAGCTGTATATTGAAATCGCTTGCGTTAGTTAATTTGCTATTAAGATCGGTTACAACAAAGCGTAATCCTGGTTGCTTGGTTAAATATTTCGATTCTACCCAAGCGGTACGATTTTTTTCATCGATGATCTCGCTGTAATCGTTCGACGATTTTCCGGTGATCTGTACTTGAACACCGGCAATTATGGTGCCTAAAATTCGATATTTTGTACCGGGCCCCGCATGCATATATATAGATAGATCATCAGAAATGTATCCTTGTTGGTTTTCTTGTGCGTAAACGGAAGTTATCGCGGAAAAAAGAATGAAAAAGCTGAATGTTTGTAGTTTGATTATTCGGATAATGGCTTTGTTAGCGTTATTCATGAAGCAACCGCAAGATTAAAATCAATGGAAAGCAAATACTATGTGTTTGAGCCGTTGATATCAAGCTAAGATTAGGAATCCGTTGGTGTATTTGAAAACAAAGTGTATGCTGTCGACCATTAAAATTTAGAATTATTAATGATTGTGGAATTATGATTACAGAAATCGAGTTAAAATATTTACTGCCTACTTCCAGCACTACTGAAGATGGACTTAGTAGTAAAATAAGTGAGATGTTAACAGCGAAAAATATTCGATTCACCTTATCTCAAAAGCAGTTATCCAATGACTATTATGATAGCGAAGCACTTGATTTAAGAAAAATGGATATGGGTCTAAGGATCAGAGCTGAAGATACAAGGTTTGAACAAACTATTAAGACCGCAGGTAAAGTGGTTGATGGTCTCCATCAACGACCAGAATATAATATCGACATAGAGCAAAATAGCTTATCTTTAGCGTTATTTCCACAAGAAATATGGCCTGATAACACCGATTTAGAGGCATTGCAAAATAAGTTGTCGATATTGTTTAGTACTGATTTTATTCGTCAGGCTTGGGTTATTGAATTTGAGAGTAGCCTTATTGAGCTTGCTTTAGATAGAGGGAATATAACCACGTCGTTATCTACGCAATCTTTAGTCATTAATGAGCTCGAAATAGAGTTGGTAAAAGGTGAACAGCAAGCGTTATTCAATTTAGCAAAACTACTAAAAGTATTGGTAGCGCTAGAGCCG
>Ga0209395_1007558_pt1 | contig 11382 bp, 10 predicted proteins | sample GOMGulsemesocosm_3_FD_184635 | JGI IMG/M metagenome (GOLD analysis project Ga0209395, IMG submission 184635) | Methane-oxidizing microbial communities from mesocosms in the Gulf of Mexico - GOM9D Gulf of Mexico (SPAdes) (version 2) | ecosystem: Environmental > Aquatic > Marine > Cold seeps... | reverse complement strand
TTTGGTCATGTCGGTAAAGGCGCACAACGTTGGCTCAATCTCGGCATTGTGAATTTTCAGACATCAGAAGCAATGAAAGTTTTCTTACCGATTGCCGTCGCTCATTACATCACAACGTATTCATTACCACCCAAATTACGTCATGTCATTGTTGGGTTTATCATCGTGATAGTACCTACATTATTAATTGCCAAACAACCAGATTTAGGCACCTCTATTTTAGTCGCTAGCTCTGGCGTTTTTGCGCTCTTTTTAGCAGGGATGAGCTGGCGCATAATCAGTTCACTGGTTGTTGCTCTTTCTGCCTTTGTCCCCGTATTGTGGTTCTTTTTAATGCGAGATTACCAGCGCCAACGCGTATTGACATTCCTCAACCCAGAGAGCGATCCACTGGGCTCTGGCTATCATATTATTCAATCTAAGATTGCGATAGGCTCTGGTGGACTGTCTGGTAAAGGATGGTTAAATGGCACCCAGTCGCAACTAGAATTTTTACCTGAGCGTCACACCGATTTTATTTTTTCCGTATTTAGCGAAGAGTTTGGCTTGTTTGGCATTACCGCTTTACTCGCCGTTTATTTATTCGTCATCGCGCGAGGACTATATATTGCGTCCCAAGCGCAAGAACCATTTTCTAGAATATTGGCCGGCGCGATAACATTAACCTTCTTTGTTTATTTATTTGTTAACATCGGAATGGTTTCTGGTTTGTTGCCTGTGGTGGGAGTTCCGCTACCGCTAATAAGCTACGGAGGTACTTCGATGCTAACCTTGATGATTGGCTTTGGCATTGTCATGGCTATTCATACCCATCGACGCGTTAATAAGTAGTGCAGGAAGAGTCATTGAAAAATATTAGTGTTTTATTACTTATTGCCACAACTGTCGTTGGTTGTACCGTCATCCCGAGTCGCTATCAAATACATCAGGATGTGGCGCCGCAACGCTTGCCCAGCGCCAATGAAATTAAGGATATCACCCCGCTCGATATTCCTTACTCGCGCGGCGGTAATAAGGACTACACCGTGCGCGGTATCAGTTACCAAGTGCTCAACAGCCATGAGAATTATAGCGCGACCGGGATTGCCTCATGGTACGGTGCAAAATTTCATGGTCATCTCACCTCCAATGGTGAAATATACGACATGTATGGGCTTTCGGCGGCGCATAAATCATTGCCGATACCTAGCTTTGCTAAGGTAACTAATCTGAGTAATGGTAAACACACCATCGTGCGTATCAATGATCGTGGACCATTTCATCCACATAGATTAATTGACCTCTCATACGGCGCGGCCTTTAAGCTTGGGGTTCTTGATAACGGAACCGCAAATGTGCGTATAGACTCGATCCGTTTTGAGCGTCAAGGAATGCCAATCAAAAGCGTAGAACAAGGCTGCAGCATTCAGCTTATAGCGCTTCAAAGTGAGCAAGCTGCCCGTTTGGCATTACAACAAGTTCAGCGAGATTTCAGCCACCCAGGCTACCTTCAAAAGTCAGGTAGTGTGACTCGCGTGAAACTCGGACCAATCGATAGCTTAATTCAGTGTGAACAGATACTTAAAAAAGTGCTAAAAATTTACCCAAAGGCATTTATAAAACACTGATAACGAGTTACCATGACAAGTTCTTCTTGCCGACAGGCTTTTGTTAACTTAAATGGTTTATACATGTTAAAAACAACCTTTTCACGTCGTCTTAAAATGGCTACAACGACGACTTTATTGCTTATCTCAACGAGCACATTAGCCGCCAGCATTATTCCAAACCAACCAAGCGTTGCCGCTAAAAGCTTCATTCTTATTGATCATACCACTGGTAAGGTATTAGCCAGTAGCGAAGAGCATACCCAACTACACCCGGCAAGCCTAACAAAGTTAATGACTAGCTTTATTATTGGTCGTGAACTTAAAAGCGGCAATCTTAATAATGACGACTTAGTCACCGTCAGTGAGAATGCTTGGGCCAAAAACTTCCCTGACTCTTCAAAAATGTTTATTGAAGTTGGCAAAGAAATAAAAATAGAAGACCTTAACCGGGGCATCGTCATCCAATCGGGCAATGATGCCTGTGTGGCCATGGCAGAACATATTGCCGGCACAGAGGACGGTTTTGCTGATTTAATGAATAACGTTGCCGCAGAACTTGGCATGAGCAACAGTTTTTTTGTTAATAGTCACGGTTTAGACAGTACAACCCATCAAACAACAGCATTTGATATGTCAGTGCTAGCGCGTGCGATAATCGAACAAACCCCACAAGAATATGCACTCTATAAAGAGAAATCTTTTACCTATAACAATATTAAGCAATATAACCGTAATACCTTGCTATGGGACAAGAGTATGAATGTTGATGGGATGAAGACAGGCCATACATCAAAGGCAGGTTATAGCTTAGTGTCTTCAGCGACGAAAGATAATATGCGACTCATCGCTGTCGTTATGGGCGCAAAAAGTGCGCGCTCACGTGCCAGTGAAAGCAAAAAAATCCTTAACTTCGGCTTTCGCTTTTACGAAACGGTCACGCCATACCAAGCAGGTCATGAATTTGCATCGCAAAAAGTTTGGTTCGGTAAGACAGACGAAGTTAAACTTGGCGTAACAACAGCAACACCACTTACTATCCGACGCGGTCAGGCTAAGAACCTCAAAGCGAGTTTCGAGCTATCTAAGGTCCTCGAAGCACCTATTGCTAAAGGTGAAGTCGTCGGCACGGTATTCTTACAATTAGACGGTAAAGATATTGCTCAATACCCATTAGTTACCTTAAATGAAGTAGAACTTGGTGGTTGGTTTAAGCGCACTACCGATTATATGGTTCAAATGGTTAGCGATATCGGTAACTAATTTTGCAAGGTGATTGTTGCCGATAGCGAGATATCTATCGGTAACGACCACCATAATATCTATTTTATGGCGCGAAAATCCAATCATTATCTCAATCGACGATCAAGAACGTATACCATCCTAACCGCGATTAAATGTCCTCCACTGAAAATACAATCATCGCCTAAATAGCGACACATCTTCAGACCAATCCCCTTACTCTATAAATCTATCAGCCGTGTATTTTTAGCATTGTACACCGACAATCTCCTAGCCCATCCGCACCGAATACGTTAGAATAGCCCAAATTTTAGATCTAGGTTCACTTGCTCAATGACTGAGCGTTGAACCCCTTTGTGTTGGAGAAAATGATGGACACAAAATTTGATGAGTTATTAGAGTTCCCTTGTGATTTCGGTTTCCGCATTATGGGCCTGGCCCAGGATGATTTACCTGAACATATTGAAACAGTTTTAGACCAACACGTGGCTAACGATTACAAACGTTTACCAGGTCTAAGAAAGAGTAGTAGTGGCAAGTATCATTCGATTTCTTATACCGTTAAAGTGCAAAACAAAGAGCAGATTGAGTTACTCTATAAAGAGCTTTCTGCGGTTGAGATTGTGAAATACGTACTTTAGTAATGAGGTAACGGATGGCTGTTGAACCACAAAGCCCTGAGCACCAACCATTAGTCATACGCCAGCTGGGGCGTCGTGATTACACCGTGGTTTGGCATGCTATGCAAAACTATACCGATAATAGAGATAGTCAGTCTGCCGATGAAATTTGGTTGGTAGAGCATGAGCCTGTTTTTACTCAAGGGCAAGCAGGTAAAGAAGAACACCTACTTTTCCCTGGTGATATTCCGGTGGTTAAAGTCGATCGCGGTGGCCAAGTGACTTATCATGGTCCAGGGCAGTTAGTCGCCTATTTCTTAATTGATATTAAGCGATTAAAAATCGGCGTCCGCAACCTAGTTACGCATATCGAACAAAGTCTGGTGCAATTGTTAGCCAAGCACGATATCACCGCCTATCCCAAACCTGATGCACCAGGAGTTTATGTCGACGAAAAGAAAATAGCCTCATTGGGTTTACGCATTCGCAAAGGGTGTTCTTTTCATGGCTTAGCCCTTAACGTCGATATGGATCTTTCTCCATTTCAGCGTATCAACCCATGTGGTTATGCTGGTTTAGAGATGGTACAAATGAGTCAATTTGGTGGTCCCTTCAATCATCAAACCGTTGAACAAGAATTAATGCTAATAATTGCCAAGTTACTTGGATTTAGCGCGCTAGAGTCACACACAGGATTTAACAATGAGCAAAACTAAACAGTCAACAAAAGTTGCTGGCGAAAAGCTAAGGGATGCGGATAAACTTGCCTACATCCCAGTTAAGATCATCGAACAAGATAAAAAGGCAGTATTGCGTAAACCCGATTGGTTACGCATTAAGTTACCCCGTTCAAGTGCCAAGATAGACGCAATCAAAAGTGCAATGCGCAAGCATGACCTCAGTTCAGTCTGTGAAGAAGCCTCATGCCCTAACCTGTCTGAATGTTTTAATCATGGTACGGCAACCTTTATGATCCTTGGTGCGATATGTACGAGACGTTGTCCATTTTGTGATGTTGCCCATGGTCGCCCGCTACCCGTTAACGCACAAGAGCCAAAGAAGCTTGCGATGACAATTCGTGACATGAAACTAAAATACGTCGTTATCACCTCAGTTGACCGCGATGACCTTCGGGACGGTGGCGCACAACATTTTGCTGACTGTGTACGTGAAATTCGCCTCGCGACCCCAGAGATTCGGATTGAAATTCTAGTACCTGATTTCAAAGGAAGAATGGATAAAGCGCTCGACATTCTGGGGACTGCACCACCTGATGTACTCAATCATAATTTAGAAACAGCCCCTCGTTTATATCGCGAAGTGCGCCCAGGCGCCCATTACAAAAATTCATTGGAGTTGTTGCGCCGTTTTAAAGAAATGCACCCGGAAGTAACCACTAAATCAGGCATTATGATGGGACTGGGCGAGACAAATGACGAAATTATTGAGGTATTAAAAGACTTACGTGAGCATAATGTCGAGATGTTAACGTTAGGTCAATATCTACAGCCAAGTAAACACCATTTACCCGTCGTTCGTTATGTCCCACCAAGTGAATTTGACGAATTAGGTGATATAGCCAGAGAGCTTGGCTTTACACACGCGGCAAGCGGACCGTTGGTCCGTTCAAGCTACCATGCGGACCTACAGGCCGCCGGTAAAGAAGTTAAATAATGATTGATTAAGGCAACGAAAGTTGCCTTTTTTATGTCTGCCAAATAGTCACCAGTCTGACCAGCACATCTCCTCTGTATTTGTTTTGGTTAAGTGGTTAATATTGAGCTGAATTATCTATATATAGAGTATTTATGAAGTTTTTATCACAATTATTTGAAAATAATAAGCAATGGGCGATTGATGTCGAAAACCAAGAACCCGGCTTTTTTAAATCATTAAGTGAGCAGCAAAAACCGGACTATCTCTGGATTGGTTGCGCCGATTCACGTGTACCGGCCAATGAAATTGTCGGGCTTAAGCCGGGTGAATTATTTGTTCATCGAAACATCGCTAACACCGTCGTCCACACCGACTTAAATTGTCTCTCAGTAATACAATATGCGGTCGATGTCTTACACGTTAAGCACATCATTGTTACTGGTCATTATGGCTGTGGTGGCACCTTAGCCGCTATGAATAGCCAACGCCTTGGTTTAATCGATAACTGGCTGCGTCATATTAAAGACGTTCAGCACAAACATCACATCCACCTCAACACAATTGAGGACGCAGCAAAGCGCCATGACCGCCTAACGGAACTACACGTGATCGAGCAGGCAATGAACGTGTCACACATCTCGACGATACAGGATGCCTGGGACCGTGGCCAAGAACTGCAAATTCATAGCTGGATTTACGGCATAGATGATGGCAAGTTACATGACCTTCAAACATCAATATCTTGCACCGAACACGCGGCCCAGCGCTATCAACAAGCCATTGACCGCTTAACGAGCCAATAATAAAAAGCCACTAAATGATAGTAATACCAACCAGTTAAGAGAAAATTAAAACTTTGGAGTATTTTTTGATGTGCTTATCAAGTTCTCCTTTTTAATCGAAGATAGCGCACGTACACCAGATACTTTTCTTTATGAAATACGTCCGTGTATTTCACCCTACGGGCCAGCCGTCGGCTGTTCAAATCGGTTCCCGACCAATTTGTGCATCTTAAAGAAAAAGTATCCAAAAGATTAAAAATTCTGGAAAATTTTAAGACAGCTTCAGCTGGTCCGAAGGACAAATAACAGGGATGTTATTTGCAAAGGCGACCCGAATATTTATCGCTGATCTTAAATGATAAATTGACTGTTCAATACCGTATTTGATCCGCGTCTCGGCAACTGCTCCTCGGCAATCAGCTCCCGGCATTGCCCTAATATATCCATCCTTGGATAAATGCGTTGCTCTAATTCCTGCATCCATATAGTCACCTGCGGCAAATACTGAAAAATCGTCCCTGATTTTTCCATTGGCCAATTTAGAATTTAAGGCGATAAATGACGGGAGTAGCCGCGCTTCAATTATCGTTATTTTTCCTTAACTGACATGCATTGCACTAAATTATAGTGGCTTTCTTATATCCAATATTAAGTTTTTAATACTGACTCAATGGATGTTGTGCCTCAGGCCATATCGGTGAGAATATCTTATCGATTAACGAGGAATCGATATCGGCTAGATTTTTGTACTGCCAATTAGGTTGATTATCACGGTCAATCAATAGCGCTCTAATTCCTTCGGTGACTTCACCAAGCTCGCCACAATGAACTGAAATCGCCAATTCTAATTTGAAGCACTGTGCTAACGTTAGATCTTTACCGACTTCCAACTGGCGCGCTAAAATCTTAGCCGATAGCGGACTACCGTGTGCCAAAGCACGTTGTGCTTTGAGCAGCCATTTATCACTCGACTCAATACCTGCTATAGCCGCGACCACATCAACTAAGTCATTCGGGGCTAGTACAGTATTGAGTACGTCACGATGTGCCTCAATATTACCTACGGTCATCTCATGATTGGGCTTGAGCTGACTAATGACTTGATTAATTTTTCCGTGATGATCAGTCGCCTGATGCCAGTTAACCTCAAGAAGATGGTTAACTAACTCAGATTTCTGTTGATGCTCAAGGTAAAAATCTGCGAGCTTAACTTCAAGACAATCAGCAGCATTCATTTGTGCTGCTGTTAGGCCTAAGAATAACCCCAATCTATCAGGCATTTTATTTAAAAAGTAAGTCGCGCCAACATCAGGATACAAACCAATGGTGATTTCAGGCATGGCCACTTTCGCATGCTCGGTAACGATACGGTGACTTGCCCCGGCCATTAGGCCAAGACCTCCCCCCATTACAAAACCATTGCCCCAAACAATAAACGGCTTATCAAACGTGTGGATCTGATAATCCAACGCATATTCTTTGGCAAAATACTGTTCGACAAACGGCTGTTTTGTCCCAGGCGCTGCGGCCATCGCATGATATAACTGCACGACATCGCCACCAGCACAAAATGCTTTATCACCAACAGAATCAAGAATCACGGCGACCACCGAATCATCGGTGCGCCACTGTGCAAGCGCTGGTAACAACGAATCAATCATCTGTTGATTGAGTGCATTAAGCGTACGTTCGCTATTTAATGTTGCCTGAATAATGTAGTGACCATCAACAGTTTGATGGCGCTGATATATAACGGCTTGCTCACTCATTAGCCATTTACCCATACCGGTTTACGCTTTGAGAGAAATGCATTAACACCTTCTTTTTGATCTTCAGTACTAAAGAGATCAACAAACATTTCACGTTCTAGCGGTAAGGCTGCGTTAATAGCACCGTCACGACTCTTTTGGATCAATGTTTTACATGCAGCTACACTCGAAGGTGATTGCTTTGCAACACTGCTAGCGAGCGCTAATGCACTCTCTAGTGATTGCCCTTTCGCAACGACTTCTTCGACAAGACCGATACGACATGCCTTGTCCGCTTTTAGTCGTTCGCCACACAGAATCATGCGTTTAGCCCAGCCCTCACCCACTAATAAGCTCAGGTTTTGAGTACCGCCCGCACAAGGTAACAATCCAACAGAGGCTTCAGGTAACGCCATTTGTGCTTGCTCTTCGGCGATACGAATATCACAAGCGAGTGCGACTTCCAGACCGCCTCCCATTGCATATCCATTGATGGCTGCTATCGACACCCCTCTAAAATTAGCTAAGGTCTCAAACGCTTCACCAAATATCCGTGACATCGATGAGGCAACACCAATATCGCCGTCGGCAAACAAGTTTAGATCAGCACCGGCAGAGAAAAACTTCTCTCCTTCACCCGTGATCACCAAGGCATATATATCCTTGTCATCATTAAGGCGCCTTACTATATCGCGCAATGCGGTGAGACTTTCACTGGTCCACGTGTTCGCCGGCGGATTTGCAATGGTGATAATCGCCGTATGTTCTTGCTGACTTACTTTCAATAATTCACTCATTACTGTTCTCCGTTAGATTAATTCAATAGCCATTGCTGTCGCTTCACCGCCACCAATACATAAACTAGCAACACCTTTAGCCAGATTACGCTGTTTTAGGGCGTGAATAAGTGTTACTAAGATACGAGATCCACTCGAACCCAAAGGATGCCCCAACGCACACGCACCGCCATTAACGTTTACCTTGGCGTGATCAAGCTTTAACGCCTGCATACCCAGCATCGTTACCATGGCAAACGCCTCGTTAATTTCGAAAAGATCAACATCGTCAGTAGTCCAATCTGCTTTCTCAAGTACTTTGGTCATGGCCCCGACTGGTGCAATCGTAAATTCACTTGGAAGTTGCGCATGCGTGGCATGAGCTACTATTTTTGCCAGCGGCACTAAGCCACGTGATTGCGCTTCACTTTGCTTCATGACCAATAACGCCGATGCGCCATCTGAAATAGAGCTAGCATTAGCAGCGGTGATCGTGCCGTCCTTAGCGAATGCGGCGCGCAGTGTTGGTATTTTATCAACACGAGCATTAGCAGGCTGCTCATCAATTGTTACCGTCACATCACCACGACGATTTTTAATCGTCACTGGCGTTATTTCATCGCTAAATGCGCCAGACTCTATTGCATTATTAGCACGTGCTAACGAAGCTATAGCAAACTCATCCATTTGTTCGCGGGTGAAGCCATTATCATCAGCGGTTTTCTGTGCAAAACTGCCCATTGCTTTACCACTATAAGCATCTTCCAAACCGTCTAAGAACATATGGTCTTTAACTTCGCCATGTCCCATTCGCATACCGCTACGGGCTTTAGGCAGCATATATGGTGATAGACTCATATTTTCCATGCCACCAGCAATAACAACATTTGCACTGCCTGCAATAATGGCATCGTGAGCCATCATTACGGCTTTCATGCCAGAGCCACAAACTTTATTGATGGTGGTACAAAGTGTCGCATTATCTAAACCCGCTTCAAGGGCTGCTTGTCTCGCTGGTGCCTGCCCCAAACCGGCCGGTAATACACAGCCCAATATCACTTCATCAATTTGGTCAGCTTCTAATTCGCTTTTGGCAATAATACCTTCAATAACAACGCTAGCTAAAGTCGGTGCAGCAACCTGTGACAAGCTACCACTAAAGCCCCCCATCGGTGTGCGTAGGGCTTGTACAATAACGATCGAGTCTTGTGATGACATAAATACTCCGGAGATTAAAATAAATTGGATACAACAATCCATGTAAGTCTTCGTTTGATGCTTACACGGATTAATATTGAATGAGCTTACATTACCTTAAGATTACCTTTACGCCAACGTAAAGTTAAATTATATCGGCAAATAACTCCCATTCAAGAAATGGATAATACTGAACGGCTAACGTAGCTCATAACGATGAAATAATTAACGAGCCATCGGCTTGTTGGTCATTGCGTTGCGATAACGTGAGTTCGTTATTCCCTCTTAGATATTCAATCGCACTACCACGCATTATTTCCTTACCTTGCAGTAGTGCTTGATTGGCACAGGCGACGCCATAATTTAATTCATGCGCACTAGTAACATCACTACCCTCACTGTAATACCAGCCGATATTTACCTGCAGATTACAATCCATGCTGTCATCACCATAATCGTTTAACAACATCAGTGTTTCATCGCTAATGTTGGTAACATATTGGTGATCACAGTTGGCGAGAAAAATAATAAACCGGTCATCTCGTTGCCGTACCACCACACCGATATCTTTTAGGCGTGCTTTCATTAGGCTGGCAAATTTCGCCAAAAGCAAATCACCTTGATCATGACCAAAGCTGTTATTGAAGGTGTCAAACGCGTAAATATCAACCGATAATGCAGCAAACTGTTGCTTTGGATTAAAGACCAACGACTTTTGACTCATTAGGTAACTAAAGCAGTCTCGATAGAAGTATAACCCGGTAAGTGAATCAGTTTTTTGATCAGAAGTAGTCGTTATCTTTTGAGAGCTGCGAAAGGTCAGAATCCCAATAAATATGATGAAAACGACCAAAGCGGCCACTAACATTAAGCGTTCAAATAACATCTCATCGTTATGCTTTTGTAGCTCAGAAATTTTTGCCCTAAGCGAAGTTAATTGATTGGATTGTGCTTCTTCAACATAATTAGACGCCTCATGGTGATATTGGTAACTTTCATTGCGTATCGCAATATCACTTTTCACCACAAAACTTAGATATCGCTTGTATTGTGCTACTCCTCGATCCAATTCGCCCAAACCAATGGAAATCAAAGAATCTAGCCTAGCTAACTCTCCCAAATCGGCACGGGGAGGCTCAATCGCAATATCGGCCAACGCATTATTCAATAGTTCTTTGGCAATATCCCATTGCTTCAAATTAACATGCGCATCTAACAGTAGTAATTTAGTCTGTAACCGATTAACAACGCTGACAGACTCGCCTAGTTGCAACGCTAAGCTTTTCTCAGCGAGTTCGCGGTGACGTTGGTAATTGTTATTATGCTGAAAATACGCCGCTTGATCACCGTATAAGGATATTAGCAACACCCTAGCATTTGCACGCTGACATAGCTCTATCGCATGATCGCTTGCTTTTTCAAATGCCTCATTAGGTGAAATAGCAACGTAAGCATAAGCCATGGTGCCGTATGCATAGCAACGTTCTAGTGTATTACCTAATCGATCAGCGATATCGATGGCTTGCGATAGATAATTTTCAGCTCCCACAAAGTCAAGTGCTTCAACTTTTAATTCAGCCGCTATAGAAAGCATCCTGACTTGATTGAATACTGAAACGCCTTCTGGTCCTACTTTAATAAAATAATTTAAATATTCAAACGCCTTATCGAATTTGTGCTCTAGTTGGAACATTCGCGCATGTAAATAATATGCTTCGACTTGACTATTTTTTGAAATAGATCGACTCAGCAGATGCACTAAGCGCTGGCGAGCC
>Ga0209395_1007557_pt1 | contig 11382 bp, 9 predicted proteins | sample GOMGulsemesocosm_3_FD_184635 | JGI IMG/M metagenome (GOLD analysis project Ga0209395, IMG submission 184635) | Methane-oxidizing microbial communities from mesocosms in the Gulf of Mexico - GOM9D Gulf of Mexico (SPAdes) (version 2) | ecosystem: Environmental > Aquatic > Marine > Cold seeps... | reverse complement strand
CAGTCTACAAAAAATGAACAAATAAGCATAGCGCTAAGTGCATGTTTGCGTTTTATTTATAATTTTTGAGGGAAGTAAATTAGATTTTTGTCCTATGAGATTAAGATACCGACGAAAACTCTGTTTTTTGTGGTAAAATTACTACAAAACACAAGATGTATTCTTTATTTATAATATATTTATCAAAAATGTTTAAATTTATATGGAATAAATTGTTATTTAAGTATATATTTTTTGCATAAGCCACACTGATTTAACACTATGAAGCTGCAACAACTACGCTATATTGTCGAAGTACAAAATAATAATTTAAATGTCTCTGCTACAGCAGAGAGCCTATTTACCTCTCAACCAGGCATTAGCAAACAAGTAAGAATGCTTGAGGATGAATTAGGTATTCAAATATTTGGACGAAGTGGTAAACATCTTACCCATGTTACTTCTGCGGGCCAAGAAGTTATTAACATCGCGACAGAAATTTTATCAAAAGTAGAGTCCATAAAAGCTGTAGCGCGTGAGCATACTCAACCTGATGAAGGTAAGTTAAGAATTGCGACCACACATACGCAAGCCAGATATGCTTTGCCTGATGTTATTCAAGGCTTCATGAAAAAATATGCAAAGGTATCATTGCATATGTATCAGGGCACACCTGCACAAATAAGTGATGCAGCAAGTAAAGGTGATGCAGATTTTGCCATTGCTACAGAGTCATTTCATCTTTATAACGATTTGATCATGTTGCCATGTTATCACTGGAATCGGAGCATCATTGTTCGTTCAGACCATCCTCTTGCAAATAAAACGACATTAACAATTGAAGATATAGCCAAGTATTCACTAGTAACCTATGTTTTTGGTTTTACTGGCCGATCTGAATTAGATAATGCCTTTAAAAAAGCAGGCGTTGATCCTAAAATTGCCTTTACTGCCACAGATGCTGATGTGATTAAAACGTACGTTCGAATGGGTGTTGGTATCGGTGTTATTGCTACTATGGCAATGGACCCTAAATTGGATAGTGATTTAGTTAGGATTGATGCTAGCCACTTATTTAAAGCAAGTACTACTAAAATAGGGTTTAGACGTGGTACCTTCCTTCGTGGTTACATGTTTGATTTTATAGAGCGTTTTGCTCCTCATTTAAATCGCGACTTGGTTACCCGAGCGGTATTATTAAAAAATAACGCAGAAGTTGAAGAAATGTTTTCAACGATCAATTTGCCAACCAGGTAGCTTGCTCTTTAAAAGTTAAGAAGTTAAAAAAATAAGCCTGTATTACAATGTAATACAGGCTTTTATGTACATGGAAGTACGGTATTTCGAAATTGCAGGAGCATAATTTCGTATATGTACATGGAAGTACGGTATTTCTAAATTGCAGGAGCATCATTTCGTTTATGTACATGGAAGTACGGTCAGGTTTTATGTTCCAGACAAAACCTGAGTACCGACATCCATGTAGGCAATATCTAAATTGCGAAAGCATAATTTCGTTTGTGTAAATTGATGTACGGTATATCAGTTAACACTCGATAATGTTTACGGCTAGACCACCACGTGAGGTCTCTTTGTATTTTGTTTTCATATCATTACCTGTTTCCCACATGGTTTTTATTACTTTATCCAAAGAGACTTTGTGGGTACCTGTGCCTCTAAGTGCTAAGCGTGATGCATTTATAGCTTTCACGGCCCCCATTGCATTTCGTTCGATGCAAGGCACTTGAACTAAACCACCAACAGGATCACAGGTTAAACCTAAATTATGCTCCATGCCTATTTCAGCCGCATTTTCTACTTGTTTAGGTGAACCACCCATAACTTCTGTAAGAGCACCAGCAGCCATAGAACAGGCAACGCCTACTTCTGCTTGGCAACCGCCTTCAGCTCCTGAAATAGTAGCATTGGTTTTATATAATATACCGATTGCAGCAGCGGTTAATAAATACCTGATGCAATCTTCATCAGCGACTGGTTTGATGAATTTATCGTAATAACATAAAACGGCCGGAATAATACCCGCGGCACCGTTTGTTGGTGCTGTAACTACTCGGCTTCCAGCAGCATTTTCTTCGTTTACGGCAAGCGCAAAGAGGTTTACCCAGTCCATAGCACTTAATGGATCATTATTGGTTTCTACTGAGAGTGAACGAAACAATGCGGGCGCACGTCGGTTTACTTTTAAGCCACCAGGGAGTATACCTTCGGTACGCATCCCGCGATCAACACTTTCACGCATCGCTTGCCAAATATTTATTAGTTTTTTATTAATACTTGCTTGATTATCGAGACACTTTTCATTGTCCATCATGATGGTACTGATGCTTAACCCTTTCTCTGTGGCTAAGCCAATTAATTGATCTGCAGTGGAAAATGCATGAGGCCTTTCAATATTACTGTGTAATGATAATGCTTTATCTTTTTCTTTTTCAAAATCACAATCTTGTACAATAAAACCACCACCTATAGAGTAATAAGTTTCTTCAAAAATCACCTCACCGTTTGCGTAGGCAAATAACGTCATGGCATTAGCATGGGCCGGAAGGGTTTTACGGCGATGATAGATAATCGCATTGTCTTTTGGAAAATTTATTGATTTATCTTTTGTCAGTTGAATTTGTTGGCTACTAATGACTTTATTTAGAATACTGTCAATGGATTCAAATATAATATCTTCGGGGGTTTCCCCTGATAAGCCAAGAATGACTGCTTTACCAGTACCGTGACCAATACCTGTTTGTCCTAAAGAGCCAAATAACTCCGTCTTAATACAATCAACGTTGTTTATCATTTGTTTTTCTTTTAGATGTTCAACAAATAATTTGGCGGCTTTCATTGGGCCAACGGTATGAGAGCTTGAAGGGCCAATACCGATTGAGAACATATCAAATACACTAATCATGCTTAAACCTGAATATATATTCGCCTTAGTGGCGATTTATGGAATTATCTTCGGTAATGATAACTGAAAGTTTTCATAATGCTAAGTGTTTATATGGATTATTATAGAACAAAATTTATTTTTAGTGAGGAGAGGAAGTTACGAGGTTGCATAAATCTTTTAATATGGCGGCGGTTGCTCCCCAGATATTATAGTGCTCGTAAGGCATAAAGTGCACTTTATGGTTACCGGTTTTATGTTGTATATCTATAGTATAGTGCTTATCGGTTTGTAAAAAATGATGTAAGGGCACATGAAATATTTCAGCCACTTCATTTTTATCAATATTATACTGCACGTTTGATGGTATTAGCGCGACAACCGGCGTAATGCTAAATCCAGTAATTGTTTGAAAAGGATGTAATTGGCCGAGGATTTTTACCTTATCAGTAGCGATACCTATTTCTTCTTGAGCTTCTCTTAATGCCGTGTCAACAAAGCTATTATCTTGCTGTTCTACTTTCCCTCCAGGAAAGCAGACTTGGCCACCATGGTGCTTCAGGTGGCTTGCCCTTTTTGTTAATAAGACACTGAGTTGATTATCTTCTTCAATCAAGGGAATTAATACCGCAGATTCAATTAAACCATGGTCTTGGTTTAAAAGCTGATATTGCTTAGTTGTTTGCCCTAATGGACTCAACTGAAATTTATGTAAAAACTCATCTTTATGCATGATTTTTTTGTTAAATACCTTCTAAAATAGGCAAGATTTTATTCACTTTATCTAGACTTTCTTGATATTCAGCATCTACTTGTGAGTCGGCAACAATACCTCCACCAGCCCAACAATGAATGTTACTATTTTGACAGACCAATGTGCGAATAGTGATATTACTGTCCATATTACCACAGGCAGAAATATAGCCAATTGAACCACAATAGATACTTCTTCTTTGTGGCTCTAGTTCATCAATAATTTCCATCGCCCTAATTTTAGGTGCGCCTGTGATTGAGCCGCCAGGAAACGCCGCCTTTAATAAATCGAAACTGTCATACTCTGGCGATAAAGTACCTTCAACTGTACTTACTAAGTGATGAACGGCGGGAAAACTCTCAACATTAAAAAGGTGGGGAACTTTCACTGAGCCAGGAGTACAAACTTTACTAATGTCATTACGTAGTAAATCAACGATCATTAAGTTTTCAGCTTTATCTTTATTGGAGTTTTTAAGTAAGTTGGCATTGTTTTCATCTTCAAGTTTATCAAGGCTGCGAACCATTGTTCCTTTAATGGGTTTACTCTGGACTTTATCCTGGCAAACCTGAACAAACCTTTCGGGAGAAATGCTCAATATTGCATGATCGTGCAAACGAATAAAGGCAGAAAATGGCGCTTGGTTTTGTTCCCTTAATGCAAGGTAAGCATTAAATTCATCGCCATGGTATTGGCTGGTAAATCGTTGTGTTAAGTTGATTTGGTAACAGTCACCGGATAATAAATATTGTTGAATTTGTTCGAACTTATGTTGATATTCCAGTGCAGACATATTGCTTTGCCAGCTGTTTGTTAGCTTAAATGGTGAGCGGGCAGGAGTAGCGGACTCATCAATAGTTGAGATAAGTAATTTTTCTAATGATGCTCTTTTTTGTTCACTACATATAAGTTGAAATTGCTGGGTGGTTTTATCTAAAACAATCGCTTGGCTATATATGCCCATCGCCATTTCAGGGATGTTAATGTCTTTTATTGCATGGCTGGGAAGTTTCTCGAACCTTCGGCCAAGATCATAAGAACAATAGCCTACCGCGCCAGTTAAAAAGGGCAATGATTGAGGCTCAATTTCTATCGTTTTAAAAAAGTCACCTTGTAGCTTTTGTAATAGTTCAATCGGATCTTCAGTACTTTGTTGACGTTGGTTATCACTTTGCTCCGGTGAGCAATAGTCAATGGTGGTGATATCTCCCTGCGTGATTAAGGTAATCTCTGGTTGCCATACTATAATGTCATAATGGCTATCAACGTGATCACTTTGACAAGAGTCTAACCACATCGCCCATGGTTTATCCGATAAATGGGAAAATAACTGGGCAGATGTAAGCTTATGATTAAAGTTCAAAGGTTTAGCGGTGATAATTTGTTTATTATGATGAAGCAAAGTTGATACCTAAAAGTTATATATATCCGAGCTCATTATAGTGGCGAGCTAGTTGCAAGCAGGGTATCATATCGGCAAAAATTTAACTTTCAACATTTTCACACTGCAATGTTGAATTGAGTAATTAAAAGAGTACAAAAGGGCGCTCATGGCTATTATCAAACAGCAAGATTTAATCGACAGTATTGCAGATGCATTGCAATATATTTCTTATTACCATCCACTAGACTTTATCCAAGCGTTAGAAAAAGCCTATCACAAAGAAGAGAGCCAGGCAGCAAAAGATGCAATAGCACAAATTTTGATAAACTCTCGAATGTCAGCACACGGTAAACGACCTATTTGCCAAGATACTGGCATTGTTACTTGTTTTGTCAAAGTGGGTATGGCTGTCCAATGGGACAATACTGAACTTACAGTACAAGAAATGGTTGATGAAGGCACTCGTCGAGCATATTTGAATCCAGATAACCCTTTGCGTGCTTCAATTGTTAAAGACCCCGCAGGTAAACGCATTAATACTAAAGACAATACTCCATCAGTGGTTCATATTGATATGGTTGCAGGTGATCAGGTTGAAGTTATGATTGCGGCTAAAGGTGGTGGTAGTGAAAATAAATCTAAGATGGTGATGTTAAACCCAAGCGATTCTATAGCTGACTGGGTGGTGAAAACTTTGCCAACCATGGGTGCTGGCTGGTGTCCACCTGGCATGTTAGGTATAGGCATTGGCGGAACAGCGGAAAAAGCTGGCGTTTTGGCAAAAGAGAGCTTAATGGACCCTGTTAATATTCAAGAGCTTATTGATAGAGGTGCAAATACTGCTGAAGAAAAACTTCGTTTAGAAATTTATGAACGAGTAAATAAGCTAGGTATTGGTGCACAAGGCCTAGGTGGATTAACGACGGTTGTTGATATTAAAATAAATGCGGTGCCTACACACGCCGCTTCAAAACCGGTAGTAATGATCCCAAATTGTGCCGCAACCCGCCATGTACACTTTCACCTTGACGGTTCAGGGCCTGCAAATTTAACTCCGCCTAAATTAGAAGACTGGCCTGAAATTACTTGGGAAGTTGGAGAAAATGTACGTCGGGTGAATGTTGATGATTTGAAAAAGGCTGACGTCAGTTCATGGAAAACAGGTGAAACTGTTTTACTTTCAGGCACTATTTTAACTGGTCGTGATGCAGCACATAAACGTATACAAGATATGTTAGCTAAAGGCGAAGAACTACCAGTAGACTTTACCGATAAATTTATCTACTACGTTGGTCCTGTGGATGCTATTGGTGATGAAGCTGTGGGTCCTGCAGGACCTACAACTGCTACCCGTATGGATAAATTTACTGAAATGATGCTCGCAGAAACTGGCCTTTTAGGCACAATAGGCAAAGCGGAGCGAGGTAGTGCAACGGTAGAAACGATTAAAAATCATAAGTCTGTATATTTGATGGCAGTTGGTGGCGCGGCATATCTTGTTTCTAAAGCGATTAAAAAAGCGAAAGTGGTTGCATTTGAAGACATGGGAATGGAAGCTATTTATGAATTTGAAGTCGAAGATATGCCAGTTACCGTTGCTGTAGATAGCTCTGGTGAATCAGCACATGTTACTGGTCCAGCAATTTGGCAAGCTAAGATTGAAGAGCTAGATAAAGCATTATCTAAATAAAAACTTCATTAGTATCAAATTGCTGAAAAATATCAAACGCCCGTCAGGGCGTTTTTTATGTACAGGATCCACGGTATGGCGTGGTGCCATGGACGGCATAGAACGCCGATGTACGGTATGCCGTGACTATTCCTAAGCATTCCTGCCTCCTCAGCACAAGAGATCCAACGCACGTCGATGAGAAATGAGTAACGAATTTAGTACAAATGTAATAATTTTCATCTAATTTTGATGGATTTTCCTACTGTTTTGTTTTTTATGACTACACTTTACTAACAAGGAGTTCAATAACCACTAAACATCTATTGTAATGTGAGAATTTAAAATGGACAAAAGTCTAAGAAAAGTGACCATTATTTATTATAGTGATACGTCGTTGGAGCTTTTACATGAAGTAAAATGCTTTCCACAAAATGAAAATGGTCGGGTGATTATTACCGATAAATTTAAGCAAGATAAATCTATCATTGCCGTTTGTGAAGGTGAAGTAGATATATTAAACAGAATAGGAGATCGAGTATTAAATCAGGGAGAGGATAGGAAAGTAAATTAGCAAAACATCATTAACCTTGTAGTGTCACGGCTATTTATGTTCTAATAACTGTTAATAAATACAGTATATTGTTCAATGGTGATGGTGGTAAGGTGCTAGATAAAATTCAATTAATACTAGGGATGCCCACTGAAGATTTGTTATTGTGGCTAGTTGTCGGTTTGGCTGCAACATTTATAATCTTTATCTTAGTCCTTCTTTTTGTTTTTAAAAAAATTAATCATTTAAGCCAACAACTTAATTCCCAAGATAGTTCCTCTTCGCCTTTGATGAATAAGCTTGATTTAGGCCTTGAGTTATCAGATAAGTATCAGCAACAAATACAACAATCATTACGACATAATCAGCAACAAATTTCAGACCAATACCATGAGTTAAAGCGCATGGTTGACCAACAAGCCTCTGAATTTAAAATTAAATTTGTTAGCCAGCAAAATGAACAATCTGAAAAGCAACTGACCGTATTGCACCAACACCATCATCAGTTTAACCAAAATCAGCTAAAAGCTGTTGATCAATTAATCGAGCATTTAAATAAAGCTAACAGCATAAATCGTGAAGAGCAGAGAAAGTCATTGCTTGCTTCAAGTGAACAAGTGGCTGAAAAAATTAAAGAACTAACCGCTTCCACTGATAATCGACTAAAAGAAATTAGTGATCAGGTAGAAAAAAGACTCGCGGATGGTTTTGATAAAACAACAAAAACTTTTAGTGATATTTTAAAGCGTTTAGCCCTGATTGATGATGCACAAAAGAAAATCACTGAGTTATCTAGCAATGTTGTCAGTTTACAAGAAGTACTTGCCGATAAACGATCGCGAGGCGCGTTTGGTGAAGTGCAGCTTAATGCTTTGATCCGAAATGTACTTCCAGAGCAGAGCTTTTCTTTGCAACATACCTTATCTAACGGAAAAATTGCTGACTGCGTACTATTTTTGCCGCAACCAACAGGAACTGTGGTGATTGATGCCAAGTTCCCTTTAGAAAGCTATCGTAAAATGACCGATATATCATTAGGTGAATTAGAGAGAAAAGCCGCTCAAAGGCAATTTAAAATAGATATTAAGAAACATATTAAAGATATTAGTGAGAAGTATTTAATTGAAAAAGAAACGGCGGACGGTGCCATTATGTTTCTTCCCGCAGAAGCGGTATTTGCGGAAATTCATGGTCATTATCCAGAATTGGTTGAATTAGCCAATAAGCAACGGGTGTGGTTTACTTCTCCTACTACATTAATGGCAATATTAACAACATCTAGAGCGGTGTTGAAAGATGAGGCGACACGAGAGCAGGTACATATTATTCAAGCGCATTTGTCAGAGTTGGCCGTTGATTTTTCTCGTTTTCGCACTCGGTTTAATAATTTGGCTAAACATATTGATCAAGCTGCAGGCGATGTAAAACAAATCCACACTTCAGCAGATAAAATAACTAACCGTTTTGAGAAAATAGAAAAGGTTGAGTTACAACAAATCTCGAAAGAAGAAAATGACGCCAGCTTGTTGATAGAGTAATTGGTTACTAACGAGGTTTACTTAGAATATATTATAGTGAAGCAACCTCCGGTGAAATAGCAATAGGATAGGTTACTATGCGATTTTTACCTTGTTCTTTTGCTAAGTTTAGTGCTTTATCTGCATGATTGAGCATGGCCCTTAAGCCTTGGATTTTTTCAGTTTTAGTTGCTATCCCCATACTTACGGTGCATTGGAAATGAGTTTCACCAATGACGGGGATTTTTTGTTCAGCAATAATAGCACGAAGTTTTTCAGCGATATTATTAGCCTCTATGCTGGTAGTTTCAGTTAAAATCAGCACAAACTCTTTGCCCTCTAAACGAGCAAAAAAGTCTTGGGTACGAATATGACGTGCAACTAATTTACAAATTTCGATCAAACATAAATCACCAGTAAAATATCCGTATTTATTATTAATTTGTTTAAAATTATCAAAATTTAAAATAATGAGACTCAAAGGCCGGTTTTCTTTGGCTGCTTGGGCATACAATAGACTGCTATGATTGAAAAAGTGCCTTCTGTTGGCGATACCCGTTAATGAATCAGTTGTTGCTTGTAACCTCAATTGTTGCTCATTTTTCTCAATTTGATTGACAAATATGATCAGCACAATGATGACTTCAATCATGTTGATAAGAACAACAGATTGATAAATGAGATTATTCATCTCAATAGATAAAATAATTAATGGTGAGCTGTTTAAGGTATTCTCACAATATAAAAAAAGTATGATTGCTAATATACTTAAGGTGATTTTTTCTTTTTTATCTTGTAAATCATATAGAAGAAATGCGCCGGTAGGCACTAAAAAGTAGTATAAGTGAAAGCCAGAAGCATTGGTTACAAGGAGATTTGTACAGATGACTAAGTGCAACATTAAAACCAAAAAGAAGCATGTTTTAGCTTGTTTAGGCAAGTTTCGAGCATTCAAAAAAACAGGAATGAGATAAGCAATAGTAAACATACTATTGATAAGCGCAACTAAAGGTTGCGCCAAAATAAATATGTAATTTAGAGTATATATTGCCGCGATAAATGCACTGAATAACGAGACAATATTGGTTATTCTTATTTTATTGGCTTGAACAAAGGGGAGATTGCTACTCCCTAGATTCAATAAACTAGGTAAAATCATAATAACCATAATACATTATTTTTAATTAAATTATAAATGTTAACTCAAGTTGTCCACCGTGTTGGATTTTCTCGATGATAGGAAAAACCTTTGTTACAAAAGTTACTAGGATTAAAAGCAACATTATGGACTGGACTTGTGACAGCCATTGCTTATATAGCAGCACTCTATTTCGAACCTTATTGGCAAGTAAAAGTATCACTGATTGAACAGGTGATCTACGTCATATTTGCAGGCGGTTTCCTTTTTTCAGCTCAATTTAGTCGTAGTAGATTTTCTATAATAATCAGCTTATTGGTGTGCTATTACCTCATTGAGCAGGGCGGGTTTATTGGAAAATACGGGTTTGACGAGCATAAAAAGTGGCTGTTTTTAACCTGTATTTTTAGTTTAGCGTATTTAACCGCGGTGAAAGATAGAGGCATGTTGTCAATTCATGGCTTGTTGCGTGTTTTTGGCTTAATAGCTTGTTCAATATTAGCAAAGTTTTGGTTGGTTTTTATTCCGTGGTTAGTGCCCTATATTGAGCAACAAAATATTCCGATATTTGTAACCGAACAACTTGATATTAATCTGCCCCTGTTACTTGCTGCTTGCTATATGCTTTATAAAAGTTTGCGTTATCCTAATTTGCTTGTGGCTTCCTTATTCACTAACTTAATTTTGCTAAGCCTGTTTTCTTATCAACAACTGAGCTTGCCTTTAAGTGTGGTTTTTAGCCTGGTCACCCTGCAATACATTCTTGTCGTGGTGATTGACTCTTATTACCTTGCTTACCGTGATGAATTAACCAACTTACCTTCGAGGAGAGCATTAAATCAGTATGCGCTGTCTTTAGGGCGACATTATTGTGTAGCAATGCTTGATATCGACCATTTTAAAAAATTTAATGACACTTATGGCCATGACATTGGTGATCAGGTATTAAAATTAGTTGCAGCAAAGTTAGCCAAAGTAAAGGCCGGGGGACGTGTTTTTCGTTATGGAGGTGAAGAATTTACGGCTATATTTCCTCGCAAAACGGCACTAGAGGCACAAGAAGCGCTAGAAGTATTACGTCAATCAATTGCAGATTACAAAATTGTCATACGTCAACCAGTAAGAAAAAATAAAAAAGCGAGACAAAGTAAGGACAGTAGTGAATTTAAGAGTGTCAGTGTCACTATTTCGATTGGTGTTGCGACTAAAGCAGCCAAGCAAAGTTTTGAACAAACAGTAAAGCAAGCAGATGAAGCGTTATATCGAGCAAAGAAAAAAGGAAGAAATAACGTTAGTGTCTAAAGATGAAAAAATCTAATAGGACACTTAGGTGAGCAGAACTCATTTTAATAAAAAGCCCAAGAAAATATTTCTTGAGCTTTTTTATACGTTTTTAATTGAGTTATTAATTCAAAATGGCGACATTAACAAAGACCACCGTCAGTAACAGTGGACAAACAAAGCGTAAATAATTTCCCCACATTGG
>Ga0209395_1007552_pt1 | contig 11388 bp, 9 predicted proteins | sample GOMGulsemesocosm_3_FD_184635 | JGI IMG/M metagenome (GOLD analysis project Ga0209395, IMG submission 184635) | Methane-oxidizing microbial communities from mesocosms in the Gulf of Mexico - GOM9D Gulf of Mexico (SPAdes) (version 2) | ecosystem: Environmental > Aquatic > Marine > Cold seeps... | reverse complement strand
AAGTGCGCAATCACCATTAATTAAAGCGGCATTAACCCATGCTTTAGGGGAAATACCTATGTTAAATGGTGATCACTTTGGTAGTGTGACTGCTGGATTAACTAAATGGGCAAAGCAGTTGTTCAGCTAATATTATATAACTTAATTTAATCTGGATGCTAAGTAGTGTTGATAATCAGGGATCTCACGAGAGATTTCTGATGTCATTAAAGGTGATGATAACAGCATATCTGCACTCGTTTCGGTACATGCTACGGGAATATTCCAAACAGCAGCTAATCTCAAAAGTGCTTTAATATCTGGATCGTGTGGTTGTGAAGCTAGCGGATCCCAAAAAAATATCAGTATATGGATCTCATGCTCTGCTATTTTTGCACCGAGTTGTTGATCGCCACCCATAGGTCCACTTAATAACTTCTCTACAGGTAAATCAGTGGCTTTTTCTATTAAATTACCTGTGGTGCCAGTGCCATAGAGTTTATGTTCTGCTAGTAGGTTTTTATGTTTTACACACCAATTTTCTAATGTCTTCTTTTTTCCATCATGTGCAACTAGCGCAATATGCTTTTTAGCTGGTAATACTTTATTTATTGTCTGCATACACTTCTCTATTTATATTTTTATAAATAATTACATAAAATCAACTCATTTCATAATGCAATGTTTGCTTATTATCTTTAATTAATAATATCAACATAGGCAGTAATAAAATCATATGAAAAGCCACGTAAAGAGGAGCCGTGAGATCTAACATGTGTGTCACTGTCACAAGTAATCCCGCGCCACTCATTTGCATTAAACCAATTAGGGCTGAGGCAGTCCCAGCTTGTTTCGAGAAAGGTTCGAGTGCTTTACCTGCAGCGGAGCCTAAAGTAAGTGCAAAGCCTACTGATGTAATAAAGATGGGCACCATAAATGCCCAAGCTTGTTTGATGTTCGACAGTGCAATTAATAATATTCCACCAAGTACGAGTAGCATTAAACCAATGCTCAGAGCTTTTTTTGTGCTGCGTTTAATTAAAATAGGTGCAATAAAACTCGCTAATATACTAATAGAAGCATTAACAGAAAACCAATAGGTGAAGCTTTGCATTGTTAAACCTTGCTCTGTCATCAACCAAGCGGGAGCTGAGGTAACAAAGGCTAAAATTGCAGACATCGCTAATAAACAAATACTGGCATTAAACATAAAACTTGCGTTACTGAGCATAGGCATAAAACGTCTAAAGTCTAAAATATTACCTTGATAGTGACTATCTTGTGGTTTTGTTTCTTTATACGTTGTTATAAATATAAATAAACTAACTAGACCGAACCCGGTTAAAAATAAAAAATTAACTCGCCAGCCAAATTGTGTGGTTAACCAACTACCTAAAATAGGGGCCAAGGCAGGTATAAAACAAACAATGCCATTTAAATAAGTGATCATTTGCGCGCTTTTATTTGCATTAAAGCTATCTCTAACGATAGCAAAACAAGATACAAAGGTGGCACTGGCACCAATGCCTTGTAAGATTCTTGCAATCAATAACATATCAAAACTGGTTGCTAAGAATGCAAAGTATGAAGTGGCTATATAAACAAGTATGCCAAATAATGCAACGGGTTTTCTGCCATATTTATCTGATAAGGGACCTAAAATAAGTTGTGCAATACCCACACTGACCATAAATAAACTAATGGTTAGTTTCACATCACTATTAGTTACGCTTAAGCTGGTGGCTATATTTACGAAAGCAGGTAAATATATATCAATTGCCAGGGGGCAGAAAATAACAAGTAATACTAAAACAAGGCTGCTTCTAAATGTACTTAAGGATTTAATTGTCATAAATAGTAATGTAGCTGAAAACTAAGGGCAGGGATTATATTCGATTTTACTTAAAAATATATAAAAAATGGCCAACAATTTTGACCATTTTTTTATCAGCTTGATAAATAGACAATTATATAATTATGATACGCTGTCTTCTACACGAATCGCTGCTTTAATGATTTTAACTTCAGATTCTGTTTTGCCACTTCTACTACCTAAAGCTTCAATTTGTGCTAAAGAGTCATCTAAGCCTTTAACCACTTCACCAAATACAGTATGACGACCATTTAAAAAAGGTGTCGCTTTAAATGTGATAAAAAATTGGCTACCGTCAGTATTTGGACCCGCATTTGCCATACTTAAAATACCTGGTTTATCATGTACTGCTGAATCTTTACTAAATTCACCTGCATATTTATAACCTGGGTTACCACGACCTGTACCAAGAGGATCTCCACCTTGTGCCATAAACCCTGGGATCACGCGATGAAAAATCAGGTCATCATAGAAACCGAGTTTGGTCAGGTAAATCGTACTAGATACATGCATAGGTGCAGTATTTGGCAATAACTTAATACTGATGTCACCATGATTGGTGTGTAAATCCCAAAAATAATCTTTACCTTGTGTAAACTCAACCAGTTCAGGTTTGGTTAATTGGGTTTTCCATTTACTATCTTCAGTATTGACCTGCTGTTTTGCGATAAACTCATCAGTTTGTTTTATCGCAGGATCGGCTTGGAAACAGCCACTGAGAGTGGCTGAAATAATACCTGCACCAATTAACTTATAGACATTCTTCATAAATTTTCTTTTCCTTTCCTTTTTTTATTTCAATATTATGCCGAATTTATTACAACAGTAAAGTCGCTTTTTGCTGCAGTTTATCAAGAAGTTGATTTAAATGTTTTTGTTCATCATTTGATAGCACTGAAAGTAACTCTTGCTCTTTTTTAAGTACTCTAGGAACTAATATCAGATAAATTTCTTTGCCTTTATCTGTCAAATATAATTGTGTAAATCGCTTATCTTTAGCATTAACAGTTTCTTTTATTAAGTTATTTACGCGCATTGTATTAATAGCACGACTGACTTGCATTTTTTCTAAGTTTGTTAATAGCGTAATTTGTTTCGCGGATAAGCCTGTTTGCTCACCTAAAATCGCCATAATACGCCATTCATGGCGAGATAATTCAAATTCACCAGTATAAACACTTGCGATATTTTCACTGATAGCTTGTTGCAACATGGCAAAACGGTAGGGGAAAAATTGATTAAGACTTAGAGACTCATGCTTATCTGTTTTGGGCACTTTTATAACTCCAAAAAATTTATATAGGTAAAATGCCTTAAAATGGAATTAAAATCAATAGTAACAAAGGTTACTATTGACATTGGTAACGGATGTTACTAAATTGGTGGCATTCGTTTTAGGAGAAGTTAATGATCAACATAAAACAAATTCATCATGTGGCATATCGTTGTAATGATGCAAAAGAAACCGTAGCTTTTTATAAAGATAAATTAAACATGGATTTTCTAGTAGCGATTGCTGAAGATAAAGTGCCTTCAACAAAAGAGCCAGATCCATATATGCATTTATTTTTAGATGCCGGGGCTGGTAATATTTTGGCGTTTTTTGAATTACCAAACTCTCCAAAAATGGATAGAGATCACAATACACCCGAATGGGTTCAACATATTGCTTTTAGGGTTGAAGATGAAGCCGCTTTAATGAGTGCTAAAAAGGAACTTGTTGCAAAGGGTGTTGATGTATTAGGACCAACTTGTCACGGCATTATTAAGTCTATTTATTTCTTTGATCCAAATGGTCATAGATTAGAGTTGACTTGTGTAACTGGTACTTCTGACGAGATGGCTGAATTAAAAAGAGTCGCGCCAGAAATGATAGAAGAGTGGAGTATTACTAAAAAAGCACCAAAACACGCAGCTTGGTTACATGAAAAAGAGTTTTCAAATTAAAAATAATCCTAACGCTGTTTTTAATTAAAAATAGTGAAGTAGTGCTCACCGGGTAAATTACCCGGTTTTTTTATTATTAGATTTTTTGTTTTTAATTTCAGTGACATTTTCATCTTCAACAATTTGCTTGATACTTGCATCAATTTGAGCCCCAGCTTCAATGCTAATAGTTTTATGATTAATATCACCAGTAACTTGAGCTGTTTTTTCTAAAATTACTTTAATAGCATTAATAGAGCCAGTTACTTTACCTTTAACTGTTACTTCTTGAGCCTCAATATTACCATCTATCCAGCCTTGCTCGCCAATAGTGAGGCTATTGATATTAATTTCACCTTCAATTTTGCCATCTAGTTGAATAAGCCCTTGGCTTATAACATTACCTTGTATCACAACATCTGTTCCAATAATAGAAGGTGTTGCATTTTTGCTGAGGGGAGCAGGTTGTGTCTGGTCTTTATTTTTAGAGAACATTTTCTAATGCCTTTGTTATTTTTAAAGGGTTTATTGTTTTTTTATTAAACATGACTTCATAGTGTAAATGTGTGCTTGTGCTGCGTCCGGTGCTGCCCATTAGACCTATTACATCATTTTTAGTAATGGTTTGTCCTTTTTTAACTTTAATCTTATGAAGATGGCCATAGCGAGTAGAAAAACCATTTAAGTGATCTATTTCAATAAAATTACCATAACTACCATTTCTACCTGCACGTTTTACCATTCCGCTAGCAGGGGCAAATATTTGTGTTTTTATCCAACCAGCCATATCAATGCCTTTATGCATCGAACGTCGTTTTGACATCGGATCTTTGCGATAGCCATATAAGCTTGAAATGTAATAATCTTTAGCTGGAAGCTTAACGGGAATATTTTGTAAAGCAGTTTCGAGTTCTTTTAATTCAATTAATTGGTCAATAATGTTTTTTTGTTTCTCAGTAGCGCGTGTTGATAAATCATATAATGGACCACCTTGAGCTGATGTATTTGTTACATAATGCGCTTGGAACATTTTATGAGTTATCCCAGTATTGTTCAGTGCATTATCTAAAGCATTTTGGCGCTGTTGAACTTGATTAGAGAGTTGAATCAAATCATGGTCTTGTTTTAATTTGATGTCAGATAATAGGTTTTTACTCATATCCATTTTATCAAGTAAGGATACTTTTTTATCTAATAATTCATTTTTTTGTATTTTGGGTTCTGAAGGTATATTACTGCCATCATTTTCAGGATTGATACCAAAGGGTAATGAATCTACTATGTTTTGCAAAAAAAGTTGTTGATCTTGTAACTGCGTTAGTTGTTTATTTAAAGCGTGATGTTTTTTTTGATATTGATTTGTAAGTTGATCTAAACTTTGTTTCGATTGTTGTAAATTATTATGAGTAGTAGAGATCTTTTGATTTAATGTAAAGTATTTAGTGCTTGAAAATATTAGCCATATGAAAGCTAAAGTGATTAAGCTTAATAAAGAAAGCTGAACTATGCTTGAAATATTTAAGTATTTAACTTCTCCATTTTGTCGGATCAGTAATTGACGTTCAGGCAAGTGATGTTTATATATTTTCTTTATAGGGCTTAACATTTTACTTTTAATTTATTCAACGCTTAATCTTTCTACGATACCAAATTTTACAAGAATTAAAAAGGGCATGTTTCTATTAATAAAACATGCCCTCAGATTAGTTAATTTTATAATTATTTAGTTGGTAAAATAGTACCTTCAACAGAGCCGAAACCAATGCGAGCATAACCATCAGCTTCACACCAACCGCGCATGATAACTTTATCACCATCTTCTAAAAACTTACGTTGTTCACCATTACTTAAAGTAATTGCTTCTTTGCCGCCACGAGACAGTTCAAGCATAGAACCGGCTTCTTCGTGCTCTGGACCTGACTGAGTACCTGATCCTAACATATCACCTGGTACAAAATTACAACCATTAACAGTGTGATGAGTTACCATTTGAGCAACAGTCCAATAAGAATGTTTAAAACTAGATTGTGATACTTTAGATGCCTCAGTACCTGCGTTACGCATTTGTTCTGTTTCAATTTGAACATCCATTGTGACATCAAAAGAACCTTGTTCACGGTTTTCTTTAGAGTCTAAGTATTCAAGTGGCTGTGGATCGTTTTCATCACGAGTCCAAGATGTACGGTATGGCGCAAGGGCTTCAGTTGTTACAATCCAAGGAGAAACAGTAGATGCAAAGTTTTTAGCAAGGAATGGACCTAAAGGCTGATATTCCCATGCTTGTAAATCACGTGCAGACCAATCATTAAATACACAGAAACCAAATACATGGTCTTCTGCATTTGTAATTGAAATAGCATCACCTAAATCGTTACCTTTACCTAAGTAAATACCCATTTCAAGCTCATAATCTAAACGCTTAGCGGGGCCAAATGATGGTACTTCTGCATCCGGAGCCTTAGTTTGTCCTTTAGGGCGATGAAATTCTTGGCCTGATACATCAATAGAAGATGCACGACCATGGTAACCAATTGGTACCCATTTGTAGTTAGGTAATAATGGGTTATCAGGGCGGAATAAACTACCTACTGCAGTAGCATGATAAATTGATGTGTAGAAATCAGTGTAATCACCAATATGACAAGGCATAGAGAATTCAATATCCGCTTGTGCGATTAAACTATTTTCTAAAGTTGCTTGATGTTCAGATCCTTCACGTAACGCTTTTGATAAAGCTAAACGTAACGCAGACCAATATTCGATACCCATGCCCATAAATTCATTAAGTGCTGCTGCATTTGCTGCAACAACAGCTTCTTGTGCAAGACCTGTAAAAATATTAGCGTTAGCAACGACATTTAAGTCAAGTACTTGAGAACCAATTGCAACGCCACCACGAAACTCTTCACTTGAATCTTTACGACGAAAAACAGCAAAAGGTAAGTTTTGAATAGGGAAGTCTGTGCTTGCATCATTTGCACATGATACCCAAGATGTTAATTTTATATCATGTGTTTCGTTAATAAGGCTCATAAAGTTTCCTTTTCGGACTATATTGTTTGTAATAAAAGCTATTGTATATAGATATAGTCGATTGTAATTATTTAAAGTGTAGAAATAGAAAAAAGCAGATTAAAAATCTGCTTTAGTTCTTAGCAATTTGGAACTATTTTAAACTTGGAGTTAAAGAACACCACGTTTTTGTTGATCTCTTTCAATCGATTCAAATAAAGCTTTAAAATTACCTTCACCAAAACCACCATCATCAACACGTTGGATCATTTCAATGAAGATAGGACCAAATAAATTCTTAGAGAAGATTTGTAGTAAATAACAATCTTCTCCTTGGCTATCTACTAAAATTTGGTGCTTTCTGATTTTCTCTTTATCTTCTTTAACCCAAGGTACGCGATCAAAAATAGTATCGTAATACTCAGGAATGATATCTAAAGTGGCGATAGTAGATTGGTCTAATTTATCTAATGAACTTACAAGGTCATTCGTTAAAAATGCAATATGCTGAACACCTGGTCCATCATACATATCTAAATATTCATCAATTTGATTGTTTTTACTGCCTTTACCTTCATTAATTGGAATACAGAAAGTTTCACACGGAGATTTAAGAGCGTAAGAAATAAGGGCTGTTTCAACACCTTTAATATCAAAGTAGCGTACTTCAGTAAAACCAAAAATATCTTTATAGAAGTTAGCCCACGTTTCCATGGTACCTTGGTAAACATTGTTAGTTAAATGATCTATTCTTAAGAAACCTTTGTCTTCAACAACATTTTGCTCTGCTAAATCTTCAAAGTCATTAGCATAGATAGAACCTTTATCACCAAATACATCAATGAAATAAATTAAGCTGTCGCCGATACCAAAAATTGCAGGGTAAGGTAAGTCTTTATGTGTTGAATCGGTAGCTGGTTTTGCACCACGCTTAACAGCTTCTTCAAAAGCAGCTTCAGCATCGGCAACACGCCAACCCATAGAACAAATAGCAGGACCATGGCTTTTAGCAAATTCAGCAGAGAAACCTTCGCGGCTATTATTTAATAAAAAGTGGATATCATTTTGATTGAAATAAACAATGTCTTTACCTTTAAATGTCTTTAGTTTTGAAAAACCAAAGTCAGTAAATACTTGTTCCATATAATCCGCATCAGGTGTTGCATATTCTGTAAATTCGATGCCCATTAAACCTAATGGATTAGTTGATTCGCTCATTTTAAATGCTCCTACAAATCTCTCTAAAAATTCGTATTTAATATAGTTAGTATCATTTGTTACTGAATGATTAACTATTATTAATATAAGTAAAAGACCTAACCCTGATTTAGTAAAGGGGGTGAGTTGTAAATTTAAATGAACAATTATAATTAAATAATACCTGATTTGGTTTTAAGATGAATTTGCAGTTGATTAATTTAAAACTTTAAGAGAAATAGAATATAAAATCGACAAAATGCATTTTTAACCAATTGTTTTTAATGGTGTTTGTTTTAAGTTAAAGAGTGGGGTAAAAAATAAAATTAGAAAAAACAAGCTGTAAAGAAAAAGCTACAATATGTATATTGGTAAAGTTACGAATAATAATACATTTACTTTCGAGCGAATTATTTATCATTGTCACTTTTTTTTAAAAACGTGATTTGATAAATCAGCGATTAAATCAGATAAATGTGGAGGAAATAAGTAGAGGTAATAGTAATATAGTATTAATTTATTTAGCAATAAGATACTGTGTGTTAATATATTTGAGTTTTTGGCAATAATCGTTCTCATTTGTAATTTGCTGTAATTATTGCGTATTGTATGTATGGGTTTTCAATTCTTATACAAGAATGGATTTCAGTGTTGTTAGATATTTTTTAGGATTTTTAGATTATGCAAGAAGTAAAACTAACCGAAGCAGGAATTGTAGTTTCAATTCAGGGTAAAGTCTCTGTCATTTCTTCTGATGGTCAGGTTCGTATTTTGCAACCAGGCGATAAGCTCCAGGTCGGCGATATAGTTTTAACATCTGAGAATTCTAAAGCGATAATCCAATTTGAAGATCACGATAGCCCAACTACTGTTGATGAATCTTGCGCGGCTTGTATTTTAATAAATAATGAAAAAATCAGTGCTGATATACAAACAGTTAAAGCCGATTCTTTTAATGAGTCTGATGTGCTTGCATTACAGCAACTTATTTTAGATGGTGTCGATCCAACAAATACTTCTTCAAATGATGAAATAGCCGATTTACAGGAGTTGATAGCTCAAGGTATAGATCCAACATCAAACCCTGAATTCGAAGCAGCTGCAGCTGGTACAAGTGGTAATCAAGGTTCAACAATTTCTCCAAGAATAGATGCCACAATTGAACAAATTGATGTGACAGCTGGTTATGATACTGATTATGCCTCATCTGAAATAAATACAGTTCAAAACAATGAAGAAACCCAAGTTAGAAAGGCAATAATCACAGGTGAAGATCAAGGCATTGCTATAGAGGATATTGCAACTCGAATTAGTGGGAAACTTGAAATATCAGATACTAATCTTGATGAGTCTCAATTTAATATCTCTGAAATACAAACGCAATATGGCGTTTTGACAATCGATGAATCAGGTAATTGGGTTTATTTACTTGAAAATGATTTAGATGTAATACAGTCACTAGATGTGGGTGAAACCTTATTTGATTCAATTACAGTCACATCAATAGATGGTACTGAACATGTGATCTCAATAGTAATTGAAGGTAATGAAGATCTGTCAGTAATAAGCTTAGTTGAAGGCGATACTGATGTTGGCACAGTCACAGAAGATGAGTCAGTAGAGAATAATCAGTTAAGCACAATTGGGCATTTAACAGTTACCGATACCGATAGTTCAGATACCGCAGCCTTTGATGTTAACTCTGTAACAAGCACTGATACCTTAGGCACACTTTCCATAGATGAAAATGGTAACTGGGTATACAACATAGATAATACCTTAGCTGCAGTACAAGGTTTAGATGCCGGTGAAAGCTTCACTGAAACTTTCACTGTTATGACCATAGATGGTCAAACACATGAAATTACCGTTACAGTTAACGGTGCTGAAGATTTATCACAAATAAGTTTAGAAGCCGGTGATTCAGACATTGGCGAAGTAACAGAAGATGAGTCAGTTACGAATAACCAACTTAGCACAAGTGGCCATTTAACCGTTACTGATACAGATAGCTCAGATACTGCTGCATTTGATGTTAACTCAGTTACAAGCATAAACACTTTAGGCACATTGACCATAGATGAAAATGGTAATTGGGTTTACAACATAGATAATACTTTATCGGCTGTACAAGGGTTAGATGCAGGTGAAAGTTTTACAGAAACTTTCACCGTAATGACCATAGATGGTCAAACACATGAAATAACTGTAACTGTAAATGGTGCAGAAGATTTATCACAAATCAGCTTAGAAGCGGGTGATAGCGATGTTGGCGCAGTCACAGAAGATGAGTCAGTTAATAATAATCAATTAAGCACTAATGGCCATTTAACAGTTACCGATGCAGATAGCTCAGATACCGCAGCATTTGATGTTAATTCGGTTACAAGTTCTAATACTTTAGGCACATTGACCATAGATGAAAATGGTAACTGGGTTTATAACATTGATAATACCTTATCTGCTGTACAAGGGTTAGATGCAGGCGAGAGCTTCACCGAAACCTTCACCGTAATGACCATAGATGGTCAAACACATGAAATTACAGTTACGGTAAATGGCACCGCCGATGCGACAGAAATTAAAGCTGATACAGCCACAGTAAATGAAGATGGTTCAGTAGTGATTGATGTACTGGCAAATGACTCTGATATCGACAGCGAAAAATCTCCAGTAGTATCTGTAACAAATGGGGATAATGGTACAGTATCTATTAACTCGGATGGTACAGTCACATATACCCCTAATCCAGATTATAACGGTACGGATACTTTTACCTACACCAATGCAGAAGGTAATACCGAAACAGTTACAGTATTTGTTTCACCTGTTGATGATGTAACAGTTATAAAAGATGATACAGCGACAGTAAATGAAGATGGCTCGGTAAAAATAGATATATTAGCTAATGATACTGATGCAGATGGCTCAAAATCACCCGTTACTTCAGTGACTAATGGTTCAAATGGTACCGTAGTTATCAATCAAGATGGCACTGTAACTTATACACCAAATCCTGATTTTAATGGCACAGATACATTTACCTATACTAATGCGGAAGGTAATACTGCAACTGTAACAGTGAATGTGACACCAGATGGCGATACTACGGTAATCAAAGATGATACAGCGACAGTCAATGAAGATGGCTCGGTTAAAATCGATGTATTAGCTAATGATACCGATGCAGATGGTTCTAAATCACCCGTTACTTCAGTGACAAATGGTACAAACGGCACCGTAGTTATTAATCAAGATGGCACTGTAACTTATACACCAAACCCTGATTTTAATGGCACAGATACATTTACCTATACTAATGCGGAAGGTAATACTGCAACTGTAACAGTGAATGTGACACCAGATGGCGATACTACGGTAATCAAAGATGATACAGCGAC
>Ga0209395_1007548_pt1 | contig 11394 bp, 12 predicted proteins | sample GOMGulsemesocosm_3_FD_184635 | JGI IMG/M metagenome (GOLD analysis project Ga0209395, IMG submission 184635) | Methane-oxidizing microbial communities from mesocosms in the Gulf of Mexico - GOM9D Gulf of Mexico (SPAdes) (version 2) | ecosystem: Environmental > Aquatic > Marine > Cold seeps... | reverse complement strand
CGTCAATATCAAGTCATAGAATGTCCCCTGGCCTGTTTGCCATGACCGAAGCTGTGAATACGCAATCCACGCCAGCCAAAGTAAATAGATCACCGCCAAGGTCATTGCTACAACTGTTAATAAATCGGTAGGTGAAATACCGCCTGTTGATGCTTTAAATGCTGTAACCTGAGAAGCTGACATGGCCATGGTTAATGACGATAATCGCCTTTTAAAGGCGGAAAGCTTCTGGGTTGAGTTCTTGGTGCTGTTAGATGCTCTTCAATCCCCGATTTAATACGATGTAAATCTAATACCAACCAATCGTATTGAAACTGAACCCGAGCGTCAGGGTTGGACTGAGATTTAGCTTCTGTAATTAATGGTTTTAATGCGTCTAGCTCATGAATAATTTTAGCCAAAGCAACTCGTTCACCATCGGCATCAGCCACAGCAAAAGAAGAAATACTAAACAGTAGTATTGTGATGATTGTTTTAAATCCCATCTGTTAATCTCCAGTCAAGAACACTGGTGACTATTATTCGGGAATTTGAGAAAAATAGAATTGAAAACCCTAGTTGGAATGGGAGTGGGTTTTTAGATGGTTTAAATTAAAACAGGATTCAAGTATCTCAGAATATGAAATATACTGGAAAGTAGGATACTATTCGTAAATAGCTTAGTTAGAAAAACTATTTAAGGTGAGAATTTATGCAAACTGCAAAACAAGCAGCCAAACAGATTATTGAACAGGTATCAGACCAAGCCAGCTGGGATGACATTATGTATGAATTGTATGTAAAAGAGAAAGTTGAAAAAGGGCTTGAAGCTATTGAGAATGGCCGTACCCTTTCACATGAGGATGCAAAAAGACGATTGCTAGGCAATGCAAGTTAGATGGTCCGAACCAGCATTGGAAGATATGGAAGGCATTCAAACCTATATCGGCAAAGACTCAAGTTTTTATGCTCGTCAATTTATTGAGCGGATTTTTGAAGTAACCAAAAAACTTGAAGACTTCCCTGAGCTTGGAAGAACTGTATTTGAAGCTGACAATAGAAAGGGTGTTAGAGAATTAATCTTTCAAGGTTACCGAATTATTTATTCGCACCAAGCCAACCATATTTATATCGTTACAGTGATTCATGGTAGCCGAGATTTATCAGGTATGGATGGTAAACCTTGGGATATGGTTTGAAATCATAGGCCTCATTTTGTCACCTTGCCCATATATCAAAAAGGCACCCTTTTGATAGCTGTTATGACGGGCAAGTTTCTGCCATAAGCAGGCATTAAATAATTTGGAAAAGTTAGATTTAAATTTATAATTGAGCTACTGAACCTTATTCAGACTTACTTATCTTGTATTAATGCATGTTAACTCTTTTAGTGTTACTAGTTTTCATAGTACTTATTGCCCTAATGTAGAAGTTAGAGTGTATGCTAATTAGCCCCGAGACAATGACTTGTTAGAATTTAAACGAAACAATTCCTCAACCCACCAAGTTAATGACTGAGCTTAAACTAAATTTAATTATTATTTATATTAGTTTCATTTTAGGTTATAATGTATTTTTTAAGTTTAACTATATTAAAAAGGTGATAAATGGAAGGTCAAGATCTTAAACTAAAACTTAAAGCGCTGAAAATGAGTCAGGTAGAATTCTCATCTCAATGCGGAGTGTCTGAAGTTCAAGTATCTAAATGGATTAATGGACATACGGAAGTTCCAGATTACGCTAAAACCATTATTGGATTATTTGAGAATGCTACAGAAGCTTCTGCTATTAAAAAGCTGAAAGCTCTAGCAAACCTACTTTCTGATGGGCATTACACTATATGTAAGTTCACTACTAACTATAGGGTAGGTTTGGGTACGCCTGCTGACAGAGACTTCATCGACAAAATGTCAGAAGGTTCAACAATTATAGAGGCTATATCAAGCCTACTTGAAAAGGTCCAAAAGGCTACATATTAATACATGAAAATTCTAACAATGCGCACCAACGGATTCCGTAAGTGTCGCGGTTTTTGCAAAGAAACGCAAAAAGCCACGCCAAATTACTCCACCGTTGTGCTAAACATTAGGCAAAAAAATGAACGATGATCAATATGTTTGCCCTCCAGGCACTGATTACAGCATAATAACTAGCCCTAACGGCAAAAATACAGCGATGGAAGTTGCCGTAATGAAAGAACATCGCTTTGCTTTTTTCTATTGGAATAAATGGACTAAAATTAAATCATTTATTAAACAGCCCGCATTAGTATCTATTGATTGGCATCAAGATTTATGTCCTCCTTGTGACCTTGAAAAAGAAGAATTAGATAATCTCAACATTGACAGCCACATTGAAGTTGCAAGATTTAGTTGGGAAAAATTAAATCCATTAAATGATGGTCATATTCTTTCATCAGCATATTTGAATCTCATCGGTGATGTGTATGTTCTGTGTAAGCAGGAAATAAATGAAGGTAATCTAAAAATTAGGGACAAATATGGAAACATTCATCAAATAAACTGTTATTCTAACGTTGATGCATTATATGCAGCTCTATCGTCTAGTGATGAACAGCAGGTGTTCTTCGATATTGATCTTGATTATTTTACTGAAAGTACAGATCCATGCGGTGGTGGAGAAAATGTTGAGTTAGTCGGCACCTCGGTTATCCATGATTTACTTAGTCCAAGTTCTGTCTTTATGTGTTGGTGTTTTGAGCGAGTACAGGGAATGACAATTGCAACCGAACCAAAGTTTTGCGGTGGGTTACGGAACTCAAATACTATATATAATCAAGTTGATTTGGCCTTATTTGAAACACCTCTGTTTGGCACAAGTGTTAAATGGAAGCAGCTAAATGCCTAACAAAAAGTTAAACTCAGGCACACATTTTGTGCATAATCACACAAAATGTCCGCCGCTCCGGTATGCCGGTTAACAAAACGTTAGCATTTGTATCACCAATTCCCACCCCTGCAGCAATCTGGCTTGTGGCTTCAGGACTTCTTAGTTTAATAGGCTTTTCTCGTAAAGGCAATGCTCAGTCTGTAATTGTTTCTACGTGACGGCACTTAATCTATCCTGATTAGAAAGAATCATCAGCCACATGTTGAAAACTCTTTAAAATTAAGTTTCAGAGGAATAACTGTAAAGTTCTTAACCAAGGCTTAAAGTAAAACCCCACTGAATTCATAGCCTAAACTTGCCTTTTTAGAGATTTAGTCAGAAGCCAATAGCCTTATTTACCCATGGAAAATATTTTGGCTGACGATTCTTTCTAATCAAGTAATCTATTGGCTCCATATAATTGTTTATTGGGCCATTTAGAAAGATAAGCTTTAGCATTTAATGTTTACACTAAAAAAACTGGATAATTCAACATGTTTGGAAAATCGAAAAAACTTAAATTTGATTATAATGAACCTAATATAGGAAGTAAGATCATTTCAGAATATGGCAGTGACTTTATAGCTTCTTGTGTTACTGGTATGTCTGGGATACTACAAACTAAGAGAATAAATGAGTTCTGTAGCCATATGGCAGCCGCTGCACTGCAAGGTGATTCTATAGGGGTTGCATTATCATGTTTTTCTCAACATGGCAGTCCATTTAATCAACATTTGCCTATTTCTCTTCATTCCATGTCAGATGAGGCATTTGAGCTTTTTGTTGAGCTACTTAATAATAATATTGTTTATGGTTTTTCAAAAAGTGCAAAGCAATATTTACTGTCAAACAGGAGTGATGTGGAAAAAAAAGCAAATGAAAAAAACTCATATGCTCAATGGCTAATGGGGGCTTGGTATGCTTTTGATAACTATGAATTTAAAGATCAAGACGCATGTATGAAGGAAAGAATATTTTGGTATGAAAAGTCAGCTTTTGGAGGTTACGTTCCCGCGATACAAGCAGTCGCAGAGCTTTATGATAATGGCGATGATACTGAAAACTTATCTTTACCTACAGATTTAAAAAAGTCCGCATTCTGGTATAGGTATGGGGCATTAAAAGGCAACTCAATCTGTGCATACAACTTAGGTGTAATGTATGCACAAGATGATTTTGTTAAACAAGACCTAAATGTTGCTAGAATGTGGTTGTCTTTGTCGTATAAAAATAATGCTGACCCAGAATTTAGCAGTCATATTCAAAAGTTTGCAAAACAATTTAGTATTCAATTAACAAATAGCCCCAATTTAAATCAAGACCCAGAACTAGACAATTTAACTTCTGAATTTCAAGATGCATATGAGGAAAGTTTCAGAAATCCATCTGGAGATAAATTTAGGGAATGGTTACAAAATAATTGCTGTGGTGTCAAATTTGAACCACAAAAAATTGAAACATGGGATGATTTAAAGACACTTAACCTTCGGAATAATCAGCTCAGTGAGTTACCAGATGATATATTAATACTTACAGGCCTAGTTAAACTCCGTTTATGTGCTAATCATTTTTCAACAGTTCCTGAGGTTGTTTTTAAGCTACCAGAACTAACAAATTTAGATTTGTCAGGAAACCAGTTAACTAAATTGTCACATAATATTGCTCAGTTAAAAAAACTAAAGATCCTTCATTTACCTCAAAATCAATTAACTACATTACCTAGTGAAATCGGAGAGCTAACCAACCTAACATCACTTAGTGTACAAGATAACAATTTAACCAGTCTGCCCCAAGAAATAGGCAAAATGACTGCGCTCATGCATATATCCATATGGGGTAATAATTTAAGCAACCTACCAGACGAAATAATGAATTTGAGTAATTTAGAAACCATTTATATAGAAGATAATAATTTCACAGAGGAAAATATAAAGATTTGGGTGGATAGGCTAAAAAACACAAAATGCAAAATATCATTTGCTTAAAATCAGTGAAACGGAGCGTTAGAGACTGTGAAAATATTCAAAAAAATGACTAAAAATGGCGAAAACATGCTGTAACTTATTGATTCTTTATTGCTAAAATGCGGTTTTTTACCTGATTTCGGAATACTCTCACTGTCTCGCTAGCGGAGTGATGACTTTTTAGTCCTCGATAGGCGACAGGGAAATTTGCCAATCTGAAGTTTGCGATAGCTCGGTTGGGCTGAGGCACGAAGCCCAACGCATCTAGGCTAATAATGTTGGCTTGATTCGTTTTACAGATAGTCTTTCAAAATAATATCGGTATACTCAGAGGCGACTTTATCCGGTTTTATTAACAGAAAAACTCAACCACTATGGACTAAAAGTCCATAGGTTGTTTTAAAACGACTGAAAATCGTTATGTTGTAAAGCAATGTATCGCACCCGCGATGCTATTTTAATTGCTAAAGCCTTGCACTGAAAGTGCATAGTTTTAAACTAGCGATTTGGGACAATAAACCCGAAAAAAGCTATTCCAACATAGACGAAATTCCGCACATCTAAGATATGTCCACATTTTGTCGAATAAACTGTTAGGTTTCACAATATCTAAAGGAATAATTTTGGAAGTAAATATCAAAGAAATTGTGGGTGTTTGGAAACTGGGGTATTCCCTAGATAAGCACACTATAAGAAGTATTCCTATAGGGCATAACGAATTTGGCCATATGCAATTTGATACAATTCGTCCCGAAGCTGGAGAATCTCTTTTTCAGTTGAAGTATCGCTCTGATTATTCGCAAGTTTCGCTAATTGCTCAACAAATGATTATATCATTTGGTAGTGCATTTTCTTCCGTAGATCTTGTAATTCCTATGCCACCTTCAAAACAACGAACTAAGCAACCAGTTATAGAAATTGCAAAAGAATTTGCGCGTTTAAAGGGTGTTCCTTGCTATGAAAACTTACTTGTAAAAACAACTGGAACTTCATCTATGAAAGACATTACAGTAAGAGAAGATAAGGTTTTAGCTTTGATGGGGGCGTTTACTGTTTACGATGTTCTTAATGACGGTCTATATGATATTTTGATAATAGATGACCTGTTTGATACAGGCTCTTCATTAGAAGCTGCTACTAAAAGTTTAAGAAATTATAGTAAAATACACAACATATATGTTGCTACTGTAACTAGGAAACGATAATGCATAAAGTTTTTATATCTGGATCCATGAGAATCAATAACTTAGATGAAAATATTTTAGGAAGAATCAACAATATAGTAGATTCTGATTACCAAGTTATCGTTGGTGATGCTGATGGAGTAGATAGTTCAATTCAAGAATACCTAAGAGAAAAACAAACTAAAAAAGTTGTAGTTTACTGCTCAGGTGAGAGCCCTAGGAACAATATAGGTCATTGGTTAATTGAGAAAATTCATACTAATGTAAGACCAGGTACTAGAGCTTTTTTTACAGCAAAAGATATTCAAATGGCTGAAGATTGTGATTATGGGTTTATGGTATGGGATACTAAAAGCATTGGGACATTAAGTAATGCAATTGAGTTACTTAAAAGAAAGAAAGTATCTTTAATTTATATAAACAAATCGAAAGAATTCCTGAAGGTCAAGGAAGTTTCGGATTTGGAAATATTAATTTCATATATGAGCGACTTCGCAAGAGATAAAGCAGAATCTAAACTAGGACTAAGAAATAAAATAGAATCATTTAAAAACGAGCAAGTTAGTTTATTTTAAATTCATGTAACAAAAAGCCTAACAAAAAAAACCGAGTCAGGTCTTTCAATGCCACATCAAAGAATGAAGCAAATCAAAGCCTACACCATATCAAAAATGGTTCACTTATTAAGAGACACCACACCAGCTTTTTTCCACATCGCATTTGAATATCCTTAGTATTCATTATTAAACTTCCTCACAAATACTTCTTAAAAGTAGAAGCCATCTCAGTCACCGAAACCGCAAACAACACTGCAAACGGCAATACAATTAAATTAGGATGTACACTCACAGGCATAGCCAAGTAAATAATCCAAGGTAATATCAAACTGGGATAAAGCACTTTTTTGGCCCAGTGATATACAAATGAGCTTTCTCTGCCACCACTCCATCTTCGAATATCCCGTTGTACCAATCCATCTATTAAACCCAACATTGCCAGCAACACAAAGGCTGGAATTGCTAGGGTTAAAACCGCTAGTCGTACTGCAAATACTTGTGTGACTACCATAGCGGCTAAAATATAGTTTTCTGCCACTAGATAATAATCATGACATTTTTTTCTAAAGCCTGCTGTTTTATGCTGAGTTTCTGGCGTTGGAGTTGCTAACCAAATAACGGCTGATTGTATGCCTGTTGCCTTAAAAGTTATATGGTAAAAACGATCAGCAAAGTTTTTAGCGTATTGCGCTGGTTTATCTACAATTGCACTGCGTTTAAAGTCTTCATTTAAGTAATTTAACTCTTGAGTCAGCATTTTTTCACTGTGTTGAATACCAGGTTCTTGCCAGTAATCAGTTGCCATACCCAGCCATTCAATTGATATAGAAAATAACAGGGTCATGATTAAAAAAACCAACAACTGCATGATTCTCGTTAGTGTTAATGAAATGATGCCTTGCTCTGTGGTTTGATGCGCTGAAGTTGTCCTCTGCGTATTGCTGGCCATTTAACTTGCCCACCAGTGATCATTGCTTAAATAACGTTTAGTCATTTCCTTTGATATTTCCTGCAGATTTTTTGGGATTAAATCATCATCTAATTTTGAGGGTAATGGCATTCTTATTTTCCAAAGATTACCGCCCTCTAGCAATGCAAAGGCTTGTCCTTTTGGTAACGCCATTATCGTTGCAGGAGAGATCATTGGCATTTCTGTTACTGAGATACGATCTTCATTTTTTGAGGTAAAATCAACTGATGAACTGGGATCTGCTGAATCATTAACCCCTGAGACTTCCATAATGGTGGTGACTTCACAGGTATCCACCTGATTGGTGAGCATTTCTGCTGTTGCTAGTTCTTTTACGCGTAGCATAATCAGGGTATTGAAGTTCCCTGCTATCTGCCCAGCTTTGGCTTTATTGCCTATTCTGGCTTCTACATCTGACCAGGTTTGGGTATAAGCAGTGACTTGAAAGCCTGATCCACCCGATTTATTTAATAGTGGAATAAATTCATCACCGATGAGTTCATTAAACTCATCGGCATGTAGTGAAATAGTCGGTATTTCTTCGGTCTTTTCAGATTCAGGCATGCCATAATCGGTGCCGTGTTTATATATTTCACCTGAGACAGAGACTAAATCAGCAAACATTGAATTACCCACTGCTGAGGCAACCGCCATATCTGATAAGGCATCTAACCCTACATAAACAATACCTTGTCGTCTGATAATTTGCCGCCAATCAATAATGGGCCGAGTGTCCTCCATATCGGTGTAATCAGGTGAGATTAATTCAGCTGTTTTGCCTGAGATGAGCTTTTCCATTAAGGGTAATAATGAGGCGACAATTTTATCAAAGTAGGTTTTGTCATATTCAAAGGCTGATCGTAATCCATCGGCTACTGCGTCATAAAAGCCATTTTCTTTGACATAGCGCACCAGAGCAATGACTTCATGTGGTCTACCTTTTAAAGCAAAGGGTAAATCACGTTCATTAATATTTTCGGCTATCTTTTGGACTTGCTTTTCCCAGTCGATAGGGGCGACATCCGGTAACCATTGCCTATAATATTCAGTTAATAAGGGTTCTATATTGGTGATGTAACGAGTTATCTGTCGATAGTCTGGGCGTTTTCCCATTTTTACCAGTGCTATTGAAATCATATTGGTAAATCGCCAGGCGAATTCCCTAAAGGCTGCTGAATTACCTTCACTGGGTAAGGCATTGGTTAAACGTGTTGCTATCTCTGTGATCCTAGAGAAATTACCAATGGCATTATAGCGACAGGATATTTCTGGATAACCCAGATGAAACACATACAGCTCATCACCGCGCCCTGCTCTTTTGGCCTCTGCGACTATTCGTTTCATTAAATCTGCATCACCTTTTGGATCAAACACGATAACCGTATCGCCCCGAGCAATATCCTGAGTAATCAGTATTTCTGCTAGACGTGTTTTACCAACACGGGTTGTACCCAGAACCAGGGTATGCCCTACTCGCTCTCTTAAATCCATGGTGACATTCTGTTCTTTCATTTCCACCGCATGTATCTGTGGTTTTCCACCGACGGGGGGTAATGGACTCACAGGATTCCACCAGGTATTCTGCCGTGTTAAATAAGTGATGAATTTAAGCGTGCTTGATTGATGCTCCCAGCGTATTTCCAACTGTCTTGCCAATTTATAGAAAGCCGATTGATCTACATAACATCTAACTTTAGGACTTAGGGTATCGCGTAATCGTTGGGTATGTTGTTGCTGCCAAAAAAAACCTTTACCTAAAAATAGTCGATGCTGACTGACAGGTATTTGTTTAGCAGTGAGTTCATATTCTGGCATTTTCCGCATATTACGTTGATAACGCAGGATGTACATGGCATCTAAACTTCTGAATACACCAAAGATAATAAGCAGTGCCGCTGTTCCATAACCTACCGTGGGTGTCATCATTAATGCCCAAGGGGCTAACATTGCAATAATCGCCATCCCAAAAGCGCAAAGTGATGACCAGAGTTCTATCGGTGGTCTTAACAATGCCTCTAAGGGATATGCCTTGTTCATTGTTCTATCCGTGTGGCAGAAACTAAGGCTGGGTAATGCTTGAGTGATAATTGACGTGATATTTTATCGCCTGCTACGGGGTTAATCGCCAATCCACCGGAAGCCTGCACCAGTTGCTCTAACTCTTGTTGTGTTGTTACATTGACGGCAATGCCTGTTGCCTTATGTTTTTTGAGTTGTTGGTAATGTTCCTTTAACCAGGTTAAAGAAAGTGCATCTGCACCCACAATAAAAATGGGTTGATTAATAAAGGGGCGGTTTATCGTTCTTGTCTGTACTCTCCCTGGTGACATCGACTGAGTAATGACAGGCAATCCGTCAAATTCTGGCTGATAATTTTCTGTCGTTGCATACTGATAACGACTGTTTTGTGGAAATGACTGTATGGGTTTAGTGTTGCCGCTATCATGTATGACAACGGGTTCTGCCTTTAGACCCGTCATCATAAACACTACTAAAATTGAACCAATTACTTTATGCCACATAGGACTCTCTTCAGCTAATCACATCATATAAAAGAGATTGTATGTAATGGCTAGAAGAAAAAAACAAAAAACCATTATTGCAATATCAATAGGTTTTATTGCCTACAACTGACTGTTTATTTTTATACTTTCTTGTTATCTGATCCGTTGAATATGCTTCATCACTCGATTAGCGTAATTTAAAGCCCGTTTCTTTTGCATCGGTTTTTGCCCAGGTGAATGATAACGCCCTATCGCCTGTTTCCACTCCCCCGTTTTTTTGTATTCATCACTAAGAATTCTGGCACCTGTACGCGTATTATGGATAGGTTCTAATGCTTGCCACGGCGTACCCAGCTTTTTATGATGATAACGCCAGTTGATTTGCATAATACCTATATCTATTGACTTAATACCTTGCTGAAGAAAGTATATTAAACCTTTGTAGGCTGATTTTCGTGTTGGGTATCGTCTTGGAATGCCTGCAACATTGAGCGTCCAGGGCCAGGGTTTATAAAGCCCTGATTTTATCTTCCTTGAGTGTATTTTTGTAGCACTTTCAGCTAAAGCAACCGCATAAAGAATGGCTGTAGGTATATTATTTTCGATAGCTATCTTGTGATACATAGAAGGGATTGTTTCTGCCTTAGCCAGAGTTATGTTTGTTGCTAACATCAATATGACAAAGACTAATACAGCGTTTGTCATTGGCTTTTCTAACATTTTATTATCAACTTTTTAAAATCGTCACCCTCTTTTCTAATAGTAAATTCGAGTCAATTTTTTAGCGTTAATGCTAAAGACTAATGGGACAGAACGGGTAAAACTCTTGGTCATTCGGTACAGCGATCCTTTATCGTGATTTAGAGTAATACTGCCTGTTTTAAGTCGCTGTGCATTAATGTGTTGTCGCTTTGCCCACAGCCTAATTCTGTCATCATCTACTTTGTTTTGCGTATCGACAAAATAAATATCGACATGCAAATTCTTAACGGTCTCATCCAGCATGATTTTCTTAATGACCGCTTCACATTCAGCACATTGTTCAATTTTAAGAAAAACTAACACCCGATCACCTGGTTTAAAATCACTCCCTTGGTCTAAGTTCAATATACCGGTATCAATCATTTGTTCATGGGGATACAGCTTTGCATAGGCTTGGTTATAAGCCAGTTGAAAGACCAAAATCCTGTCTATATCCTCATGACGCATTCTTGCCCAGATTTCGGCATATTTTCTACGTTCTATATCTGTACGTGCATGCGTACCCAACACTTCAATGGGTGATATATTTTTCGGACTAATGCTGCCCCGAATACCTTGCATTAAAGTTTTGTATCGAGCCCAATC
>Ga0209395_1007539_pt1 | contig 11404 bp, 6 predicted proteins | sample GOMGulsemesocosm_3_FD_184635 | JGI IMG/M metagenome (GOLD analysis project Ga0209395, IMG submission 184635) | Methane-oxidizing microbial communities from mesocosms in the Gulf of Mexico - GOM9D Gulf of Mexico (SPAdes) (version 2) | ecosystem: Environmental > Aquatic > Marine > Cold seeps... | reverse complement strand
CGATTGGCGTCGCTCAACATCAAGAAGGCGACCGAGGTGAACGTTTAATCGACCGTGCAGATGAGCGGCTCTACAAAGCTAAAAATGAGGGTAGAAATCAGGTGTGCAGTGAAAGCTAAGAGATATTTTGTGATGGCGCTACGATAGTGGGCCAATAGCAAGATAGTTCTTTCGACATTTTAAGATAGGGCCCCGTAGGCCGGTACTGGTTCTGTTTCTACAGCCCCTGATTGTACACACCGATAATTTATGCTCGATTCGGTAACTATTTTCACTTTGTTGGTAGTGTGGCGGTCCTGTTGAGAGCTAATACGGGTATCAAACTCAGCAAAGAGGCCACTTAATGGACGGCGGGTAGAAAATTGGACGGGAGGCAATCCCTTGCCACTACCCTCTTCAGCCTAATTGCCTTATACGGTAGGTCCTATCTTTTGATCTCTTTTATGTACGTACTCTGAAATGAATTCGGCCGTAGGGTGCAATGCACCCAGCTGCCAATTTTCGGGCTCAGATTCGTCGATTAATACCCATACCAAGTTTTTGAAATTAGGGTCACCTCCACCCTCGATTTCTACTAACGCCTCGGTGATTTTATCCTTTAGGCGTTGTTTTTGATCTGAGTTGAGCATACCTCTGGTGGTTCGAATGTTAGCAAATGGCATGTTAAATCCTCTGTGAATTTTTGATATTTGAATAATTGGATACTCCAAAAGAAGTACAAGGCTATTGTAGGGCTCGCTCTCCATGGGTATTATGACTGTTTTAGCCATAATACAGGCATTTTAAGCCATGCATATCGGTCTTGCTCTCTATCCCGGCTGCTTGCCCTCAGGGCTTCTCGCCTTCGCCGACTTAATACAAATGGCGAATTTGCGTGCAGGGAAACAAGTATTTGAAATATCTTGGGTCGCAGAAAAAATAGGTCCCATTGCGCTGGAGGCAATCAGGGGAGGGAAAACCCTGGAGATGATAATCAACGCTGAGCGAAAGTTAAACGACAACACTTTGGACGCAGTATTATTGCCCGGATTATGGGCTGCCTCGCCAGAAAATCTGATTGCAGAAGTGGGAACAAAAAAAACGTTAATAGAAATGTTGCGAGGCTTAAACCATTCCGTTGCAATCTACAGTTATTGCAGCTCCGTGTGCATTAGCGCTGCGGCAGGAAAGCTCGGCAACGGACAAGCAACATCTACCTGGTGGATTGCCCGCTACCTCGCAGAGACCTATCCGGGCGTCGATTGGATCTTCAACCGCGCTTGTATCGACAACGGACACAATATTACGGCCGCCGGCATTAACGGTTACTTGCCCATAGCAATAGCCCTAATTGAAACGCATTGCGGCGCAGTGGTCGCTCGAGAAATTACAAAATTAATGTTGTTGCCCAGGCCAGAGGCCGAACAAATGCCTTTTCATGCGGTTGACCCGTTGGTGCTGAAGGATCAATTAATGCGTCGAATTGTGGCTATAGTTGAGGCAACCCCCGCTTCAAATTTACACCTGGACCGTTTTGCAGGAAAATTAAATATGTCGGAAAGAACCTTGGCCCGTCGTATCTCGGCCGCAACGGGGCGCACGAGCAAACAATTTATTCGTTTGGTAAAGCTCAATCAAGCGAGCGAGATGCTTATTTTCACTAAAAATGCGGTTGATGATATTAGCGAAAAGTTGGGATATTGTGATGAATCTACTTTTCGACGCGCCTTTAAAGCCGTGACTGGGCACACCCCGGGCAGCTATCGACAACTGTACTCGCGAGCAAATAATCACTGTAACTAAATTGAATCAAGAGCAACATCAACCAAAAAATTGGAGATACACGATGGACAACGAAAAATTCAAAGGCTTTAAAGTCCGCATTCAGATGCCCGGTATTCCTGGGTTGAGTTTACCAGCGGATAAGTGATAGCCAGCACCCTGCTTTTTAGGGCTTGTCGAATGCGAGTGAGGCGTTTGGCCGGCAGCCTAAACCACCCCTGTAAACCGCCCCTCCAAATAATCAATAATATCCTTCGACTAGTACATCCAGCTTACACCACCGGCAGCATCAACCACTCTCACGTAAGGCGCCTTCAATCCACCACCACCGGCCAGCAGTTCTCCCTTAGCATGATCACAGCGTTTGGCATCACGGGTTTCTATGGGCCGTTGTAGGCTTTTTTATTAAACTACGACCACCTTTTTCTGTGAGTTTTTAAAGCGGGATATGCACGATTGCATTACTCGTGTTAGTGTCTTCCGATGGGCGCACAAAATAACGCCGATGCTATAGCGAATACGACGTGCTGCGAACGCTAATCTTTCCTTTGCTCGAGGAGTGAATATTGATTTACGATTTGATTATTATCGGCGGTGGCCTGGTTGGTTCGGCTCTCGGAAGAATCATGGCCAGTAATGGGCGCTCGGTGTTGATTCTAGAGCGCACCACGGAATTTCAAGACCGCATTAGAGGCGAAGTGCTCATGCCCTGGGGCGTTGCCGAGGCAAAAAAACTCGGCCTGCATTCGCTACTGCTTGAGTCCTGTGCGACAGAGGTAGCTGGATGGAGTAAATACACCAATACAGGTAAACTGATTAATTGTCGCGACCTGGCTACATCAAGTGCCAGTGGTAATGCGGCTATGGGTTTCTACCATCCAGCTATGCAAGAAGTACTGCTGCTAGCCGCGGGCAGCGCTGGGGCTACGATAAAAAGAGGTGCCAAGGCCATAGGCATCTGCGATACCATCGACAGTGACGTCATCGACGGTAACACCACCGTTAGGATTGCCGTGAGAGAAGCCGAAGGTGAATGTGTCTACGAGGGTCGACTTGTTGTAGGCGCTGATGGGCGGCACAGTAATGTCCGAAAGTGGGCGGGCTTCACCGTAGACTTCGATGACAATACCATGCATTTTTCGGGACTATTGCTCGAAGGCTTAGACCTTGAGCAAACTTCGGCTCACTTTATTATTGATTCCGCCCGAGGACAGATGAGCTCAAGCTTTCCCATAGGGAATAATCTGTTTCGCACCTATTTCGCACAAAATGTGAGCGAGTCATCCCCGACCTTAAGTGGGGCAAAAAGGGTCCCTGACTTTCTGGCCGCCTGTGCGGGAGCGGGAATGCCGGCTGACTGGTACCTAAACGCCGTCAGCAAAGGGCCGTTGGCGACATTTGAATCAGCACCGAATTGGGTAGAACATCCGTCTAGAGGCAATGTCACTCTTATAGGTGACGCCGCGGCTACCAGTGATCCGATATGGGGTTGTGGTATGTCACTAGGGCTCAGGGATGCTCGAGTATTGGCGGAACAGTTGTTAGCCAGTGACGATTGGGTTGCTGCCGGTCACAAATACGCCGACAGACACGACGCTTATTTTGGCGCTATTCACCGTATCGAGTATTGGATGACTGATCTTTTTTTGAGCCTAGGGGATGAGGCCAATAGTCGACGCAATAACGCCATGAAACATATAATGAAGGATGCAAGTAGAATGCCAGACCTGGTCGGTCTCGGCCCGGAATCACCCAGTGACGAGTACGCCCGCGCGCGATTTTATGGTGAAGTTGATCATTAGCCTAGCGTAGTTCAAGAATATGGATTGAAGATGATAATGCGAACAAAAATTGGGGCGGCGTTTACTCTTCCCTATATCTTACTTCTCACAGCGTTCAGGCGGGTACTGGCAAGTTAAAGTGAATTCTTGGTAGAGTGGTCACATGAATACTTATCAAAGACACCGCGTCCGGCTGGGCGCCCCCACCAGATATCATCAGTTATGCAATCTGGTTTCACTACAGGTTTAATCTCAGTCATCGCCGCGTGCGGACCACTCATCGAGGGTCTACTCGCTGAGCGAGGAATCACCGTCGGTCGTGAGGCAATCCGTCTCGGGTGTACTAAGTCTGGTGCCTTATTCGCCAGAAGGTTGAAGCGAAAACAGCGCGGCTATGGCGACACGTTATACATCGATGAAGTCTGTATCAAAATAAATGACAAACAGCACTATCTGTGGAAAGCGGTCGACCAGGATGGCGAAGTGGTAGATGTCTATCTTCAAGCGACTGTTGCGAAACCACAAAGACGAACCTCGGAAGATAGTAACCGACAAGCTGCGCAGTTATAGGGTCGCACATCGAGAACTAATTCCAGAAATCATCCACAGTACTAAGCAGTACGAAGCCAATCGGGCAGAGCGATCGGTATGGCGCATCACGCATGAATCAACTAGGGTCCGCGAAAAGGAGATGCGTGGTGCGGCATCACGACGGCTCAAATCTGTTAGGCAAGCGCAGCGGTTTTTGGGGATTCACGCAGCCATCTCAAATCTGTTCAATGTGGGGCGATATTTAGTTCCAGTGGAGCACCAAAGGAGTCGCAGGCTAGGTGCGTTTGCACAATGGATTGGGGCAGTGGTTTGAACGCAAGAGCCTGATTTGTCTCGCCTGATAAAGTTAATTTGGGAAAACCCCTCAGGCTGCGGTCACGCACGTCTTACAGCGTAAAGCTTTCCATTCTGCTTCAGAATACGTTTTCAGAGAGTCTTAAACTTCCCTATATCATAGAAAAATCTTTCCGTGGAAAATCTCCATTTTAATGTTAATCTTACCGGATGTTCACAGGTACGGCTAAGCCTATTATGAGTTGGTCCATTCTCGTAGGGTTTCTTAGTGGTTATTGTTTGGTTGCTAAAGTATTTGGGGCGAGTGTGCTTAGCGTAATCTCTGGGCTTAAAGGATGCTAGATCATGAAAATGGCACTTATTCCTGCTTCTATTTTTGCGTTGGCACTGCCAGTCTTGGCACAAGAGGACTACACTGAGTTTCGCGACCTAAGCTTAAAAGAGCTGATGTTGGTAGAAATTATTACAACATCGGCCACCAGAATTCCTCAACGTACAAAGCAAGCACCCAGTACAATTTATACCTTCTCCGGAAATCAGCTAATGCTAGAAGGGGTGCGCACACTGACAGAAGTACCGGCGAAAATACCGGGCATTCAGGTCGAACCCAACCGCCAAGGGCATCCTGTCGTATGGATTCGGGGGCTACAGGGCCGATACAATAGCCGGCTACTAATGCGCGTCGACAATGCTGTGGTTCGGGAGATGTATTTCGGTAATGCTATGCTCGACGAAATGTATCCGGATGATCATATCGAAACAATTGAAATTCTTATCGGACCCAGCTCTGTGCTTTATGGGGTCAGTGCTTTTGGCGGTATTATCGATATAAAAACAAAGCAAGGCATCAACGATGCCTCCATAAGCGGTGGTAATTTTGACTCATATTCGGGTTCGGTTCATTTAAACAATAAAAACCTCACCATCTCTGTTAAACACTCGGTAGCTGGCGACGCTTTCAGACCAAAACAAATAGGTATAAATGGTAATAATCGGCGCATTGCTCAAGATAACGTTCGCAAGTCCACCTACCTCGATGTCAAATATACCGTTAATGAAAAATTGCAGTTTAGTGTGACAAAAGTGTTACACCATTATCCAATAACGTATTCATCAGCACATTCTGATTCGCAACTAGAGCTTGAACCCCTAGCAGTAAATTTAAACTATGAAGCGGGCGATCCGACAGAGATACAGCTTAATCTAAACAGCTATTATCATGAATCCAAGTTTTCCCAAACTACGGACAAAATTACCAAAACCGGACCAATCCAGCACGATAGCCAGACAGTTTCCAATCGCGACACAAGATATGCGGGCCTCGATGCCTACTCCACAAAATTATTTGAGATGCATTCGGCGATTTTGGGCGTCAATGTATTGGCCCATGAGGCGGTAGATGCCTTAGAAACGGTCTTTGACAGCGAGGGTGTTTTGACAAAATCTGCTACCCGAATTTTTGATCCTGATGAGGGTTTTGTAGGCTATGGTATCTATCTACAGGACGTGTGGAGGCTCCCCTCAGCCTGGGAAGTGACTACGGGGATCCGTTTTGATAAGCCCGATGGGTTCGATAAACATTTTGACGTCAGATTAGGCGTGGTAAAATCGTTTGACGAAGGCCTGTATTTCAAAGGCATATTCGGCACAGCCTATCGTCGACCAACCTACCGGGAGTATCGCAAAGAAAGTGGTGGTATCGCTATATTTGATCCAAGCTTGCAACCTGAGCAGCTAGCCACCTACGAAGGCGCTATTGGGAAGCGTTACGCAGATCGTGGCAGTCTACTGCTAACCGGTTTTTATAACCACTATACAGGCTATATTGCAGATGTGTTTGACCCCGCCCTGGGCGATGAAGTGTTTAGCAATATCGGTAAAAGAACCATCTATGGCCTAGAGTTCAGCGGGGATTGGTGGTTGGTCGAAGGGCGGTGGAATATTCGATCTGGCCTCACACTTCTTCAAGCTAAAGATCATGAACTCGATAAAGATTTGCACGCTCTCTCGACAGAGTTTGGCTATGCTGAGCTGACTTATTTGCCTAAAGAAAATGTTCATGTTGGACTTAAGGGAAGCTATTATTCCCGCCCTTTTGTTGATAGTAATTATCAAACAAGAGTTCCTGATGAGAATAGAGATCCAGCTTTAAACGATTCATATTTCGTACTTGGCGGGCATATAACATATCGGCCGACCGCCAAAATTGACGTTGTGCTGTCTGGAAGCAACTTGTTGAATCATACAGACTACAGCCCTAACTTTGGCCCGAATTCTGGATATGATTATGAAAAAAGGGGTGTTCAGGTAGCCTTGTTTTATCATACAAATTGTGAGATTTCGGCGGTATTCGTGACTTAATTGGAAAATGCTGCTTAACATATAACCATTAGTGTGTTTATCAAATTTTGAGTTATATTTAAGTAGTATTTGTGTCTTTTTGTCTATTTTTAGCTTATTAAAGCTTATACTTGTTTCTGATTATACGACTGATAAAAGGAGGTAGGACCTTGTTGAATAGTAGTAAGTTTGTAGAGACTTTATTAGTCAAAAGGTCTGTTGTCAGTCGCCAGCGTTGCTCTCAACTTCAAGCAGTTTGTTTGATCACTACCTTCCTGTTTTGCCTTTTATCGCCTAATGCCTTTGCCAGAAAAGCGCCTGAGTATCAGTTAAAAGCTAATTTTCTCGTTCATTTTTTAGATTTTGTAAAATGGCCGAATAGTAATAGCGATGACAAGACTATTTGTATTCTTGGTCGCAACCCGTTCAATAATTATTTGCAAGAGTTGGCCAGTTTCGCCAGTAATAAACAGAAATTTGTCATGAAATACGCAGCAACCCTAAATGATACCCAAGACTGCCATATTCTATTTATCTCGCGATCTGAAACAAAACATCTAAACCAAATTTTGGCGAAACTGGCAAGTAGGCCACTACTTACCGTTAGTGATATCGTTCGCTTTGCGGCAAATAGTGGAATGATCGAATTAGCAAGTAAGTCGAGCAAAACCAAATTGATTATTAACCTCAATGCGGTGAGGTCAGTAGACATAAAGCTCAACTCAAACTTGATCGATTTGGCGCAAGTTGTGGGTGGTCAGCAGAAAGGAAAGACAGACAAATGAATTGGGGCACAGGCGGATCAATTAAGCGCAAGCTTACAGCAATGGTTATGATGATTACGGTATTTTCCTTGCTTTTAGTGGGGGTTGCTTTTATTTCAATTGATCAAAATTCTGCTTCAGATGCGATGTCTTCACGTCTTAATATACTGGCTCGAGTGATCTCTTCGCGTATTACTGCCGCTGTCAGGTTTGATGATCAAGATACGGCTGAACTCCTGCTGTCAACGCTCAAGCAAGATTCTTCTGTTTTATTCGCTTGTGCATTTGTGGCATCAGGAGACCTTGTTGCCGGCTATTCAAAAAATCAGAGAGATAAGTGCCCGAAAAATAACCCTGACAAACCGGATTATCAGAACGATAGTCGATTGGATTTTTTTCACCCCATCTATTTGAATGAAAAGAAGATAGGGGTTCTGTATCTCTCGGCCTCTACCGATGAACTAAATGAACGATTGTTACGATTTTCCTTGATTGTTTTGGCCGTTACTTTGTTTGCCAGTGTGATCGCATTTATTTTTGTTGTCGCTATGCAAAAGTATATTACTATGCCTCTGATTATGCTTAGAGATATTACTGATAATATATCGAAATACGGAAACTACGACCAGGCATTACCCGAAGCTGGCGATGATGAAATTGGCTCGTTGTATCGTTCTTTTAGCAGGATGATGGAACAGATCCAACTCCGGAATGCAGGGCGACAGAGTGCTGAAGATACGCTAAAAGAGAGTGAGAATCGATTCCGTACACTCGTTCAAAATGCACCGCTGTGCATTCTTGAAATGGATCTTGAAGGGTGTCTAATGTCAATGAATCCCAGCGGGCTCAAAATGATGAGGATTAATGATCAATCATGTGTTTCCGGTTTGCCCTATCTAACCATGGTATGCGAAGAAGATCGTAAAAACGTCGAATATTTGTTGACTAAAGCGCTTGATGGAGGTACTAGTTTCTTTGAATTCAAATCAGTATCAGAGGATGACCCCCGCTACTTTTCATCATCCCTCGTCCCGATCAAGGGCGACCTTGGTCGGGTTCAGCGCATTATGGGAATCATGGGTGATATCACCGAGAATAAATTTAACGAAATCGCTTTGCGTCGAGCTCAAAAAATGGAAGCAATTGGCCAGATTACAGGAGGCATTGCCCACGACTTTAATAATATTTTGGGCGTTATTATGGGTAATCTAGATATTCTAAAGATGACACTTAAGGGAAACAATAAGGCTCTCATTCGTATTGACAAAGCATACAAAGGAACACAGCGTGGTGCGGAGATCACTCGCCGCCTTTTGAACTTTTCGCGTATTGGACCTAAAAAGTCGATACAAACAAACGTAAACAGAATTTTTGAAAACATTGATGATCTTGTTGCCAAGTCGCTAACGGTATCTATAGATATACAAACGCACTTATCTGAAAATTTGTGGCCAGTAAATATTGAACCCGGTGACCTTGAAGACGCTATCCTCAATCTGTCGCTCAACGGAAAAGATGCAATGCCCGAGGGTGGTACTTTGATCTTCGAAACATCTAACAAAGTGTTGGATGCTAGTTATCTTGCAATCAACCCCGAAAGTCGGCTGGGTGATTTTGTGATGATATCGGTAAGTGATAATGGTACGGGTATGACTGAAGAAATTAAGGATAAAGTGATTGAACCTTTTTTTACAACCAAGGGACAAGGAGAAGGCACAGGGCTAGGGCTTAGTATGGTTTACGGCTTTGTTAAACGTTCAGGTGGGCATATTAAAATATATTCGGAATTGGGTGAAGGAACGACATTCAATATCTTTCTACCTCGGGCTGAAAGTGATGACAAAACAGATGCTAATAGAGTATTGCCGCCTGTTGAGCTACCAAGAGGCAAAGAGACCGTTCTAATTGTTGACGACGAAGAAGCGTTGGTAGATATTGCGACAGAAAATCTTCAAACTCTCGGCTATAAGGTGTTAGTCGCGTCAAATTCCCAGATGGCATTAAGCGTAATCGAAGCGAATAGTACTGTTGACCTCATATTTTCCGACATTATTATGCCTGGGGAGATGGATGGGTATCAATTAGTCGACACGGTCCATAGTAAATATCCTCTATGTAAAATATTGCTGACAAGTGGCTTTACAAAAAGCAGAGATGAACTGCTAACAGGTGACAATGAATACATGAGGGAATTGGTGAAACATCACTTGCATAAGCCCTACAGTCAATTGGAGCTAGCCCTCGCTGTTCGTCGTGTATTGGATGAAAATAGTTAACGGTCTCTGTCTATTAATATTACTTATCGTTGTATTCTTAACCTTTGACGGGGTTTTGCCAAGTAAACCCATTGGAAATGCTAGACTCGGCCAATGAATACTTATAAAAGACACCGCTTCCGGCTGTACGCCCCGTACCAGATATCATCAGTTATGCAGTCTGGTTGTACTACAGGTTTAATCTCAGACGCGTGGAAACAGTCATCGCCGCGTGCGGACCACACATCGATGATCTATTCGCTGAGCGAGGAATCACCGTCACTCGTGAAGCAATCCGTCTCGGGTGTATTAAGTCTGGTGCTCTATTCACCAGAAGATGAGGCGAGAGCACCGCGGCTATGGCGACACCTTTTACCTCGATGAAGTCTTCGTAAAAATCAGTGCAATCAGCATTTTCTGTGGCGTGCAGTCTGCGCGACCCGGTCGACCCAGATGGCGAGGTAGTCGATATTTATCTGCAGCGTAAGCGTGGGGGTTGCAGCAAAGCGCTTCTTCAATCGCCTAGTACGAAATTACAAGGGTGAACCTCGGAAGATCGTAACCGACAAGCTGCGCAGTTACCCGATTCGATCTCAGTGAATTCAGCCAAGACTTCACCTCCGAAGGCTGCTAGGAATTCACTGCGAGTTTGTGCTATTCAAGGAGGAGGCTGGCAGGGTAGCACCTGGATTGTGTATTAAATCATAGGGAATAATCGATTAAAAAACGAGTAGTCTGTGGATTTGTAGTAGTGGCGGCTACACGGCGACAAGCGATAGTCAGCAGCTTGTTTTCGGGCTAAGTTGATAGTGGGAGGGGGCGTTTTTTCGTCTTATACTTAGCTGCCCACTTGAACAATAATGAGTCGTCGATAACATAATTGACCCAGTCCGTGTTGATAAGTGTTCACGCTTGCCAAGATATGCCATTGAGAATTCACTTGTGCAAAGTCACTCTTATAAGAAAAGCTGCGCGCGTCGATGCTCTTCTTTTCAGTTCCGTGCAGCCAGTTTCATTTTCTTAGCAACCTGCTCTGCCACCATTACGCATCCAAGATAAGTATTCCCAGAGGGGATGGTCGGCATCACTGATGCGTCTGCAACCCGAAGACCATCAATGCCCCGTACGCGGCAGTCGGCGTTTAGCACTGACCCCATAGGACAAGTTCCGGTCATGTGCGCATAGCTCATGGTGTGGCGTTCTAGCGCAGTGGCAACAGCATCTGGGGCCATCAGGTCGTGGGGTGATAACGGCTCACAGCCTAGCCCCTGGGCGGAGTCTGACCGCTCCCAGGCGGCTAGCCTGTCGAACGCGTGACGAAGCCGCACCGGGGCGTCATCCGGTAGCGGCGGCGCATTCACGATCGGGTCCGCCTCTGGGCTGTCTCCCAGGCGCACACTTCCCAGTCCACTGGAGCGCAACAGGAACACGGCCATCATGAACTGCGTCTCGTCATCGCTAGGCACCGGAGCAATGGGGAAGGCATGATAATCGACGTTGATTCCATTAGAGGCGCCGACTAAGAGAACTTGGGCGGGTCCACCGACGCCGCCCCTTGGTCCTGCGTGACGGTAGGGAATGCCTGGGCCAAGATGATCGCTCATAGTGGCTCCCACTGGAAGATCGGCGTAGACCTTAATGCCGTACTCGGAGAGAT
>Ga0209395_1007535_pt1 | contig 11410 bp, 10 predicted proteins | sample GOMGulsemesocosm_3_FD_184635 | JGI IMG/M metagenome (GOLD analysis project Ga0209395, IMG submission 184635) | Methane-oxidizing microbial communities from mesocosms in the Gulf of Mexico - GOM9D Gulf of Mexico (SPAdes) (version 2) | ecosystem: Environmental > Aquatic > Marine > Cold seeps... | reverse complement strand
ATGGTGGTGCCTATGCGCTGCTGGGCCCATCGGGCTGTGGAAAATCCACTCTGCTGAACATCATCTCGGGCCTGCTGGTCCCGTCCGAGGGTCGCATTCTGTTTGACGACAAAGACGTCACCGCCCTGCCACCCGACCAGCGCAACATCGCGCAGGTGTTCCAGTTCCCGGTGATCTACGACACCATGACAGTCTACGACAATCTCGCCTTCCCGCTACGTAACCGCGGCCGGGATGAGGCGACGGTCAAAACCCGGGTCACCGCCATCGCCGAGATGCTGGAACTGACCGATATGCTGGACCACAAGGCCGCGGGCCTGAGCCCGGACAACAAGCAGAAGATCTCGATGGGGCGCGGCTTGGTGCGCGAGGACGTCAACGTGGTGATGTTCGACGAACCCCTGACGGTGATCGACCCGCATCTGAAATGGAAACTGCGGTCCAAACTGAAAGAGCTGCACCAGCGCATCAAGGCGACGATGATCTACGTGACCCATGACCAGACCGAGGCGCTGACATTCGCCGATCAGGTGGTGGTGATGCAGGACGGCGAAGTGGTTCAGATCGGCACCCCGGTCGAGCTGTTTGAACGCCCCGCGCATACTTTCGTCGGCCACTTCATCGGCTCGCCCGGTATGAACGTGCTGCCCTGCGACCTGCGTGATGGTCAGGCGTATTTTGGAGAGCATCAGGTTGCACTGGAAGGTGCCGTTGTCGGCACTCCCAACGGAAAAACCGAGATCGGCGTCCGCCCTGAGTTTGTGACGCTTGCCACCAGCGGGTTGCCCGCTACGGTCAGCAAGGTCTCGGACATTGGCCGCCACACAGTTGTGGAATGTGACGCCGATGGCAGCAAGATCAGTGCCATCGTCGACGGCGCGGGCCCTGAAAAAGGCGCTGCGGTCTTTCTCCATTTTCAACAGAACCAGACCCGGCTCTATGTCGATGGCTGGATTGCCACCCAAGCCGAGGAGGCACAGTCATGAAAACCGTAAACCAGAAGGCCTGGTTCTTTGTGCTACCGGTGCTGGTGCTGGTCGCCTTTAACGCACTGATCCCGATGATGACGGTGGTCAACTACTCGGTGCAGGAAACCTTTGGCAACAACATATTCCTGTGGGAAGGGCTGACTTGGTTCCAGCAATTGCTGACCGAAGAGCGGTTTTACAAGGCACTGGGGCGACAGTTCATGTTCACCGGCCTGATCCTAGTGATCGAAGTGCCTCTCGGCATTGCCATTGCCCTATCAATGCCACGCCAAGGTATCTGGGTGCCAGTCTGTTTAGTGCTGATGGCGCTGCCGATGCTAATCCCATGGAACGTTGTGGGCGCAATGTGGAACATCTTCACCCTGCCCGACATCGGCTTGATGGGCTATTTCCTGAACAGCGTATTGGGTATCTCTTATGACATGACCCAAGATCCAATTGCCGCCTGGGTGACCATTATCACCATGGATGTGTGGCATTGGACCTCGCTGGTGGTGCTGCTGGCCTATGCCGGATTGGTGTCGATCCCGGATGCCTACTATCAGGCCGCCAAGATCGACGGCGCATCCAACTGGTCGGTTTTCCGGTTCATTCAGCTGCCCAAGATGAAACCGGTTCTAACCATCGCCATCCTGCTGCGCTTCATGGACAGTTTTAACATCTACACCGAGCCCTTTGTGCTGACCGGTGGTGGCCCTGGCAACTCGACCACGCTGTTGTCCATCGATCTGGTGAAACGCGCTCTTGGCCAGTTTGACCTTGGCCCGGCCGCCGCGATGTCGCTGATCTACTTTGCAATCACTCTCTTGGTCAGCTGGCTGTTCTACACGCTGATGACCAAAGACGACTTGAACTAAGGAGGACCTGGAAATGCAAAAACGATCCATCGTCCCAATCATCTATATCCTGTTCCTGCTGCTACCGATCTACTGGCTGGTGGCGATGAGCTTTAAGACCACAAACGAGATCCTCGGTGGCTTCTCCCTGTTTCCACAGACGTTCACGTTGGAAAACTACAAGGTGATCTTTACCGATCCGACCTGGTACTGGGGCTATATCAACTCGATCTCTTATGTGACCCTGAACACGGTGATCTCGATTACCGTGGCGCTGCCAGCGGCATATGCCTTTAGCCGCTACCGGTTTTTGGGTGACAAGCAGCTATTCTTCTGGCTGCTGACCAACCGGATGGCGCCTGCTGCGGTGTTTGCCCTGCCCTTCTTTCAGCTGTATTCGGCGGTGGGGTTGTTCGACACCTATCTGGCGGTGGCACTGGCACATTGCCTGTTCAACATCCCGCTCTCCGTGTGGATCCTCGAAGGCTTCATGGCTGGTGTCCCCAAAGAGTTGGACGAAACCGCCTACGTCGACGGCTATTCCTTCCCACGCTTTTTCGCCACCATCTTCATCCCCTCGATCAAAGCCGGCGTCGGCGTTGCCGCTTTCTTCTGTTTCATGTTCTCGTGGGTGGAACTGCTGCTGGCCAAGACGCTGACTGCGGTGGCGGCCAAGCCAATTGCCGCGATCATGACCAAAACCGCCTCCAGTGCGGGCTATGAACTGGGCCTTCTGGCGGCGGCGGGAACTTTGACAATCATACCGGGCGCAATTGTGATCTATTTTGTCCGCAACTATATCGCGAAGGGTTTCGCGATGGGGAGAGTGTAATGCTTTCATGGATGGCCTGGACCTGGCCCACAGCACTGGTCTTTATCGGTATATTCTCTGCAATTGGCACGCTGATTGTGATCGAAATCCGCCACCCCGGCGGCGATGAACGCAAAGGCGTGCTGGGCCTGGTGACAACCCGTGGCGACCGCTTGTTTATCACCCTGTTGGGCACCAGCTATATCTTTCTCGCCTGGCTAGGCTTGATCGGCATGCCACTGTGGGGACCACTGGTTCTGTCGATTGGTTGGGGTGTCTTCTGCTTTCGCAAAGTTTAACCCGACCACCGAAACCAACCTCTGAGGATCAAATCAGGCCCTCAGAGGCATCATCTAAAAAATTAGTTTTCAAAAACGCCCGCCTTGCCTAAGATGGCGAAACACCAAAAAACGGACCGGACACCAGACCCCATGCGAAAAAAGCAGGACAACTCGCTTCTAACCGAGGTTGAACTCGAATTTATGACCGTGATCTGGGCAACTGGCGGCGGCACTGTGCGTGATCTTTTGGCCGAGCTAAACAAGCTGCAGCAACGGGCCTATACTTCGGTGGCAACAGTGCTGAAAATCATGGAGCAAAAAGGCTTCTTAACCAGTGAACGACAGGACCGTTCGCTAGTCTATCGCCCCGCGGTTCCCAAGGCAGACTATCAAAAAACCACTCTCAAAAACCTTTCGAGCAAACTCTTCAACGACACTCCTGCGGCGCTGGTGGCGCGGTTGGTCGAGGATGAAGAGGTGACCGACGAAATGCTCGTGGAAATGCGGGCGCTGTTGAATGAAAGGCTGGGGGACAATGCAAGCTGAAGCACTGGTAAACGCCTATATCGACCTAAACCTGTTGCTGCTGGTTGGCGCAGGAATTTGGCTCGGGCTGCGACGATTGCTGACTCGCCATGGTCTGAGCAATTCCTTTTTACCTCAGCTGCAACTGCTCAATCGCTTAACTGTCTTGATGGCTGTCTCGCCTTTGTTGGCACTTGCTTTCACCACTTGGGTTGTTGCGCATCCACCGAACATCTCGGATTTGCTAGTTTCCCAGTACCTTCAGGGCCGCGTCAACCTAAGTGCCAGCCATTTTGAATCCATCATCGGCCTGCGCGAAGATCTGGTGCGCAATCTGATGACACAACAGGCATTCTGGGCCCGGTCACTGGTTCTGCTGCTGGCCATCGGTGCTGCATTCTGCACACTGCATATCGTCTCGTCAGTCCTGCGCCTTCGCAACAGCCTGCGCAGTGCATTTTTGTGGAAACAGATCGGCCGTGTTCAACTGAGGATCAGTGACACTGCGTCCGTCGCTTACTCGACACGCAGCCTGTTCACCTTCTACGTGGTCCTACCCTCGAACCTTCTGAATGATGCCCGCGACCTGCGGCTGACTGTTGCGCATGAATTGCAGCATTTCCGCCAGCGTGACATCGAATGTGAGTTCCTGCTTGAAACCCTGCGGCCACTTCTGTTCTGGAACCCCGCGTTTTACCTGTGGCGCAGCGAAGTGCGCACTCTGCGCGAGTTTGCCTGTGATCAGGCCCTGATGGCCCGGCCGCAATTCGACGCCCGCGCCTATTGCGAATGCCTAATCCGCGCCTGCGCGATGGCAGCGCAGGACCGCGTCTTTTTCACCCGCCGCAGCCCAGCTGTTGCACTGGTGGATCGCCGCGAGACCCGGCGCAGCGCCACCCTGCAGCAACGTATTTTGACCGTCACAGCCAAGCCGACCTCGCACGATCATGCGGCCAGTTGGACATTGCTATCTAGCCTGCTGGTTGGCGCTGTTCTGGCAACCACAATGGTAATGCAACGTCCCAGCGACTGGAGCCACGACCGGCTGATGCTGTCCACCATCGTCAATCTGGAACGCATGGCCAGCCGCGACACCACAGGTGTCAGCATTGCTCAACCCTCCTTTGTGGTGACTTTGGACTAATCACAACACCAAGGTTATTCGTGTGCTTTTACTTGGTAAAGTGACCACAGCGCTATTTATTTGCGCCCTCGGATAGTCGTACCCAAAGACACTGGATTTCCATCTCCCAGCGGACCCAAATCTCGCTGCCAAACTAGGCAAATAGCAGTTCGAGAAAATTTTGTCGGCCCTGCCCTCACCTCTACATATTCGATCTAGCACCGTTACTTGACTTTCCGCTGACCCTCTAACATGTTAGAAGACTAGAGGGTGACTCATGACCGCAAATGAAATTGATGCAACACTGCTCAGGGATATCAGCACCTTTGAGGGATCGCTGGCTGGGCGAGTCTATCTGTCCCTCAAGGACGCCATTTTGGTGCTAAAATTTCAGCCCGGTAGCATCCTGCGCAAAGGCGCTATCTGTGACAAATTGGGAGTGTCGCGCTCACCTGTCTCAGAAGCGATCACCCGGCTGTCTTCCGAGGGGCTAGTGGATGTGGTTCCGCAATCGGCCACTCGCGTTTCCTATTTTTCGATGGCCGAAATCCGCGAGGGCGCATTCTTGCGTGAGGCGCTGGAACTGGCCAGCGTCGCCAAGGTTGCCAAAGATCACACCGAAGAACAGCTGACCCAGATCAACAGAAATCTCCACCTGCAGGCGCTATTGGTTGAGGATCAGGACTATGCCGGTTTATATCAGGCCGACGAAGAGTTCCACGCCATGCTGATGCAGTTCACCGGCTATCCGCGGTTGACCGCCGTTGCCCGCATGGTGTCGCTGCAAGTCAGTCGGGCGCGGATGGTGCTACTGCCGACGCCTGGCCGCGCCGCTGAAACGCTGGAAGAACACCGCGCTGTGGTTGATGCGATCCGCAATCATGATTCTGTTGGCGCGCAAAATGCCATGCATCACCATCTGGGCCAAATGTTACCGCGTATCGCACCGCTGGAACTGGACCGCCCCGATCTATTTCGCTCGAGCTAAGGACTACCCCCGATGAGAGACACGCGCAGATGACCCGTATCGACGCACATCAGCATTTTTGGGCCCTGGGCCGTGGCGACTATGGCTGGTTGACCCCGGACCTAAAGGATATCTACCGCGATTTCCTGCCCGACGACCTGACGCCCATTCTGGCAGCAGCAGGGATCGAGGGCACAGTTATCGTGCAGGCCGCCCCAACCATCGCCGAGACCGAATTCATGTTATCGCTGGCCGATGACTATGCCTATGTCAAAGGCGTTGTGGGCTGGGTCGATTTTGAACAGGCCGAGGCCCCGGCGCAGATTTCGAAACTGGCTCAACACCCGGCGATGGTCGGTCTGCGCCCGATGATCCAGGACATTGCCGACCCGGACTGGATGCTGCGCGCTGAATTAACCCCAGCCTTCGAGGCGCTGATAGCTGCGGACCTGACCTTTGACGCACTGACCCTGCCGCCGCACCTGTCCAACCTGAGCCGCCTGCTAGAGCGCCATCCGAACATGCGTGTGGTGATCAACCATGGTGCCAAACCGCTGATCCGTGACGGGGTGATCGAACCCTGGGCCACTGACATGACCAGACTGGCCCGCGACACACAGGCCTATTGCAAGCTCTCGGGCCTAGTTACCGAGGCAAACGCCGATTGGTCGATCGCAGATCTGAAACCCTATCTGGATCACCTGCTGAACAGCTTTGGCCCCGACCGTCTGATCTGGGGTAGCGATTGGCCGGTGTGCACCCTGGCCAGCAGTTATGAACGCTGGATCGCGACCACTGACAGTTTGTTGTCTGGGCTCACCGCCGATGAACGAAATGCCATTCTGGGTGGAAACGCCGCCCAAGCCTATAACTTGAGAGACTGACATGACGCATCCTAAACTTGATCCCAATGGCCTTTGGCTGGGCCGCATCAACCTGCCCTCGGTTGGTCCAGTCATCGTCACGTTGCGGGACGGTCAACTGATCGACATCACCTCCAAAACCGCCCCCACCGTGCGCGATATTCTGGAGCGCGACGACACGGTGGACTATGTGCGCACAGCTGCGGGCAAAGCGATGGGGTCGCTTGACAGCGATCACGACTGGCTTGCCCCTTGCGATTTTCAGGCCGTCAAAGCCTGTGGCGTGACCTTTGCCGGATCAATGGTGGAACGCGTAATCGAAGAACAGGCGGCGGGGGACCCCGACAAGGCCGAGTCCATTCGCGCCCGTATTGGGGCCCGCATCGGCGACAGCCTGTCCAACATCATCCCCGGCTCGGACGAAGCAGCCGCTGTAAAGCTCGCCCTGACCAAAGAAGGGCTCTGGAGTCAGTATCTTGAAGTTGGCATTGGCCCCGATGCCGAGGTATTTTCAAAGGCGCAGGTTCTGTCTTCGATGGGGTTTGGAGACGACGTGGGACTGCACCCGATTTCCACCTGGAACAACCCAGAGCCAGAGGTGGTTCTGGCGGTGACCTCAGCCGGAGAGATCAAGGGCGCAACGCTGGGCAATGACGTCAACCTGCGCGATGTTGAGGGTCGCTCGGCCTTGTTGCTGTCCAAGGCCAAGGACAACAATGCCTCCTGCTCTATCGGTCCGATGATCCGGCTGTTTGACGACAGTTTCTCGATGGATGATGTGCGACAGGCCGAGCTGACGCTGACCGTCACCGGGAATGCTGACGGTTTTGTGCTGAACGGCCATAGTTCCATGAACAAGATCAGCCGCGATCCCACCGATCTGGTGCGCCAAACCATTGGGCGGCACCATCAGTACCCCGATGGTCTGATGCTGTTCCTCGGCACGTTGTTTGCCCCGACGCAAGACCGCGACACCCCCGGTGGCGGCTTCACTCACAAACTGGGCGATGTGGTCACCGTTGCCTGCCCAGAACTAGGGCAGCTCACCAATACCGTACAGCTGTCTACCGAATGTGCCGAGTGGACCTTTGGCGTAACCGCACTGATGCGCAATCTGGCCGGTCGTGATCTTTTGTAATTGAAGTCCCCCTGCCCGGACCTGAACGGCTCTGGGCAGGGGGGAGATCCTCAAGAAATGACCATCGCAATATAGCCGCCAAACAGGGCAAGAACTGTGGTCACGGCATAGGTCAGCGGGAATGGCACCGCCGCAACCGTACTGCCGGACTGGTCAACGATCGCATTCAGACCGGGGGTCGAATTGCGCGCGCCGGTGCACGCACCATCATTGATCACAGAGTTCAGCTTGAACAGTTTGTCGGCAACAATATACGCAACAATCACTGGTACCACTGCAGCCAAAATTCCGATCAACGCCAACCACAATACTGTGTCGCCGCCAAGCGCCGAGATCACTTTGGGGCCAACATTGGCGCCCAACACAGCCACAAACATATTCAACCCGACATCCTGCAGAAAGCTGCGCGCGCCTTCACTGACCGGCCCGCCGAACGATGGATTACGGCTGCGGAAATAGCTGACAAAAATCCCCATCATCAAACAACCAGCCGATGTGCCCAGCGCAATGGGAATTCCCGCCACGGTTATACTGAGGATGCCCACCAGATAGCCTATCGCCATTGCGATGGCCATGTAAGTGACCTCGGTCACCGTTGATTCCAGAATAGGACGCCCGCCCAATGCCTTGGCTGCCCTTTGGATGGCCACGTCCGGGCCGGTCAGCCGCAACACATCGCCGAAACGCACATCGGTATTTGGGCCAACCGGAATGGCCTGCCCGGCCCGGAACATCGCCGACAGCTGTACGCCATAGCCGGCCTGCTGCGCCAACTGGCGCAGGGTCTTACCCGACACCTCGTGTGAGCCAACTCGGATGTCAGCGGCCTCGAGCGGCACCTCACGCGCTGCGACATCCGCAACCTCGGTTCCGATCATCTCATTGCCTTCGAGGATCAGTTCGTGAACGTCTCCTCGTACGGTGATGATATCTCCCTCGGACAACTGCAAACTATTGCTGAGTTCCAGCGCGACATTGTCTCGCATCACCCGCAAAATGGGAACTTCCCGGTGGCGCTGTGCCAGGTCGCCGATTGTCTGGCCCACAAATTCGACATGTTCCACCCGATAGGCCCGCAGATCATAGGGTGAAAATCCCAGCACCAGCGCGTCAGCCGTGCCCGGCAGGGCAGTATCGCCGCCTCCGCTGAACTCCACCTCAGCGGTGCGGGCATCTGCCACCGGATCATGCCCCATCAGTTGCGGCAGATATCGGATCACCAGAATGATCCCAACGCTGGAGAGGATATAGCTGATCGCATAGCCCGCCGCGATATTGGCCCCCACCTGTTCGGCGGTCATGTCAGCTGGCATCTGGTAAGCGCCGCTTTCAACCGCGCTTTGCGCGACGCCCATAATGGCGGTAATTGTGTAACTGCCGGAAATCAGACCCGCCGCATAGCCCGGCTCAAGCCCTGCAAGATTGGCCCCGACCACGCAGATCACCCAGTTCAGGCTCCACACCAAAAAGGAGATCACCAGAAACGCCAATGCCCCAGATCTGAGACCAGAAAAAAACTGCGGCCCGACCTTCAGGCCCAGCGCATACATGAAAAACAGCAGGAACACGCTCGATAGAATTGAGGGTATTGAATAGGTTAGCCCAAAGCCGGATTCAGCGATCATCGACATGACCACCGCAGCAATCAATACTCCGGCCGTAGGTCCAAGCGAGATACCAAAAAGGCTCAGCCGACCCAAGGGATAGCCAATAGCCAGCGCCAGGAGCAAAAACACGATGGGCTGATCCCCCAACAGCACAAAGAACCCATGCATGCCGGTCTCGGCGATTGGTTCGAAAAAGCTGAACACATTGCCAATCGCCCCAGTGGGTGCGGCGTCTGGCTCGGTGGATTGCGCCAGTGCCATCCCCGGGAGCAAAGACAGGAGCAGAAATGTTGCAAGTCGTTGAAAGATTGAAGGGGCTAAAAATCGTGACATGAAAAACTCCGAACAAAGGTCATTGGCTCACCAGCTTGTTGCGGCCTAAAAAACAGCGGAGGCCGAGAAAAAATTCGGCCTCCGATCTTTGGTCAGTGGTGGTAACAACTGCCTTCTTCGGCACTTAGTGGCACCGCAATTGGGTGCTCGACAAAATAGTCCATGCAACGTTTGATGTCTTCGACCAGCAAGGCCCCTAAATCACGACTGACTCCGTGACGCACCAATATGCGCTGTATCACCAGATCTTCACGGTCAGCAGGCATCGAATAGGCCGGCACCTGCCAACCCCGCATCCGCAGCCGGTCCGCCAGATCATAGAGACTGTACCCGTTGGTCACTGCATCGTCTTTCAGGGTCCAGCAGAGTGCCGGGATGCCCTCGTTCATGTCGCCATCATAAAGCACTTTGAACGGTCCCAGCTGATCGATCTCGCGAGCAATGAACTGGGCCGTGTCGTAGCAAGCTGTGTGTATCTTGCGATAGCCTTCGTGGCCCAACCGCAGGAAGTTGTAGTACTGCGCCACGATCTGGCCGCCGGGCCGCGAGAAGTTCAGTGCAAAGGTCGGCATATTGCCCCCTAGATAGTTGACGTTGAACACCAAATCCTCGGGCAGATCCTCTTTGTGACGCCAGACAACCCAGCCGACACCCAATGGGGCGAGGCCAAATTTATGCCCCGAGGCGTTGATGGATTTCACCCGTGGCAACCGGAAATCCCACTCGATGTCCGAGGCACAGAACGGCGCCAAAAAGGCCCCCGAGGCGCCGTCCACGTGCATCGGGATGTCCAGCCCGGTCTCGGCCTGTAGCCTGTCCAGCGCGTCGCTGATGTCCTTCACCGGCTCATACTGGCAGGTGAAGGTGACACCAAGGGTCGGCACCACGCCGATGGTGTTCTCATCCACCCGCTTCAACACCTCTTCGGGTGTCATCAGCAGGCGGTCGCCTTCTAGCGGGATCTCGCGGATTTCCACGTCGAAATATCGGGCAAACTTGTGCCAGCAGATCTGCACCGGGCCAGTGACGATGTTTGGCCTGTCAGTCGGCTTCCCCTGCGCCCGCATCTTGTCGCGCCAGCGCCATTTCAACGCCAAGCCGCCCAGCATCGCTGCCTCGGATGAACCCGTGGTCGAGCAACCGATGGTGTGTTTGGCATCCGGAGAGTTCCATAGGTCGGCCAGCATGTTAACACAGCGCGCCTCGATCTCGGCAGTCTGCGGATACTCATCCTTGTCGATCATGTTCTTGTCGATGCACTCATCCATCAACTTGTGCACTTCGGGCTCTTCCCAAGTCTGACAAAACGTCGCGAGGTTCTGGCGGGAATTGCCATCCAGCATCAATTCGTCGTGCACAATTCCGTAGGCATGCCGAGGATCCAGTTCTTGATCAGGGAACTTGAACTTGGGGGCTGTTCTGGTCAGATCGTCTGACCCATAAAGCTCATCAATTGATTCAGCTTGCGTTGTATGACTTTTGTTCAATGCCATTGTAATGGTCTCCCCAAATATCTTTCTCAAAAAGAGGTCAAAATTCGCCCCAAACCAGTTTGCCAGATTCAATCCGACACAGTGTATACCTCTACCAGTACCGGCTCACCTGCAACCTGTGCCACGACTATTGGAATCTTTATAACCTTTTTACGTGTGAAGCTTCAGTTATTTTGAGAACGCATCAGCGCAAGCGACCCGGTCCGACAGTCCGCCGAACTCCAAATCCGCATCGTTCTGATGAACCGCTTCTCGAACCTCGGAACGGGCGAGATAATTTGCGTGGCAGGAACGCGTGTCAATGCCGCCTGGGAATGGGAAAATCAAAGCTGCGCCCCCTAAATGGTTCATTTACAAACCTAAAATGCCACCACTCTCTAGGATAATTACCAAACCCCGCGCGTTTCATTGTTGCAATCAAGAAACGACGATTTCGCACAGCAC
>Ga0209395_1007534_pt1 | contig 11410 bp, 5 predicted proteins | sample GOMGulsemesocosm_3_FD_184635 | JGI IMG/M metagenome (GOLD analysis project Ga0209395, IMG submission 184635) | Methane-oxidizing microbial communities from mesocosms in the Gulf of Mexico - GOM9D Gulf of Mexico (SPAdes) (version 2) | ecosystem: Environmental > Aquatic > Marine > Cold seeps... | reverse complement strand
ACTGACCATTTTTAGTATTCTTGGCATATTGGCTCTAGTGGGTGTCGTTGTAAACGATAGCTTGGTGCTGGTGGACTTCATTAATCAACAGCGCCGACTGCACAATAAGTCTGTCTACGATGCCATTTCGACAGCCGGTGCCTCACGATTTAGACCGGTGATGCTCACATCACTGACGACCTTTTTTGGCTTGCTGCCGCTACTGTTCGAGCAAAGTACGCAAGCGCAATTTTTGATTCCTATGGCCATCTCCCTCGGCTTTGGCATCCTTATGGCGACTTTTGTCACCTTGTTTTTGGTGCCCATAAACTATTTGGTGGCATGGGAGCTAAAACAGAAGTTTCTAAAAAGGCCGATAGAGTTTCACCGCTCGCTTGAAAGCTAAAGCCAAAGAGATATGCGCGCTGCCTATGGCGCGTACACTCAACTCAACTACGGATGACTGAAAATCGAGACACAAGCCAGGATTTTAACCTTTTTCATCGGCGAAATTTGAATCATCACACGGCACCCATATCAAAAGTTGGTTTTGTCATAGCCATCTATTTTTTCTATTCTAAAAAATGACTCAGAATTGTGAACACCACCTTGAAAACAGGCACTAAATCACTTTATGATTGAGCTTGAAGAGCGCTTAGCTGATTGTATTTAACCCTGCAGTTATACAGAATCACTTACAGGGTCCATTTTTCTGATTACTTTACCAAGGCCGACCACCGCGGGGCCTAACTGAACCCGTTTTTAAATTTAATAAGTATTCAAAACCAAGCCCGCAATAAGCAACCACATCTTCTGAATCAATATATATTGCTGTATAGGGCTTATCTTTATTTCCTCCAGATGTCGACTCCTGAATATCCCAGAGTTTATCCCCCTGTTGGCTGTAAGCTTGAATATTACTGTTCATAGACTCCTCTGCATCTATTTTTACACCAACTCTGCGAAGAAGTACTAATACAATACTATCAACCTCCAACACATCTTTTATCGGAGATAAAAAGTCTATTTGCATATCACCGAGATTTAACCTTCGTTCACAATAAGAAAACATAATGGCTAATTTCCTATAAGTCTTGAATTTGAGAATTCTAGTTTACTCGCCCAACTTTTATCTATGGCCTCATACTGAATAGCACCTAAACCATCAAAATCCTCCTTCACAGCACCTGTACGAACTCGTGTTCCACCAGAAATTTTGACGTCTGAAATTAATGATGGCTCATGCTTAAGAGAGTATTTTTTCTGGATTTGTGATGGTGTGAGACCTTTAATGGCTTCTTCTTTCATCAGCAATGTACCTTCTTGGTTTTTATCGAAGTGAACACGAACAAACTTATCATCAGCTTTGGTAGTATATTCAGTTACTTTTGTTCCCGGCTTATATGGAACCTCTCAGCCACCATCTATAAAGTCTTCATTAACATCTGAAGCATTTTTACGGGTGATCTCGATACGGTTTCCATGTTTCCAAGGTTGAGTCGTAGTGCCGTTTGTTTTCGGAGGATTAGCCTCCGTGCCATTTGTGTTTGAATTATTACTGCCAGCGGTGTTGGTGTTTGAACTACCCGGTGTTTTATCTGCAAAAATGGCTCTGACCCCTTTAATTGCTTTTGTGCTGTAGTGAAATCAGTTGTATCAACAACTCTTAGTTCTGCCCGCTGTTTGGCAAGGTCAGACATACCTCGTGGATTGTTTGGAACTACATAATTGGCTCCCAAAGCACTCTTTCAACAAATTCCTTCGCCTCTTCTTCCGTATCGAAATCAAGAACCTCATAATCATCATTTAAGAGCATTTCTTTCCACGAAATGCTTTTATCAGAAAGAGCCTCTGTCAGCTCTAGCTTTATATCATCCAACTTGCCACTTGATTGAAGGCTTTCCCTATAAAGACTTATCGCCATATCCTCTGGAAAACCTAAATCAACCACAAATATAGTTTTCAGCACATATATAATATTTTTATACTTATCCATCTAAAACAACCCTATGACTTTGGTGCTGGGAATATCGAAATAGTCTCCCAGACATTCGTATTTTGATTTAGCATATAAAAACCTTCTACACTGCTAAGGTTATCAACCCGAGCAGGAGCACCAACCATATTGGCATTTCCTGTTTTATTTCCAGTTTTGTAGAGCCTCTCAAACCCCCTTCCCAGATCTACACCTAAATCACCAACATCATCAACCGTAACTCGTATTGCTGTTTCACCAGGGTTTCGCGCTATTGCCGCTTGAAGCCCACCATTATTTCTAACAGCCTGATCCGCAAAGACTAGAGCCTCATCACTATGGAATGCAGTAGATATTTTAGGAATGCCTCCAACATCTCCATTCGGCTTCACGCCTGTTTGTGCTCTGTGAATTAACTGTACGTCAGTTACTGATCCACCATGAACACTCATCGCATGAGCATTAGGATGACTCGTTACTAAATCAAGGTGCTGCGGGTTAATCTTGTCTGAAACAACACTCCGCCTCTGCGTCGTACCTACATCACTCTTTCCACCATCCAACACCCTAGTAACACGCCCCCCCAGAACAATGGCGGCAACCTCATTAGTTAACGACTCTTGAGTGACAATATTCTCAGCCCCCTGAAGCTTACCAGCTTCAAAAGCATCCCCCTCCAACAACTCAAGAATATGTAGAGCATCAAGCTGTTCTTTTACTAATTCTTCTGCATCTACCTTCTGCTTAATATCCTTAATCGCTTGCGAAGGATTCGTTATTGTATCTATTACACCTTCGACAACCTGAACTAATGTACTGCCCAGATTCTCAGCTATATTTGCTATCGCCTGATTGGTTTCCCCACGAGCAGCCATTGCATCAATAAGCCCCTCAGCTTCACCTACTGCAACCCCATCCTTGTAAGTTTGATTATTAAATCTCCCCAAACCAAGTAGCGACTTGCCCTGCTCAGCAGCCGCATTATCCCTATAGAAAGAAAAGTTATCTCCGATAGTAGCGGAGTACAACAAGCGATTTTCCCTATCGCCCTCAGCTATATGAAAAGGCCGGAACCCTCCAACAGACTCAGTCTCATCCCGCAGCTGAGCAATATAGTTGTGGGCTGCATCTGTGATTTCAATATCTTGCCTAGCATACGCCTGTTCCCATGCAATATCCGCTTCAGCTAAGAATGCTTGAGTAAGCTGTTTTTCTGCTGCCGCTACATCCAGCTCTCCATTTTCATCCTTAATCCCAGCTTCACGAGCAAAGTCTGCCGCATTACGTTTAATCAGCTCAATCTCAATTAAATGCACCTGCCGATTAAACCGATCCGTATGCAACGCCGCCAAAATCGCATCCTGCGTATCTTTACCCGCAACCGCCGCTACCGCCTGCCCCACAACACTAACTAGATCTTCTTCCGCCGTATATCCCCAATTCACACTGTTTAGATAAGGCGAAATAACCTCGGCACTAGCCGCCCCCAAGGCGCCAGCACCACAATTACCGTCCTGACTTTCTGCTTTAACACATCCGATAGCCGCATGAGCCAAAACCTTTTCCCAATCACCAGCCTCAATGTTTGCGCCCTCTTTATATTCGAGCTCGCCCACTTCCCAGGTTATTGCTTGTAGCAATCCTTCTGTTAAATTGGCTTTAAAAGCGTCACTAACCGATTGACCTTTAACCAAGCTATCAACCAGCGCAGATGTCGCTGAACGCTTAAGAACATCACTGGTTTTTGACCAAAGATCGCCCTTATACAGAAGATTAGTTTCTTTGACTCCTAAAGCAGCGTTGAGGTTTTTTGTGGCGCTATTAGCGAGCTGCTGCAACGCAGCTTTCTGTAAGCTTTCACTAAAACTGCCGCCATTAACTGCATTATCAACCACAGCATTTGTGCTAACGGCTGCAGCCGCTTGCTGCCAGCCATTCAAGTTTGAAATACTGGCGATCTCTTGGATATAGCTACCCAATCCTGCCGTTACCATGCTGGTAACGACTTTCTGGATAGACTCGCTAGAACCCAGTTCCTCTAAAACAGCACCTAAGTCCCCTTGATTGTTCGCTACACTCAGCGCCGCCGTTGACGCAAGACTCGTTACAGCCGCATTGGCGACCCCCCCTGCAGCCGTTGTGGCGGTTCCTGCTGCTGTCGTTGTCGTCCCTGCGGTACCAATAGCACCCGCTCCAGCACCCGCTGTGACAATTGTTACCACTATGACAATAGCAAAGGCCGCAACCTGCGTCAGACCCGCCGATTCATAGTCCCACTGATCATGCGCTTCCTGAATTGCATTCCAATCAACATCATCACGTTGAGATAATTGCTGCATCCATTGCAGCTCAGGCTTGTCTTTACTTAAGCGCTGAATCGATTGCTGGAAGGTTTCGCCTTCCTCTTGATGAAAATCCGCGATAATGCCCTGTGCTGCAGAAATTCTGAGCTTGCCGTTGGCATCAATTTCAGTGTGGTTAACTGTCTCTTTTACCCTGCCTTCACCCTCAGCAGACTGCCAGACAACACTTGAAGATTCGGATTCGTAGGAATAGTTATCGATATCTTTATCTGACAAAAGGGCAACAACACCATTATTACTGATCAATGTTGTATCATTTCCACTTTCCGCCCTTGAGGCTCGAACAATAAGATTACCTTCTGAGATAACCGTTATATCGTTGCCCGCCCGTACTACAGCCGCCTTATTCGTGATTTTATCGTGCTGTTCAGTCTCAGATCCGCCGCCACCGAAAAAGCCGCCATTATCTTCCTCATGATGATAGAAATGATATTCATCTTTACTTGACTCAATCTTAGTCTCACCGCTGGAAACCAGTACGGCATTGTTGCCGGCTTTTATCAGTGATCCTACTAGCGTTAGGTTATTTTGACTCGTTACAACGACATCATTACCAGCACTAACCACGCTTTTATGATTAGTAATTGTCTCAACCCGAGTTTCCTCATCACTACCCCAAGTGTGGTTTAATTCGCGATCTTGAACAGTATTGATCGTTATGTCGCCGCCTGCTTGGGCATAGATGTCATCATTAGCTGAAACCTCTGATCCCAGAACTCGGATATCATTACCAGCGTTAATAATCACACTTCCGCTGGATTCGATAGTACTTTTTTCACTAACATCCGTTGTTATTTTGTGCTGCCTTGATCTGCGAGTTTCTTTTTGGACTATTGCTCGTTCATGAACAACATCCTGAGCCGCTTGAATATACACATCGGCAGCCTTAATCAAACTTCCCCCTGAATTTCTCACACTGCCTTGTCCTGAGATTAACTCTAAAGAGTCTTCACTAATCACTTTGGAGCCAGCGTTATTGGCAATATCTTTATTTGCTACAATGGTCAAATCGCCGCCAGATTGAATGCTGGCATGGGTGTTACCCACAACCTTTTCAGTTCGCGTAACATCAACCGACACCCCGTCTAGACGAGGTTTATCAAACCCTACCAGCAAACGTTGCGGCTTAGGCTCAGAAGCACGCTGAATCGCCTCTGCTGTTGGCACAATCAGCCCAAGATCAAACATTGAGCCGCCATCACGGCTTTTCTTAACCGGCGTCTTGACTTCTGTGCGGGTGACATACTCAACATCATCTTTGGCAGTCAACGTAAACTCTCCGCCAACACTGGCCGCAGTTGCTCCAGCCACGTTGATATCTGAGGCAATAATATCAACATTATTGCCTACATTAACATCGAGGCTGCCGCCAACATTGAGCTCGCCTTCTTGCTGAAAAACTCTTTCGGTCGCCGTGATTATTGTTGTATCTTTTGGCTCGGGGCGATCAGAGTGAAGGTACTTTCCACTTGTCGCGGATCGACTAAGTGGGCTTTCTTTTCGGCTACTAGCTTTATGCTTTATCTTCTCGTGGCTAGAGGTTGTTTCTCTGTTCTCAGCCGAAGCGAACTCCAAGTTGCGACCAACATTTATATCTGCGCGGCCATCAATGGTAAGCTCGCTGCCTTGCAGGCTTAGATCGCGGCCAGCGTTAATACTCCCATTGCCGCCAACACTAAGATCGCTACCAAAGTGAATGAGATTTTCGTTTTGGGGGCCATAACGATAATGATTAGTGGTAAGTTTGATATCGCGACCTGACTCCATCGTTAGGTTTTCACCTACGGTAATATCAGAGCCTTTATTCTCTACATCTTGCTTGGCGATTAGACTGAGATCGCTCTGCGCAACGATACTACCGCGCCGCCCAACATATTCCCCTATATGATTGGCTAAACTGTCTTGCGACTGCAGATTGCGAATATTGCCTTGCTCGCTGTTTAACGCTATGTTTTGCGCGCTGATCTGACCACCTTGATTCAGCAAATCTTGCTGTGTGGTAACCGCTAAATCACTCGCAGCGGCAATGCTACCGGCATTCGTTAGCGCAGCCACTTTTATATCTGCATTTGCTTGGGATATTAGCCAGCCACGATTATCAAGCTTAGCCTCGGAGTTTATTGACAGGTTATTGGCTGCGCCAATACCTGCGAAGTTGTTTATTTCACCTGCACTGGTGAGGGTGGCGTCATTTGCCACTATCGAGCTGCCGGAAATATCCAGCTGCCCCGGTCGCACGCTGGCAAGATAAAGCTGCGGTACCAGCACACTCTGGCCATTAACCAATTGCTCTTCTAACCAAATCATATCGTGCGTTAACGCTGCGACTTGGTCTTTGCTTAGGGATACCCCCAGGCTCAGGTTAAATGATTGCTGCGCCCGATAGGCGCTCTGCATCAGGTACTGCATCTGTTCAGCGTCTGAGCGGAATGCTGTGTGTAGGTAGCGTGTTCCTGTTGCCGCGGTAATCGCTTGACGAATGAGTCGGCTTTCGTAAAAACCATCACCTAAGCGCTTCGTCGTTTCATCGGGTCTAACACCGAGTAACTCCAGTAGATAATCACTGCCTTGAACATCGATAAATTGCGCAACCGATGCATTGGTAGCAATCAAGGTGTTGCCATTACCGTAGGCAAACAAGCTGCTATTGTTTGGCTGATGAATTACCACGTCGACCTTTTTAAATTCGCCCAAGTCAGGAAGATTTAAAAATGGATCAAATGGGTTGCCATCAGACAGGGAAAATTTCGGTGAAATATTTTGCGGGCTGGCTGCCGAGATCGTATCCGCGATAATTTCTGGCAATGAAGGCGCGAACCTGAGATTAGGCTGCCCCTGGGAAGGTACGCCATTGTTAATACCTTGGGCGGCATTGATAGTTAGGCTGGCGCCCGCCTCCAATAGTGCCGGATAGAATAAATAGGAGTTACCCTCCAAGCTTCCCCCCTGCGGATAACTCTTGTAAAGCTCTATCAGATTAACAAGCTCAGGATCTAGATTGGCGAGAAGGTCAGCTCTTTCTTGTCCCTCAAGATTATCGTCATCACCTTCGTCTTCAGGGAGGTAAGGACTAAGCTCGCCACTCAGCCGTGAATCTATACTGATTCTGGTAATATTGTGAAGCCAGTCTGTATTGATCGATAGATTTTTTACGGCTGATATTTTCCCGCCTTCATTACTAACCAGCTTCGAGTTTATGCTAATATTTCCACCGGCATAGATTTCACTGGGCTGTAAACCAAGTTTAAATAACTCCCGTAATACTTCGAGTTCTTGCGGGTATTGCGCTTGTTTTTCGGGATCACCACTAAAGTCAAGCGCCTCTATTGCCATATATTCTTCTAGCAACCAAATCTCACGCTCGGTAACCAGATTTGGTAATACGCCGTAACTTTCACCCCCTCTTACCGGCCATGAACAATAATAGTTGTGTCGCGAATTTTGACAAAAATCATCGTTATTGATGACTTGGTCATGCGAGACATATAAACCACCAATAGGGTCACGGCGATTAACAACCTCATCGGCATTAATCGTAATATTGCCGAAACTTTCTATTACTCCGGTGCCGTTGTAAAAGTAAGATGCCTGATCACCTGCATCATTAGCGGCAACAAACAAATCACCAAGACTGACTATATCGGCATAGCGGTTAATCACTTCGTTGCTGTGCAGATACGTATTCTCGGCAGAGAATATCAAACTGCGATTATCAACGTCTCCATTCACTATTCTCTGAACAGCAGATAGCCGTGTATCATTACCAGCACCTAACACACCACGGTTTATTATGGTTTCGGCATTAGCTATAAAATCAGCACCCGCAACCGCGGTATCTGTATTGGTAATGTCCTTTGCTAAGAGTTGAATATTAGCCTTTGCCGATAATAGACCGTTTAGATCAACGCTCTCGCTTGCACTTAGGTTTGCGCTATCAGCCGCATATGCTGATCCTCTCAAGACTATATTTTCACTATCGCTTGTTATGATCAGATCACTGCCGGACACCAGTTTGTTGACCGATATAGTGCCATCGGCTCTAAGGCTTATATTACCGGTGTTAGTGGCCATCTCACCCGAGACATTAACGCCAACCCCAGCCTCAGTACCTATCAATTTAATGCTGTTGGTATACATACCGCCCAAAGCAGCCACATCCAATGCAAAAGCCGGTTTACTACTTCCGCCATCTACCAGTGCCGTAGCCGCTAAATCGCTGTAGTTGATCGCATTGCGTCCTGTAACCAAATTCAGTTCGTTCGCATATAAATCACTATTTAAGGTAATAGCACGCGTCAGGATATCCAGGCGGTCAATACTGCTCGCATTGAGATTATCAATTGCAATCTCGCCACCGTTAACAGTAAAACCCGATAAGCCGCCATTCAGAAGATTAGGTATGCCGGTAGTTAAGGTCGCACGTGGGGTATTAACAAACCCACAGCCATTGCAGGTAATACCGTTTGGGTTAGCCAAAATGAAATCAGCCGATTGCCCTGCAATTTCTGCGTAACCTTCAAGTACAGAGCGATTAGCGCTAGTTACTTCATTTAGAATAATACTGGCGCTGGCTGCACTCAGATTTGGATTAGCGGCTATCGAGCCAGCTAGACTGGTATTAGCTTGTGATTGAGCGTTATTGAAGATGAGGCCCTGGCTGGTGATATCCAGCTCAGTGTATTTATTATGAGAAACGCCCTTGCTGCTTGGAGCGACAATATTAACAATCTGAACCCCATTGTTAGCCGTCGTCAACCCCGCCTGATTGGCTGCACCAGAATCAACAACCACACCGGCAGCCGCCACGGCAGGCTGAAGAACCAAGAGCGTGATCAGTGAGTATGTTAAAGTCCGTTTTATCCCATTAGACATCTGTACAATTCCCTATGCTGTCACATCAAAATGTCAAATTAACGCTAAACTCAAATTCATCGCCGGTATTTCGTAAATAATCAGGTGCATCAACAGGCTGGGCAAAGGTCATTGAAGCCGACCAATCCCTGCCGCCGATTGCTAGCCCACAGGCCCAGCCTTTCAGGTTTTCGTACTTATCTGTGGCTGTGCTGTAGTCGCGTACGACACCTGCATCAAAACCTATAAATGGCGTCATGCGAGTTAACCAATCACCTGCCCACTGTGGTCGAAATGCCAAGTGAAGATCATTACGCCAATAGCTTCCAATGTTGCTCGACAGGCTGCTTTCCTTATAGCCACGAACCGTATAACTACTCCCTATACCTATCTCTTCTGAGCCAAACAATACATCTGGGCTATATTGCGTATGCCAACGACCACGATATTCCATACTGATGCCCGCCAGCTTGAAAGGCTGGTTGTATCCCAACTCGAAAGTGTATTTATCAAATTGGGCCTTTGGTGCATCGTGACGCAAGCTACTGTCCGTATCCTTGTCATCAAGACTGCCAAGTGCTTTAAGTCCTCGGTGGTAGGCCAAATCACTTAATAACAAACCACCTGAAGAAAAATATTGCTCGTGATTAACCGCTAAAGATGCAATTCCCAATGTTCGACTACTGGTTTCGATTAACACATCTTCGACAAAGTTCTTATTCTTCTTACGGGTAACACCAATATCAAAACGAGTTTTACTATTCGAATCACGATGAATAGTTCTGCCAATACCCAGCCTTTGTGATTCACTCTTCCCGCTGGTTTCGAAGTTCTGCGTTAGGCCATTGACGGTAGAGATGTATTCGAAATAGCTAATATCTGTACTTAGCATCCAATAACCAATCGGCAGATCCCAGTGCCATGATGCACTCTGGCTTTTTTTGCCATCGCTGTCATTCTTTACATCAGTCTGTAACGACAAGTAACTATAATCATACAAACCTAGAGGGCTGTCCCAGCTGACCATAAGTTGAGCCTGCCTTTCTCCTGTACCTTGCTGCCCAGAGTTAGAATAGCTATTATTTATCTGCCAGGACTGAGCTACCTGTTCCTGAATTTCGACAAGTGTTTGACCAACAGTGGATCCGGGAATAAGTTTCATCGTGGCCCGTCGAGAGCGCAGACGATTGATCTGCTCTAAGCCCTGTTCGAGATCACGGAGATTTAAAATTTCAGTATCCGAGCCGGGAAATACCAAGGTTAAGCTATCAGTAATTTGATTTTTTGGGACTGGTTTAATTTTCTCTACCAGCCCCTCTATAACCTGAATGGTCAGAGCCCCGGAACTTAAGTCTTGCTCCGGCAGATAGGCTCTGGTGGTTATGTACCCTGCATTAAAGTACACACGGCTAACCGCATCCAGAACTTCATTTAGTTGATTTACTCCAAGGCAACGACCCACAAATTCCCCCAGAACACCGTCAAAGAGTGGTAACGCAAGCGCTTCTACTCCCTGTAAGTTAATTTCTCGGACAGTAAAACAGTTTTCAGATGTATCTGATGTTCGCTGCTGACCTGCTAAAGGCTCGGTGTAGGGGGAGTGGTTGCGCTGCTCGGCTTCGATCCGCCGGCGCTCTTCAGCTTGGCGCTGCTGCTCCTGTTGCAGGATGCGCTCTCCGGGAGTCTGTATGGCTTGAGCCTGTACAGTGGTTAGATAAGTCATCCCTGATATCAATACGATACAGAAACCAAGGTAGTTTCTACCCTTGGGCATGATGTAAAGTCCCTTTAACAAAAGATCAAAAGCAATACGCGCGTCAGACTTTTGACTGAACTTCCATGCGCGCAATCCATTGGCACGCATTCTGCCATACTTTGGGCTATCGAGAAAGAAGACCACATGTAGAACAGGCACAGCCAAGAAGTTATGCGAAACCTCTATAGGCTTTTCTGTGATGTCTAATGCATCTAGGGAGAAATTCTTTAGAGTTGAATGATGTGACCATAACCAACTTATTGAGTGACAGATAGGGTCACTCAACCCTGTCATTCTTTTACCCCCGTCCCGAGGTTAGACACTTACGGCTAGACTGCCAACGTCACGAATATCTAACTCCTTTAAACGCAAAAAGGCGACCCGAAGGCCGCCTTTTTGGTCGAACAGATAATTATTAAATAATAATTACTTGTCCTGGCTTTGCATCTGAGCTTTGATCAGATCACCGATGGTTGCAGCTGCAGC
>Ga0209395_1007531_pt1 | contig 11412 bp, 8 predicted proteins | sample GOMGulsemesocosm_3_FD_184635 | JGI IMG/M metagenome (GOLD analysis project Ga0209395, IMG submission 184635) | Methane-oxidizing microbial communities from mesocosms in the Gulf of Mexico - GOM9D Gulf of Mexico (SPAdes) (version 2) | ecosystem: Environmental > Aquatic > Marine > Cold seeps... | reverse complement strand
ATGAAGTGCATTTTCCACTTGGTTTTCAACAACAAAATGCGTTTAATTTAGATGAATCAAAATTATTAGAACATTACGGTTTAACAATGCAGCGACTACAAGAAGGCGAACTTTTACCCGCCACTGCTGACGAACATTTCTTTCTCGCAGAACTTGATGGTGAATTTGCATTAACCTCTGATTTTGCGCGGTGCTGGCGCAAATATAATCATAAAATCACTCACCCAAATACATTACGCAACTCAAACATTAAGCGCAGTGCAAAACAACCCAGTCGAGACTACTTTGTTGATGAACTATCGACACTAGAAGAAATTGATAGCACTTATGACGAGTTAGATCTCGATTCATAATCAACCCTCACAGCTTATATTTTATAAACGCACCTTCATTAAGGTGCGTTTTAGTTTTAAGCACAATAAAGACTGAGTCACTTGCGTAAGAAAATGTAATATCTGCGGTTTTTAGCAATACAAACAAGCGATATATGTATAAAATACAGTAATAAACCATAATTAATTGTGCGATTACATCAATAAGGAATTGCCATGGACTTTATTCAAGTACCACTCACTGTATTTTTAGTTTTCGTCGCACCACTGTGGCTAATTTTAGCCTATCGTAGTAAACGCCAGAGCAATCAAGGACTGTCCGAAAAAGACAAAGACAAGTTACAGACATTGATTAGCCGCACCGAACAATTACAAAATCGCGTTATCTCGTTAGAGCAAATTTTAGATGAAGAATCACCGAAATGGAGAGATCGATGAACGCTAAGTCTTTATACCGAGACACCGAAAATGGCAAACTGGGCGGAGTGTGTGCAGGCTTAGCTGCGACCTTGGGGGCAGAGGTTTGGCTGGTGCGATTACTGTTCGTATCCTTGTTTTTATTCACAGGATTCTTTCTTGCCATTCTGATTTATATCATTGCCTGTTTACTGCTCGACAAAATGCCGGTCGAGAAACAGCAACAACGCAGTATTTATGCTAATCATTCGATGAAAACAAAATCATGGCAACAGGGTCATACAGCAGAAAAACTGCTGGATAATATTGCTGCAGAGCTCGACGATATAGATCAAGGCCTGCAGAAAATGGAAAATTATGTTATTTCCTTTTCATTCAAAATGGATCGTGAATTTAAGCAAAAATAAACACAGAGGATACCCATGATTAAACAATTAATACCTTTAATTTTGATGTTCATTTTAGCTGGTTGCACCACCACTGAATATAGTAACAGCAACCGACTAACCAAGATTGTCACCGGTGACTTAACTCACTTCCCACAGCAAAATAGTACCTTTGCGTGGTATCCGAATCACAGCAAAACCTACCTCCCTGACAGCGCGAATAAAGTATTATTTACACGTTACACCACAAACGCGATCACCCGTATCATGCAAGACAAAGGGTATACTTTAGTTGACGATATTCAACAAGCTGACTTTATTATTGGGTATGGATTAGCAATCGAATCAGAGCTTTCTGATGACGAGATCTTTGATAAGGTAGGCACCACTGTCGGATTATCCCTTAACCACCTAGACCCAGAGCAATTCCAGAAAGGCAGTGCATTCATTGCGTTTTATCAACCGCAAACCCTTCAACCCGAATGGCAAGTACTAGCGCAGGGTATCGCCAAAAATAATACATCAGAGCAGGCACGTAAACACAGTATTTATGCGGTCATGCTATCGATGCTTAACCAAGTCCCATCACGCGTAGCACAATAGCAACCCGCGGATCAGTCTCATCCCCTACTCGTTGATAACAAATTAAACATAATCAACAAAAATAAAGGGGGAAACAAGCGATTACCAATATTAAAGCGCCAGGGGCAGCATATTTATGCTACCTTTGCGTTTTCTGTATTCATTTCTACCTACTTCTTATTAATTTGGAGAAAACCATGTCGTTATCTATCAAACCTGTGGCTATTGCCGTACTCGGTGGCCTGCTTACCATGGCCGGTCCAGCTTATGCTGAAACCATCAAACTGCGTATTCTGGAAACGACAGATATTCACACCAATGTAATGGACTATGACTATTACAAAAATAAGCCAACAGAAAAAACAGGCCTTGTACGTACTGCAACACTGGTAAAAGAAGCGCGCGCTGAAGTAATCAATAGTGTACTGGTTGATAATGGTGATTTATTGCAAGGTAGTCCAATGGGCGACTACATGGCAGATAAAGGCCTTAAACCTGGTGATGTACACCCTGTTTATAAAGCAATGAACCAGCTTGGCTATGAAGTAGGTAATTTAGGTAATCATGAATTTAACTACGGGTTAGACTTCTTAAAAGAAGCAACAAATGACGCAAACTTCCCGTATATTAATGCGAACGTTATCGATCTAAAAACCGGTAAAAACATGTTCACCCCTTACATCATCAAAACCAACACGTTTAAAGATACAGACGGCGTCGAGCATCAAGTTAAGATTGGTTATATCGGTTTTGTACCACCGCAAATCTTAATCTGGGACAAGAAAAACCTAGAAGGCAAAGTTGAAGCGTTAGACATTAAACAAACTGCCGAAAAATTTGTACCACAAATGAAAGCAGAAGGCGCAGACATTATTCTCGCTATCCCGCATTCAGGCGTATCTGCTGACCCGTATAAAGTGATGGCTGAAAACTCGGTGTACTATCTAACACAAGTACCGGGTATTGATGCGATTGCATTTGGTCATTCACACGCAGTATTCCCAAGTAAAACATTTTCTAAAATACCGGGTGTCGATATCGAAAAAGGCACAATCAACGGTATCCCCGCGGTTATGCCAGGTCGTTGGGGTGATCACGTCGGTATCATGGATTTAGTATTAGACAAACAAGGTGATTCTTGGAAAGTAATCGACGCACAAACAGAAGCGCGTCCTATTTTTGACAAGTTCACTAAAAAATCACTCGTGGCCGCTGATAAGAAAATGGTTGCCGCAGTACAAGCTGACCACAAAGCAACACGTAACTTTGTTAACCAGCCTATTGGTAAAGCAAATGACGTGATGTACAGCTTCCTTGCGCTAGTACAAGACGACCCAACAATCCAAATCGTTAACCTTGCACAACAAGATTATGTAGAGCGCTTCATCCAAGGTGACCCTGATTTAGAAGGCATTCCAGTACTTTCTGCGGCGGCACCGTTTAAAGCCGGCGGCCGTGGTAACGATCCAACTAACTTTACTGAAGTTGAATCCGGTCAGTTAACATTCCGTAACGCAGCCGACCTTTACCTTTACCCGAATACGCTAGTGGCAATGAAAGTAACAGGTAAAGAAGTAAAAGAATGGTTAGAATGCTCTGCGGGTCAGTTTAATCAAATCGATCTAAACAGCACAGCTCCACAAGGCTTAATTAACTGGGAAGGTTTCCGTACTTATAACTACGATGTGATTGACGGTGTTAAATACAGCATCGACTTATCCCAACCAGCACGTTATAACGGTGAGTGTAAACTGATCAACCCTGACTCAAATCGTATTACCGACTTAACGTTCGAAGGCAAAACAGTAAACCCAGCGCAACCGTTCATCGTAGCGACCAATAACTACCGCGCTTACAGTGGTAAATTTGCCGGTACAGGCGAAGCGTTTGTTGCATTTGCATCTCCAGATGAAAACCGCACTGTACTTGCAGATTACATTAGCCGCGTCAGTAAAGAAAAAGGCCAAGTAACACCAAGTGCAGATAACAACTGGCACTTCACACCATTACAAAGCAACAAGAAGCTAACCATTACCTTTGAAACAGCACCGGGTGACAAAGCCGCACAGTTCATCAAGGACAAAGGCCAATACCCTATGCAATACATGAAAGATGATAAACTTGGCTTTGCTATCTACAGCTTAGATCTACAAAACAAAAAGTAATTTTCACTTAAGGTTTTGTCTGTATCACATTGATATAAAAAATACCGCAGCCAGTCTGCGGTATTTTTATAGCTGGCGACAATCACATATATTATTAGCATCTTCAATAACCGTCGTACTTACGCCTCTATTATCTAATTCTTTTTGACCACCTTCTTGTTGTAAAAACATCAAGCCACCGATACTTGAAAAAGAAACCATCAACAATACTAATAGTTTTTTCATTATATATTCCCTTATTTAATTTGATGTTTATTACTGTAATCACTTGATTAAGTTAAAACAAACGCATAGTTTTGATATCACACATTCGATTTATTGATGTATTAAAGGGATTTAATCAATGGACATAGATGCACTACGTAGCTTTATCGCATTTGTTGATACGGGCAGTTTTACACGGGCCGCGAAGCAAATTTGTCGAACCCAAAGTGCGATCAGCATGCAAATGAAAAAACTGGAACAAGAGGCAAATCAGCGCTTATTTATCAAAAAAGGTCGAAACTTATCACTCACAACCGAAGGGCAAGTACTGGTGAGTTACGCACGACGAATTTTGGCATTACACGATGATGTGCTTACCGAATTCGCGACAGTTAAGAATAACAGACCACTGATTATAGGTTGCCCAGACGATTACGTTGTCAGTGTATTGCCTACAATTATCCAATTAATACAAGAAAAAACACCCAATCAAAAGTTTCGTATACATTGCGACAACACAGTGAAGTTACGTATTATGCTCGATAATGGAGAGATCGACTTAGCGATTATTACGCGTGCACCAGAAAGCCAAGAAGGTTATTTATTACAGCCTGATAAAGCTGTCTGGGTATATTACGGGCATAAGGAATTACTAACTCGGGCAACATTACCACTCATTCTCTTCGAAGAAGATTGCAAGGTACATTCTGCAGCAGTCGATGGTCTTGATAAAATTAACCGTAAATACAGCATCGTTTGTATTTCAGCCAGTGCCACCGCTATCAAAGCCATCATTAAAAATGGTACGGGGATTGGTGCAATGGTTGCTTCCACCGTGCCGGACGATTTCACCATCATCGATGATCCAAGTTTACCACCACTCGCTGCTGTTGATATTGTCCTTGCGGTAACATCAACCCCTCACCCACACTACACAGCAACTGAAGTGGCACAATTAAGCGCATTATATAGACGTGGTATTCATTCATTAAACACGATGAAAGTGCATAACGTTGAACATGCTACACTTGTATAGTATTGGCTAAGACAGGACGTCCTATGAGCGCTAACAGCAATCAAATACATCATAACGAAAACACCACCACTGCACCTTGTTACTATGAACAACAAGGCAGCGGCAGTCCTATTGTGTTTATCCACGGCTCGTACGCAACAACGTCAACGTGGAAGAAGATAGTTCAACAACTTGCACGTACACACCATTGTATTTCTATTAAATTACCCGGTCACTGTGGTATGCCCGATCCCGATGACTTCTCAGCACCAAACATCAATACAGAACTTCATATTATTGAATCCGTGATCAGTGAATTAACCGACCAGCCTATCCATCTTATCGGTCATTCCTTTGGCGGTGTCGTTGCATTGGCCTTAGCGCTAAAAGGGTCTGTCGCAATACGCGAATTAACCCTATTTGAACCAGTATCAACATGGGTTTTTGAATCGGTTGGCGACCAAGATATGACAACACAAGTTAATCAATTTATTGAAAAATACCGTCAAGGCATTCGCAATAATGAATCTTATGTATGTGGGAAAGTGATTGATTTTTGGGGCGGTGATGGTGCATTTAAACCGCTACCCGACTTCATTAAAGACGCCATGGAGCCGTTAACAGCGAATAACAATCGGCACTGGACACTGTGTATTAACACCCACCAGAACCGAAAAACACTAAATGCATTAACGATTCCAACAAGGTTAGTGTGCGGGTCGGCATCAAATCCGGTTGCGCAAGCCATCGTTAACCACCTAAGCAGTGAATTAGCAAACAGCCGACAATACATGATACAAGGCGCTAGCCACTTTTTAGTGACCAGCCATGCCACTCAGTGCCTTGATATTATTTCCGAGACGATTCAGCAGTGATACGCTTAACGATTTTATATAGCGATTAACTGTATTTATTAATTTTATCTCTAAATATCTCTTTTTTGAATGGCTTGGGTAAATAATCATCCATGCCTGAATCAAAACAACGTTGGATATCATCTTCTAAAATACTGGCGGTTAACGCCACAATGGGAATACGGGCCAACGAATAAGACTCTTCGTATTCGCGAATACCGATCGTTGCATCAAAACCATCCATGACCGGCATCATGCAATCCATCAGTACTAGGTTAATATATTGGTGATTTTCAGCATACATGTCTATCGCTTCTTGGCCATTCTTAGCAATCAGTACATCGAGCCCTAACTGGTTAATATTAATCGACGCTACTTTTTGGTTAATTAAATTATCTTCAACTAACAAAATAGCACGATTATTTTTTGGCAATTTCAGCGCTTTTTTTGCATCAACAATAAGATTAAGATCGTTAATCATATTCATTAACCTTAAACCCAGTAACGGCTGCGTAATATAAGCATCTACTAATTGCGCATAGTTAAATTGTTCGCTGTGATTACTGCGCGATAACAAAATAGGTGTCTTACCTACTTTTTGACGTAATGTCTGTAACTCTATTTTAGCTAACTCAACTTCTTGCTGATTATAAATAATAATCGAATTGGGGTTCAGGTTTGCCGAAATACAATTGATATCAGCACATTCCGTTGATGAAATACCTAGGTGTTTTAATTCAAGTTGTAAAAGTCTGGTATTCTCAGGGTGAACAATGATGGCTTGATGTGGTGATACGGCCTGTTTAGGTTGTATTTTTTCTATTCCGACAACAATGTTAAAATGAAAATCACTGCCTTCCCTTTGACTTGACCTAACCGCAATATGACCACCCATGAGGTTTATGATCTTCGCACTAATAGACAAGCCTAAACCAGTACCGCCAAAATGCCGCGTCGTGTCGTTATTTTCTTGCTGGAATGCTTCGAATATTTTGTCATGTTTATCTTTGTGAATCCCAATACCCGTGTCTTTCACCGAGAATGACAGCTCAATATGTTCAGCATCGATTGGGGTTGTTTGTAACGAAAATACAATCTTACCGCTTGCCGTGAACTTAACCGCATTCGAAGCAAGATTCATCAATACCTGCCTAAGTTTATGCTCATCAAGCTTTAATAACTCAGGGAGGTCAGGACTGATTTGAATATCAAGTTCAATCTCTTTTTCTTGTGCTTTTGCAGCAATTAAAGAAGCAGTATCAAACAATATCTCTTTCACATTAGACGTGTGTGGTGAAATCACTAAGTTACCCGATTCAATTTTTGATAAATCGAGTACATCGTTAATCAACATCAGTAATGTTTGTGACGACGAATCAATCGTCATTAAGTAATCTTTTTGAATCGGCGATAACTGGGAGTCTTTCAAAATCTCTGACATGCCAATAATACCGTTTAATGGCGTTCGTATCTCATGGGACATATTCGCCAAAAATGTGCTTTTAGCGCGATTTGCTTTATTCGCGTTGTCTTTTTCTTGTGTAATGGTCGCTATATTTTGCTTTAGCTTAGTTTGCAACGCTGCCAGATGAGCAAAAGAATCACTCATTTCATCATCTGTATTATTTTTAATGCGCTTATCATGATCGCCCGCAGCGATATAGCCAATATTACGGTTCAAATCATGTAGTCGAGCAATAATACTGCGTTTAATCAATCCATAAATACACGCAATAGCGACTAATAAAATGGTAAAGACAATCAATAACCAAGTGAACTCTTTAAATAGATGAATATGAAAATCATTGACTGCTTGTTCAGACCGCGCATTAATTTGATCGTATTCTTGATTTAAGCGTTCTCTTAATACTTGAAACTCTTGCCGAATAGCCCATGAAATGATCATTTTGGCTTCAGCATCGGTTTCGTTCATGTAATCTTGTGTTAATTGACGCCATTGAGACATTAACGATAAAATATTGTAATGGTCTTGTTTATCACCCAAAGCAATGTATTTGTCGTAACGCGTTTTAATTTGATCCAGGTTTTTATTAATAACAGTAAAGGCTTCGTCATCACCGTCGATGATGTATTGTTGGAAGGCAGAATATGCTTGGTAAGCATCGCGGTCGGCGTTGAGGATTAGCGTACTGGCATGACGATAAACATTCGATTGTTGATCTACGGCTGTTTTACCATAATCAATAAGGCGAGAGCCTTCATAAATAGAGAAAAGCAAACAAAATATAAAAATGCCCATCAGCAAATTTAATTTAGCGCGTATAGATATAAACATAAAAATCCTTTTAAATTTTATTTCATCGCTTTAGAGATATTAAATGCCGAATACCAAGTGCCAAATTTATCCCAACACGACAAACCTAGCACTAAAGCATTAGAAAATAGTGTAGCACCCTTCCCTGTAATTAACTATGCACTTTCTCGAGGCCCGACTTGCGCTAAATTCGCTCCCGATAATTTTAATTTATCGACCGAAACAGGCCTTGCAAACCAATAACCTTGACCATATTCACATCCTAATAGTGCTAAAAATTCACACTCATTTTCTTCCTCAATCCCTTCCGCTACCACTTTCAGTTCTAGCTCCTTTGTCATCGCAACAATGGATTTAATGACTTTACGTGCATTTTCATTATCGCCAATACGAGAGATGAAGCTGCGGTCAATTTTCAAATAATCAACAGGGAAGTTAATCAGATATTTCAATGATGAATAACCAGTACCAAAATCATCTAAATGAATTTTAATACCCAAATCACGTAATCTACTTAAGGTTTCAGCAACTAAATCCGTATTTTCCATGAATACACGTTCAGTGATCTCAATATGTAAATATTCACCGGCAATATCATATTTCAGTAATTCACTGGCAACAAGTTTAACTAAATTATCGGCATGGTCAGGAGCAAACTGTTTGGAAGACAAGTTAATCGCCGCATGTATAAAAATGTCCTGCGCTTGCCAAGCTTGTAGCTGTATTATGGTTTGTGTGATCATCAAATTACCAAAATCGATAACAATGCCAACTTCTTCAGCAAGGTCGATAAAATCACCCGGATAAACAAGCCCTCTCTCGGGGTGATTCCAACGAATAAGCGCTTCGACGCCTGTCACTCTTTTACTGTCTATTTCGAAAATAGGTTGGTAATAAGAAATAAATTCGTCACGCATTAAACCGCGGTATAGATCTTGTTCTAGCGCCATACGCGCCGTTACTTTTTGATTTAATTGCGGCGTATAAAACTGGCTATTATTACGTCCTAATTCTTTAGCGTAATACATCGCTGTATCCGCATTTTTCAATAATGTTTCAACATCGATACCATCATCTGGTGTTAACGTAATACCAATACTTGCTGAAATGATGCCATCGTGTTTACCTTGTAACAAATAAGGTTTTGATATTTCTGCTATTAACTTATCAGCCAATACCTTGGCTTCATTAACATACTTAACCTCGGATAGGATCACGACAAATTCATCACCACCTAATCGACAGACAATATCAGTCGCACGCACGTTTTTACGTAAGCGTTCACTCACATGGCACAGCAATTCATCGCCAGCACTGTGACCTAAGCTATCGTTTATCAACTTAAAGTTATCAAGGTCAATAAACATCACCACAGCCATCACACGATAACGCTTCGAATGCTCAACAACTTGTTTTAATTTTTCGAGGCCCATCTCACGGTTAGGTAAGTTAGTTAAAGAATCGAAATTCGCTTTTTTCCAGATCTCTTCTTCATACTTTTTCCATTTATCTAAATTCTTTAACAAATAGATATAATGACTAATACGGTCGTTTTTATCTTTAACCACCGCGACCGATATAAACACCAAACTCGCCTGGCTAGATTTATCCGTAATCTTTACTTCACTCTCCCAACTGCCTTTGCTTAGCAGCCTTTGCATAATCGATTTATGCGTTAATCTATTATCGTATTTATCCGTGAGTAAATACAAAATGCTTGTACTCAATACATCTTGTTTTTTATATCCGGTCATCCGCGTAAATGCAGGGTTAATCATTTCAATATTATTGTCTTTATCGCTAACGACCATCCCTTCACCCGCGCTATTAAAAAATGCAGTCGAGAGCAAGTGTTCATGCTGAGCAACATCAATCGATGTGACAATGTCGTTAAAAGTATCAACAACATCGGTCATTAAAGGCGATTCGCTGTGGATATCGAGTTTTTTATCACTACTTGCTGCATTGATGGCTTTCATCTTTTCAGTAAACATATACAGCTCTTGTAACACTTGATGAATAGTCCGGTAAGCTAATCCGACACCAGCAAACACAATTAATAATATAAGACTAACCTGAATAAACAGCTCTTGGTGCTTCTCTCTTTTAATCTTCATGACCATTTCTATATATTGTTTACTGGTCGAGTTAATGATCGCCTCAATAATATCAATGCGCTGAGTAGACCCATTCCACCAATCGACAAAACTAATGTTCAATATATCCAGACGAATTGCGCCAATACTCTCTAATGCTTGGTTTTCAATTTCGATAAAATCGGCATCAATTTTAGTCACTTCCGCTTTATCAATAATATGTTTATCTAACGCCTCAATAACCCGTTTATACTTATCTAAAATATCAAACAATACGCGAATATTTGTATTCGCATAATCCATGCTTTTATAAATAGACAGCACTCTGAAGGAATCTTGATATTGGTCCATAAATTGTTGGTAATAAATCGGTTCACGACGTAGTAAATAACTTTTAAAGTAATGATTAATCAACCCAAAGTAAGAACGCGCTTCATTAAGTACATCTTGTTTTTTACTTTCAAATTTTGCTTGTTTCATAATTTGATCTAATTTGCTATTACGCGTGTAATCACTAATACGGTCTAAATCATGCTTCAGCGTATTAGGAATCAAACGTTGCAGCTGTAAAAAAATCAATTCTTGTTTATCACGAAGGCTAAATAGTTGCGCAAGGGTATTTTGATTAAAATGTTCTGACTTATAGATACGATGAAACGACCCCCTTTCTAAACTGGCAAACTCTTTAAACCAAATCAAAGGAATATAATAATCCATATTTAAAAGTAAATGGTTATCATTAATCTGCGCTTGCATCGTACTAATAAAGCTTAAGTTACTCGCCACTAACTGGGTATAACGGTCAAATTGATCACTCACACCGTCATCAACCGCTTTGCGCATCGCAACAACCATATTTGCTTGATTAACGATGTTATTTTGTTGCGCTAAAATTTTAACGTTGAAATTGTCGGTAATTAATTGATTAAATAATCCTAACTGCTGATCCGTATTTTGTCGCTGCGCTAACAATTGTTTCTCTAACCGCAGATTTGGCTCAATAAACAGTGCCGCACTGAGACCACGCTCAGCTTGTATACCATGTACCAATGCATTAATAGAAATCGATTGTTTGATCACGACAAT
>Ga0209395_1007530_pt1 | contig 11416 bp, 8 predicted proteins | sample GOMGulsemesocosm_3_FD_184635 | JGI IMG/M metagenome (GOLD analysis project Ga0209395, IMG submission 184635) | Methane-oxidizing microbial communities from mesocosms in the Gulf of Mexico - GOM9D Gulf of Mexico (SPAdes) (version 2) | ecosystem: Environmental > Aquatic > Marine > Cold seeps... | reverse complement strand
TGCTGACAAAATCCCTGGCCATGGAGCTTGCACCACAGGTTCGCGTCAACGGTATCGCACCCGGCGCCATCCTCTGGCCAGAGCAAGCCGCCGAACTCGACGGCGAGCAGAAAAACAACATATTAAAAAAAGTGCCACTCGAGCGTCCGGGCGACCCGGAGCACATCGCCAACGCCGTTAACTTTTTAATTCAAGCCAACAATTACGTCACCGGGCAGGTACTGAGCATCGACGGCGGTCGCAGTCTCAGCAACTAAACCGCAGCAGCATAACCGCAGCCGCTAGACCTCTGTTGTATAAGCCCCGTAACAAAGCCCATGAGGGAGGGAGAGCCCAAACAGCGAGATCGAGACCATTAGGTCTCGCTCTCTGGCCAATAAATTAACCCGCCATCTGATGCGTCTTTGATCTAGCGCAATAACCCACTCCCCACACCAGCGATACTGCACCTCTTCGAATGCGCGGCCCGAAGCCGTCGCTGACTTGCCGCTGCGTGGAAAGCCACCATGACAAACATAACCGCCCGCCACTCGCTGCTTAATCGCCAAAGCGCCCTGCAACTGCGCTTAGAAGCACTTGAGGTCGAGCTGCACAGAGCCGTGGAGCCCGCACGCGAGAGACGCAACACACTTGAAGTAAGCGCCTCACTCACCGCCGGTGAACTGCTGAAAATTGAGCACGTTCTCGACAAGCTCGGACGCGACCAGGGCGGCTGTAAGACCTGCGGCAAAGTCATTGGCGCTGAGCGCCTCAAGGTTATGCCCAGCGCCACCACCTGCATTGGCTGTGCACAGGGTCACTAGGCCCCAAAAGTCATAAAAAAAACGCCAATTGGCGCTTTTTTTATGGCAGAAAAATACGCAGCGCTAGCCCTCAGAAATCAACTGACCGGCCCAGCGAAACTCAACACTCCAGAGCTTTTGCTGCTGATTGTAAGCCTGCCACATAGCCGTGTAATTGAGCTTGGTCGCGGGATGACAAACATCACCCGCAACATCCGCCAGCGGCCGCAGAACAAAGGCGTTAGTCTCCACCTCATCGCGGGGCAAACTCACACCATCGAATTCTCCCAGCAGCTGATCAACCGTTAAGATATCAATGTCCAAGGTCCGCGCACTGAACTTAGGTCCCGTGCGCAAACGACCATTGCGATCCTCAATGGCCTTTAGCTCAGCGGACAGCCCACCCACCGATAGAGACGTTTCAATGCCGACCACCAGATTCAAAAAGTTATCACCATCAAACCCCACCGCCTCGCTCTCATAGACAGGGGATATTTCCAGCGCGCCAAAGCGCGCCGTCAAAGCATCCAGTGCCGCCGAGATATGGCGGTAACGATCAATGTTACTGCCAAGACTGAGATACGCCTTCGCCATTAAGCAACCGCCTCTGCAGTAGGTTTTTGCCCACGCTCGATGATTAAACCAACATCCTGCGATTGGCGCAGCGCGCCAGGTTTGCTCAAACGCAGCTTGACCCAAGGCACCTGAAACTCTTCGCGGACGATGGCAGCCACCTGCTCAGCCATGGTTTCCACCAACTGAAATTCACTGTCGCCGACAAACTGAATCAGACGCTTGGCCACTGATTTATAGTTGAGCGCGTATTGGATGTCATCGGTGGCCGCGGCCTGTCGAATATCCGCCGCCATCTCAAGGTCCAAGCTAACGGTTTGCTGAACCTGGCGCTCCCAGTCGTAAATACCAATAATGGTGTCGATGCGCAGGTCGCGAATGTAAACAATGTCCATGTCTGTCTCTTTTAGTACGATAAAGCCGGCCACACCGGCCAATAAGAATGTTCCGCAGGCGCTAGAGTGCCGGTAAGGTATCCAGCGGCCAACGCGGCTTAATGCTTATACCCATAGAGTCTGCCTGCCCCGCTGCCAAACGCTGAGCACCCGCATAAGCGATCATCGCACCATTATCGGTACAAAACTCGTGACGCGCATAGAATACACGGGCGCCGCGCTTGGCCAATGCCACCTCCAGCTGCTCACGCAAACGGGTATTGGCCGACACACCACCGGCAATAACGAGAGTCTTAAAACCCGTTTGCTCAATAGCGCGACGACACTTAATCACCAGCGTGTCGACAACGGCCTCCTGAAAGGCGCATGCGATATCCGCACAGGTCTGGTCATCAGGCAGGCCGTCCGCCAACTTGTGCTTAGCAACCGTGTTTAATGTAAATGTCTTCAACCCGCTGAAACTAAAATCCAAACCAGGGCGGTCGGTCATGGGGCGAGGAAACTTAAAGCGAGTGACATCCCCCTTCTCCGCCAGCGCCGCAATACGAGGCCCGCCTGGGTAGTCCAAATCCATCATCTTGGCGGCCTTGTCGAAGGCCTCTCCGGCAGCGTCATCCAGCGATTCCCCCAGCAGCGTATACTCACCAACACCCTCCACCTGCACCAACTGAGTATGACCACCCGAGACCAACAGAGCGACAAACGGGAAGGCTGGCGGCTCATCTTCAAGCATAGGCGCCAGCAAGTGCCCCTCCATGTGATGCACACCAATGGCGGGCACACCCAAGCCATAACCCAATGCGCTGCCAATACACGAACCCACCATCAGCGCGCCAGCTAAACCAGGCCCCTTGGTATAGGCAACGGCATCAATATCCTGCTTGGTAAGGCCTGTTTCGGCCAACAACTCATTGATCAGCGGCAGGGTTTTGCGAACATGGTCACGCGACGCCAACTCGGGCACCACACCACCATACTCAGCGTGCAGCTCAACCTGGCTGAACAACCGATGCCCTAGCAGCCCTTGCTCCGTGTCATAGAGCGCAACACCTGTTTCATCGCAGGAGGTTTCTAATCCCAGCACTTTCATAGCTTCAAAGCTCATCTGTGAGTCTTGGCACACCGGCCTAGAGCCCACGGGTTATGTGGCGGACACCATTAATAGTAGCGGATCCAGCCCGCCTTTTAACGCGTGACTTAACCACAAAATACAGTCGCGTTAGTGCGACTACCTGGCGCTAACCGCCCAACAAGGCGGGCATGATAATAAGAGGCTGACCGTAGAGCTAGCTACTTTATCAAAAGAACCACAATCTCTCGCCGCTGGGGTTAATATTCCTATCCCCTGTTGCTTGCAGTCGCCCATTGAAGTGTATAGAATTTGCGCCCCTTGAATCTGTTGTGGGAGTTGCGTCCATGGGCCTAACGAACACTCCGGAATCTGGTGAATTTAAACTTACCCAACTACAGGTCTAAAAATGCCTTCAGTAAAATTGAAAGAAAACGAACCATTCGATATCGCCCTGCGCCGCTTCAAGCGCTCTTGTGAAAAAGCCGGCATTTTGGCTGAAGTTCGTCGTCGCGAACACTACGAGAAGCCTACTACTGTACGTAAGCGCGCTGCCGCTGCCGCTGTTAAGCGTCACGCCAAGAAAGTAAGCCGCGAATCTAAAAAGTTCGTCCGTCTGTACTAATAGCAGTACAGATTAGACAGCACGCCTGCCCCCTGAGGGCCTCCTAGCGTATAGGAAATTGCGTACTGTTCGTTTGAATTCACCTAGGCTGCAGGTTCTGAGTAAGGAGGTGACCCTTAGAACCTGTGACCAAGTGGTGAAAATATGTCTACAGCACTAAAAATACGCATCAAAGACGAAATGAAAACGGCCATGAAGGCCAAAGACAAACCTCGTCTCGGCACCATCCGCCTCGTCCAAGCTGAAATCAAACGTATTGAAGTCGACGAGCGCATAGAAGTTGACGACGCCCGCCTGTTGATCGTACTCGACAAGATGTGCAAACAACGTCGTGATTCCATCACTCAATATGAAGACGCTGATCGCCCAGAACTCGCTGAACAAGAGCGTGTAGAAATGGTCGTTATCCAAGAGTTTCTTCCCCAGGCCCTGAGTGAAGCCGAACTGCAAGTCATTGTTGAAACAGCCATAGCCGATAGCGGTGCTGAAAGCGCGCGCGACATGGGCAAAGTCATGGCGATCATCAAACCCCAGATTCAAGGCCGTGCCGACATGGGCGCCGTAAGTCAGCTGGTCAAAGCCAAGCTAGGCTAATCAATACCCAATGAGCCGCGCACACCGATTTGTGCCCAGCCACCGCCTCTCGCTGTAAACCCAGCAGATCTTAATCCGCCGGCTACACACCCCAGCGGCAGTCAGGTAGACTTTGCTGATGGCAGGCCTAATACCCCAATCTTTTATCGACGAGCTCCTAGACCGTATCGACATAGTCGATGTGGTGGACAGCCGTGTAAAATTAAAAAAGACCGGTAAAAACTACAGCGCCTGCTGCCCCTTTCACGATGAGAAATCCCCCTCGTTTACCGTCAGCCCCGACAAGCAGTTTTACTACTGCTTTGGCTGCGGTGCCAGCGGCAGCGCACTGGGTTTTATACTCGACTACGAGCGCCAGAGCTTCCCCGATGCGGTCGAAGACCTGGCCAAAATGGCGGGCCTCGAAGTGCCCCGCGAGGCCCGCAACGACAGCCCCGCACACAAAGAGCGCAAGAGCCTCTACAAACTGCTCGAGCAGGCAAACCAACACTTTCAGCAGCAGTTGCGCCACAGCCCCGCCAAACAACACGCCGTCAATTACCTGAAAGAACGAGGCCTCAGCGGCGCCATCGCCCGAGACTTTGGCATAGGCTACGCGCCGCCAGGCTGGGATAACCTGCTCAAGAGCGTCGGCCTAGAAGAGCACGATCGCCACCTCCTCGTCGAAGGCGGCATGGTGATCTCCAAGCAGGAAGACAATAAACGCTACGACCGCTTTCGCAACCGCATCATGTTCCCCATTCGCGATGTGCGCGGCCGCGTCATTGGTTTTGGAGGCCGCGTACTGGGCGACGACAAACCCAAGTACCTCAACTCGCCCGAAACGCCGGTATTCCATAAGGGCCGCGAGCTTTACGGCCTGCATGAGGCGCGCAAAGCCCACAAGGAGCTGCCGCGGCTACTGGTCGTGGAAGGCTATATGGACGTCGTCGCCCTGGCGCAATACGGCATCCTCTACGGCGTGGCCACACTCGGCACCGCCTGCGGCGAAGACCACCTGAGCCTCGCATTTAAATACACCAACGAAATCGTGTTTTGCTTCGACGGCGACAAGGCGGGGCGCACGGCCGCCAAGCGCGGACTCGAAAACAGCCTGCCGGTGATGCAGGACGGCCGCCATATTAAATTCTTATTTTTGCCCGACGGCGAAGACCCTGACACCCTCGTACGCCAAGTTGGCACAGAGACCTTCACCCGCCTGATCGAGCAGGCCGTGCCACTGGAAGACTTTCTCTTCGACAGCGTTGCCGAAGACATCGACCTCACCAGCATGGAAGGCCGCGCACGCTTGAGCAAACGCGCCGCACCACTGCTGCACAAGCTGCCCAGCGGCGTCTACCAGCAACTCATGTTTGGCAACCTGGCCCAGCGCACCGGCCTGCCGGTAGAAACGCTGATGGAGCTGGTTGAACCCGCCGAACCTTTCGTGCCAGCACAAGCCACAAACACACCCGCAGGTGCCCCACAGCAAGATACTCCCCCACAGAATGCCTCCGCGACGCAACAGTACGCGCCGCATCTCGCCCCCCACAGCGAAGGCTACCCAGACGCTGAGCCCTGGGGCCTTGAGCCCAGCGCGCCCGACTACTACCCAGAACACCTCGACGCCGCACCACCAGCATCTCAAGGTGATTTCAGCGCCCCCCGCACACAGAGCAACATCAAGCTATCGGCGCGCCAAATGCTCAACGCCAAACTGCTGCAACATCCAGAGCTGGCCGCCCAGACAGAAATACCGGCGCGGGTGAACGACAGCCAACTGCCGGAGCTGATCCTCTTCCGTGAACTGTTCAACTTTCTGCAGCCGCGCCCCAGCTACACCAAAGAGCAGATCATCGGCCACTGGATGGGCACCAAAGACACGAAAGATGTCGCGCAACTGCAAGCCCTTGCTGACATAGAGCTGCTCAGCGAAGCCAAACAGAGCGGCGGTTATAACGCCACCCAAGCTTTTCTGGAAACACTCCAGCAGGTCGAGAAGCAACTGCAACGCGAACAGCAGAAAAGCTCTATTGAAGACGTGAGGCAGCGCAACTTTAGCGAGCTGAGCGATGCGGAAAAACAACAAATTCGCGACTCCCTCAGCGCAACCAAGTAAACCCCAGCCCAGCCAAGCACCACAGAACTGCTCAAGTTTTGTACTGTGCAGGCATCAGAGATGATATAAGTTGGTAAATAGCCCCCCTAAGGCCTTGAAATCCTAGCTCAAAGCCCAATTAATCGGCTATAATTTCGCGTTTCCGTCTCCCACATTTTAGTATTCACAGGGTCTCGAATGGCTGAGCAATCTCAACAGCACCAATCTCGCATCAAAGAATTGATCGCCCGCGGCAGAGAGCAAGGCTACCTGACCTACGCAGAGGTCAATGACCACCTGCCGCAGGACATCTCTGATCCGGATCAAGTCGAAGACATCATCCAGATGATCAACGACATGGGCATCAAGGTTTTTGAAACCGCCCCCGACGCCGACGAACTAATGATCGACGGCTCCGATTCATCCACCGATGAAATTGCCGCCGCCGAAGCCGCTGCCGCACTGGCAGCGGTAGAAACGGAAGCTGGTCGCACCACCGATCCCGTGCGCATGTACATGCGTGAAATGGGCACCGTGGAGCTGCTGACCCGCGAAGGCGAGATCGTCATTGCCAAGCGCATCGAAGAAGGCACTCGCGAGCTCATGCACGCAATGGCCTACTGGCCAGGCAATGTGCAAATGCTCATTGACGAGTGGGATCAAGTCGAAGCCGGCGAACGCCGCCTGCCCGACCTGATTGCCGGTTGGCTCGACCCAACTGAACCGGTTGCCGCCCCGACCATCAAATCAGACAAACCGTCTGAAAATGATGACGACGATGACGACGCACCGACGGGTATCGACCCAGAAGAAGCGCGCGAACGCTTTAACGGCCTGCGCGCCCAGTTAGCCATCGCTAACGAGGTGATCGAGAAACAAGGCCGCGACAGCAAAGAAGCTCAGAAGGAGCTCGATGCGCTCGGCGAACTGTTTAAGTTCTTCAAGCTGCCACCGCGTCAGTTCGATCCTATCTACACCCGTGTGCGCAAAGCGCTAGAGCTGGTGCGCCGCGAAGAGCGTCGCGTTATGCAGCTGTGTGTGCGCAAAGCCAGAATGCCGCGCAAGACGTTCATTAAAGAATTCCCTGGCAACGAAACCAGCGAAGACTGGATTCACGAGATCATCGCGAAAAAACGCGACTACTCTGACGCACTCAAACCACACAAGGTCGACATCCTCCGTGCCCAGCGCAAGTTGCGTCAGCAGGAAGAGATCAGCGATCTAGACTTGGCCAGCATCAAAGAGATCAACCGTCGCATGTCGATCGGTGAAGCTCGTGCGCGCCGCGCCAAGAAAGAAATGGTTGAAGCTAACCTGCGTCTGGTTATCTCGATTGCGAAAAAGTACACCAACCGTGGTCTGCAGTTCCTCGATCTCATTCAGGAGGGCAACATTGGTCTGATGAAAGCCGTGGATAAATTTGAATACCGTCGCGGTTACAAGTTCTCGACCTACGCCACCTGGTGGATTCGTCAGGCCATCACCCGTTCGATTGCCGATCAGGCCCGCACCATTCGTATTCCCGTGCACATGATTGAGACAATCAACAAGCTCAACCGTGTATCGCGCCAGATGCTGCAGGAAATGGGTCGCGAACCCACACCTGAAGAACTGGGTGAGCGCATGGACATGCCTGAAGATAAAGTTCGCAAGGTGCTTAAAATCGCCAAGGAACCTATCTCCATGGAAACGCCTATCGGCGACGACGAAGATTCACACCTGGGCGACTTCATTGAAGACGGCACCATTACCTCTCCCGTGGAATCAGCGACCTCAACCGGTCTGTCTGACGCCACCAAAGAAGTATTGGCCGGCCTGACCGCCCGTGAAGCCAAAGTCCTGCGCATGCGTTTTGGTATCGACATGAACACTGACCACACCTTGGAAGAGGTGGGTAAGCAGTTCGATGTAACCCGAGAGCGTATTCGTCAGATCGAAGCCAAGGCGTTGCGCAAGTTGCGTCACCCATCGCGCTCCGATCACCTGCGCGGCTTTATCGACGAGCAGTAAGAGAAGAATCGACTAGAGGTGATTTGAAACTAAAAAGCCTCTAGTCATAAGCGATGAGCCACTCTATAATGCGGCTCATCGCTTAGATTGCTTTTGTTATCAAGCGGTTAGGAAACAGTCAGTTTACTGTAGTGTTCCGAAAGTTTAGGGCCCTTAGCTCAGTTGGTTAGAGCATACGACTCATAATCGTCAGGTCCACAGTTCGAGTCTGTGAGGGCCCACCATATTAGAACCGCATCTCCTCAGGGGGATGCGGTTTTTTTATGTCTGACGATAACGTGTATGGCGACTCAACTCTCTCCTACAAAAATGCCAGGTCCACAGTTTACCCTCTGGGCACAAGCAAGCCTGTGAGGGCCTTTATGCCCTGTGGGTACACCACATTAAGACCGCACCTCTTCGGAGTTGCGGTTTTTTTATGCCTACAGGATGTAGGTACACCTGAGTTCAGGGATGAACATTGAAGGTGCGTTTACAGGATGTAGGTACACCTGAGTTCAGGGATGAACATTGAAGGTGCGTTTACAGGTTTGAGTGGGTAACGCCGAGGCCCACTTATCCACAGACAATAAAAAGCCCCGAACAATGTCGAGGCTAAAGAGGAGTCATGCGGAGAGAGTCATGATATCTGCTTACTGAGACTTGCGACTTTAGAGTTAGTTCCAAAAACATATCGATTTTATAGAACGGCGACTCAAGAAGTCACACCGACCGGCCGCGTATTGACGTGCAGAGGAAAAGAATCTCTATGTACGATCTATCATGCAACCTTACGTATTACCAAACAGCAGGCAAGTAGATAGGAACCACAGGTTACAACAACATCGTGATAGATCGCAGGGGTAATGGAAAACTTTGAAAAGCGTGCTCCGCTCTTTGTCGATCAATAGAGTTGGATCAATAGCGGTTGAACAAAATGACTAAGGATCTGTTAAATATGACATTTCGCTATAGCAATCTTGGCAAGACTTTTATGGGTTTCTACAGCGCAGTTCGCAGTAGCTAAGTGCCGTTGTTTAGCATTGCTTTTGGGATGGGATGTTTTAGACGCTAAAGGTAATGGGAGCTAGTTTCTATTTATCGATATATTTTGGCTAAAGCTGTCAACGCTTTGGGGTTTGATCCGATATATGAAGTCGAGTCTATTGATAGAGGGACAAACTGTGAAATATACCCATACCGCTTTTGTTATTTTAACGTCTTTACTTGCCTCAGGCTGTAAAATTGAGATCCAAGCACCGAACAATGGCCAAGTTGTCACCGAGTCTGGTTCCATCACATGCGCTGCCGGTGAGACATGTACCCTTGATATTGTTGATATTTACTTCAATGAAACATTTGTCGCGGATCCGGCAGAGGGGTGGCACTTCGCGGGCTGGAAGAAAGGAGATGGGTGGCTCTGCGGGGGGTTCACTACCCCCTGCACCATCAACACCTCAGGCTTTGAAGGTCTCGAGGTATGGGAAGGCTTTCTCGCGGATCCGACGATCATCACCTACCTGGAGCCAGTGTTTGCCGTCGACAGACGCACCGATCTGATCGAACTGGCCGATGAAGATAACCAGACGATAGCTGGCCTGGAGCTGGACTACGATTTTTACCGCAACTCAGCCTACCAGTGTGGCCTGTCGGGCAACTACAGCTTTATGGTCGTAAACCCAGCCGATGGCAGTGCGGCTGATGAAGCCCCCCTGTGGGTCTACCTGCACGGCGGTGGTGTGGGCCACTACGATGATGAGGGTAACTATTACGGTGTGCTCGGCCAGACCGAAGATACCTTTAACAACGATGAGGATTTTGAAAAACTGCAGGAGATTTTGACGGTTCGCACCCAGACTAAGGGTGGGGCGCCGGAAGACAACACCCTGACCCGACGCATTCAGGAGGGTTACAGGGTACTGGCGGTCTCGATGTGTGACCATGACCTCTACAGCGGCCTGGGCACACCCTACCCCAACAACCCGAACCCTAATGCCGAGGTCAACGGTATGCAGGCGACCATGTCGGCGGTGGACTACGTGGTGGCGAACTACCCGACCACTGAAGTCTGGGCTCACGGCACCAGTGCCGGCTCCACCGGCGCATACAACCTGGCCATGAGTTTCGCAGCGGAGGGCATTCACCTGACTGGCGGGGTGCCGGACTCGATTTTCCCCACGCCGCGCCTAATTCCACTCACTGCTGCTTACGGCGGTGATCCTAGCTCGCCCTACCAGTTGGGCTTCGACCCGGAGGCCGTTATTGAGAAGCAGGGCTTCTATGGCGACTTGAGCAACAATGCCGATCCCGAAGCTCGAATCGCCGCAGGGTTTACCGATGTACCCTTCCTGTTTGTGGGCGGCCGTAATGACCCGTTCTGTAACCACGACTTGCCAGCCATCCCCGAAGCTCTGGCAGAGGGTTTCGATCATAACTGCGACTATCTTCACGAGGGGATATCCCAAGTGATCGCTGCCCAGCCAGACTCACCGCACCAGTTGGCCTATATCCAGAACCGAGGCCACGTGCCCACGCTTGATGCTGGGCCGGTCAACAACACCGTCGATACCTTTATCAGCGATATTCAAGCGGGTAATTCTGACGCGCCGTTCCGTAAGATTCCCGGCGACAAGATGATGCTGATGGGCCACAGTTTCTTCCGCCCGTTTGCCGACCAGATGCCTTACCACGCCGTGCGCGCCGGCGTTGACGGCCACAGCCAGAATGTTGAATTCTCCGGCGGTGCCAGCGGCGCCCCCCTCGCGCTGTGGAACGATGCGGAGCATCGCGCCAATGTACAGGCGGTGTTGAACTCAGGGGATGTCGATGTATTCGGTATGACCTGTTGCGACTGGAAACTCACCCCCGAAGGTGACCCTGCGCTGGACTCCGAGGGAAATCCAATACTGTCCCTCGAGGGTTGGCAAACCTGGTTCGATTACGCGCTGGCCCAAAACCCGGATACCGAGTTCTTCATCGGTATACCTTGGTTAGACTACCCCACCGACTATGCGGATGCCGCAAGTTACGCAGAGCTTTGGAACCTCTTCTACAACACCATGGTGCTGCCTGCAGTGGACGAGTTACGTGCGCAGTATCCTGGGGTCACCATTTACAGTATTCCTTATGGCCAAGCGGTAACCGAGTTACGCGCGATGTTTGAAGCCGGTAACCTTCCGGATGTAACTAACTTGCAAGGCCCGAAAGATAGCTCTCTGTTCACAGACTACAAGGGACACGGTGGCCAGCTGCTCAAGGATCTCGTCGAGTACGTATGGCTCGATGCCATCTATGGCGTGGAACTCGATAGTT
>Ga0209395_1007528_pt1 | contig 11420 bp, 6 predicted proteins | sample GOMGulsemesocosm_3_FD_184635 | JGI IMG/M metagenome (GOLD analysis project Ga0209395, IMG submission 184635) | Methane-oxidizing microbial communities from mesocosms in the Gulf of Mexico - GOM9D Gulf of Mexico (SPAdes) (version 2) | ecosystem: Environmental > Aquatic > Marine > Cold seeps... | reverse complement strand
ATCAATTTTAAATCTTTCTTATGGGTTTTTTATGAATTTTCATAAGAGTTAAATTAGTAAAAAGAGGAACACTATGAAGTTAATTAATAAAAAACAAACCGGTTTTACTTTGATCGAATTAATCATTGTAATTGTAATTTTAGGTATTTTAGCAGTAACTGCAGCTCCTAAGTTTTTAGATTTGCAAACAGATGCTAAAAAATCAACATTACAGGGAGTTGATGGTTCAATAAATGGTGCATTGGGTATAGTTTATGGTAAAGCTGTAATCGCAGGAATTCAGAAGGTTAATAAAACTGATGCCTCAGCACCAAAAATTGGGGATATTGAAATAAGTTTTGGTTACCCTGAACAAACGGCTGCTGGCCTTTTAAATGCAATCGATTTAAGTGTAGGTGCTGGAGGAGATTTTAATGGTACAGTTATTACTTCATTAGAATATGTAATATCAACAAAAGGTAGTACGGTTGCTGCAGGTCTTACTCCAACTGTTAGTAATGGCACCGCTGGTGAAGCTGAGGATGGTTGTTATGTTTCTTATAAAGAAGCCGCTGATGCAGATACTCCACCAGTTATTATTGTTAATACTGACGATTGTTAATACTCTTTAAATGAAAGCTCGATTTTTAGGTATAAATAAATATTTAGGTTTTACCTTAATCGAGTTAATCATTACATTGATTATATTGGGGACTCTGTCAGTGACAGTGGTCCCCAAATTTTTTGGCCCTGCATTATTTGATTCTTATACTGCTCGTGACCAAGTGATGTCGGCTTTAAGAACCATGCAGTTACGTGCCATGCAAATGACAAATACAGCTAAATGTCATCAATTTATAATATCTACAAGTCAAATTTCCCCGCCTTCTCCTGAAGATACCAGTTATTACAACTGTGCAGATGCTGATATTAATACAGCGAATGCCGCTGATAACCCTGACTATTTAACTGTTGTTTTAGATTCAAATCGAACTGATGTGACCTTCGATACTAAAAGTGCTGGTAATGGGATCTTTACACGTATTAAGTTTAATAACTTAGGTCAACCAGAATTAAATTTAGGCACTTGTGCTATCACAGGTTGTAAAATTACAGTCGGCGAAGTTGCTATTTGCATATCTGGACAAGGTGCAATTTATGGCTGCTCATAGTGATATAAAAAAAATGTCTGTAGGAGTGGATTTATCCACACAAAAATCGCCTAGTATCAAATTTAAAACATTCGGGACTAAAGTCCCGCCTAAAAATGAAAAAGGCTTCACCTTAATAGAACTCATATTAGGCATGGTTGTATTAGCTATTGTAATGACTATCATTACGGGGTTATTAGCGCCTCAAGCGAGGCAAAGTGCCGATCCTATTGTTCAAATACGGGCAACAGAACTTGGCCAAGCATTAATGAATGAAATTCTCGCTAAATCATTTGATGAAAACTCAGATCGCAGCCCGCCTTGGAATCGTTGTGGTGATACAGGAGCGTTGGTCTGTACAACAATAGCTAACCCAGGTTTTGAAACGGGTGAGACGCGTAGTAATTTTGATGATGTTGATGACTATAATGGCTTAATCTTAAATGACTCTGATTTTAAAAATAGCTTAAATCAAGATGTATCTGCTTATTATAAAGGTTTTACTGCAACAATATCTGTTGTTTATGATGGTGATTTTGATGGTACAACTGATACAGATATAAAAGCAAAACTGATTACAGTTAGCATTACAGCAAGTAATAATGAAGTTTATGGTTTTTCTGCCTACAAGGGGAATTATTAAATGATTACAAATTTTAAAAATACATCCGTAGGCTCTAATTTGTCTTCACAAAGAGTATTAGATATAGAGTCTTTAGCTAACGAGAATAAACTCTCTATAACTCACTCTAGCAAGGCGCAGCCTTATATTTACCAAAATGCGAAGAAGGTTGGTGGTTTTACTTTAGTTGAATTGATCTTAGTGATTATTATTTTAGGCATTGTCAGTGTTGGTAGTGTGCAGTACTTATCATTAGGTGCACAAATTTATGCGGAAGCCACTGAACGTGATGAAGCGGTAGCTCAGTCTCGCTTTATGTTGGCAAGATTAACCCGTGAACTGCGTCATGCAACGCCTAATTCAGTTCGGCTAAATTGTGACAGTGATGACAATAATGGTATTGAAGTAGTGCCTGCATGTGTTTCTTTTCAGTGTTTAGAGTTTGTGCCCTTTAAAGCCAGTTCTATTTATGTGGATAATTTAACAACCAATACAATTAATGTGGTTAATCCTTCTAATTATCCATATGGTACTGCTCACTCTGAAAATGACTATGTGAGTATTTATGCCCTTAGTGCCGACGATGTTTACAAAGCGGCTAATAATAAACGTTTTATTATAAATTCAGCGGTAGATAATGTAACGCCTTCGTTAGATACTTGGACGATGTCTGGGGTGTATGCAGATGAATCACCCACCAAAAGGGTGTATGTGTTAGATAGCCCCGTAAGTTTTTGTGTGGAAGGCAGTGAACTATATAGATATGAAGATTATGGCTTTAAAGAAAATAAAGCAGATTCAAATCCAAATATAGTAACACATACAATAGGATCGACTAAAGGCGTTTTATTAGGAAAGTTGATACAAAATAATTTAGCAAGTATCGCATTTTTTAATTACCATAATGCTTCTTTAACCCGAAATTCAGTTGTAAATATTCATAGTGAAATGGGTATTAATAGTTCAGAAACGGTTTCTTTTAACCACGAAATTCATTTACCTAATATTCCATAATGAGGTTTTATGAATAGTATCAAAAAACAAGCTGGCAGTATGCTTATGAGCGCATTGTTTATTGCTATTTTAATGCTGGCATTAGGTTTAGCTTTAGTTAATATTTTATCTAGTTCAGCCCATAATAATGCTGTGGAATATTACGGGGCGCGTGCATTTTTAGCTGCACAAAGTGGTATTGAAAAAAAATTAACCGAGTTATTTCCTATACCATCAGGAACAGGGCCTTGCACAGATAGTAATGTACCGTTGAGTTCTACTTATCTTTCAAACTGTACCGTTGCGACAACTTGCACAGAAATATCAAATATTCCTGATTCCTCATCCACAAGTACAGATGTGACTGTATATCGATTGACGAGCTCTGCGACTTGTAATGTCAACAACTGTGTTTCAGGTTCATGTTTAAAAGATTTTTGGCAAACCCAAAGGAGTATAAGTGTTGAAGCTAAAACACTTAATTAATTTATTCGTTTTATTTTTACTTATGGTCAGTTTTAATTCCGTTGGTTTACCTCAATGTAGTGCTGTTTTTCCTGGTGGCGTTGCAAACTATAATGATGGTTATACAACTTTAAGAAAAAAAGTAAAAATTCATGATTCAAATAACGGTTCAATTATTACAAAGAATCTTTATATTTCAGCAGGGAATGGTAACGGAAACAAACCAAAATGTGATGGTAAAAACTGTGTTAAATCGAATACAAATGCGATTACAAGTTCAGAATCAGCTTTAATTCCAGATATTGTAAATGATGGATCAACCACAAATTTACCAACGACTTTAAATGGTGATTACTTTATAAAATTACAGCAAGTTTATATGCTTAATGACTATACTGTGACTGGACCAACAAGGATTTTTATTGAATCAGGTTTTGCTAACTTAAGTTCTAACTTAACGATATCAGGTAAGATAAATAATGGCGGAGTGCCTGAAAATTTAATTATTTATGTTAAAGGTAATTTAACCGCCAGTTCAGGAACTAAATTATCCTCTTATATATATTTAACAGGTTACGCGAATATTGGTTCTCAAACTCAAATTACGGGGGCGCTTACTTCTGGCTGGGGTGTAGACTTGGGAGATCAAAGCCAGATACATTACCAATTACCACCTAGTGAACTAAAGGGAGTATGTGGTCAACCTCAAAGCCCTGCCAATTTAATTTCTGAATATCGTTTTGACGCAACAAGTTGGGTTAATGGCACTGCAAATCAAGTAGTAGATTCTGTTAGTGGTTTTAATGGCACAGCTTATGGTACACAACCAATTGATGGTAAATTATGTAATGCAGTTGATTTATCTGCTTCTGGAGTTTCTGATTATATAGATCTGAGTACGCAAGCTATTGATGGAAAATCTGACTTTTCAATTTCATTTTGGTTAAATTCTAACAACTCTTCAGGGCAAAGTATTTTTTCTGGTGCGAACTCTAGCTCATATTATGAATTAGTGATGTGGTTTAATAGTCCGACTGATTTTCAGCCTTATATCAAAAATAATCCAAATGGTACTATTTCGACCTCTAGTGTTGCTGATAATACTTGGCACCATATTGTTTGGACTCGTTCGGGTACTCAAAACTGTTTATATAGAGATAAAGCATTACAAGGCTGTGTTTCTCACTCATCAGCTTCCTTAGATATAAATAAATTTATTTTAGGGCAAGAGCAATTCAGTGGAGGACATGATTCAAGATATGATTTTGAAGGCTTAATAGACGAAATGCTGATTTTTGATGGCACACTGACTTCTGCTGAAATAACCACTATTTATGATAATCAAAACTTAGGATTAGGCTATGATGGTTCAGCTAGAACCTGTTCTATTGTTCCTCCCGTACTTGATATGCGATTTGATGAAGAAAGTTATAGTGGAACTAACTCTGTTTTAGATAACTCAGAAAACAATTTTCATGGAACCGGAGTAAATGTACTTCCTGTTGATGGCTTATTATGTAAAGCAGCCGATTTGAGCTCTGATTCAGTAAATGATTATATTACTATGAATGCTTCAGCTATGAATGGCTTGAATGATTTCACAGTGGTTGTTTGGGGTAAAAGCTCATCATCCCAAGACTCTACAATTTTATCTGGTGCTAGAGATACAAGCACACAGGGTATTAATGAATCTGTTTTCTTTTTTAAAAATAATAATGAATTTTGGCCAAGTATTACAGCATCCCCCTTTGATGATAATACACAATTAGGTACATCAGTATCTATGAATGACAATAACTGGCACCAATTAGTGTGGACGCGAAAGGCAACAGCAGCACAGAGCTGTTTTTATTTTGATGGCGTTAGTCAAGGCTGTATTACACATCCTGATAATGATGATACCGCGGCACTGCAAATTGCTAGCTTAATTTTAGGGCAGGAGCAAGATAGCTTTCAAGGTGGGTTTGATTCAGCGCAGGATTGGGAAGGGCTTTTAGATGAGCTTACAATATTCGATTCGGTACTAAATAGTAATCAAATTAATAGCATCAAAACAAATATCGAATCAAGTAAAAACTGGGATGGTTCGACTCGATCATGTGGATTAATACCTGTTGCAGAGTATCATTTTGATGAAACCAGCTGGGATGGCTCTGCTGGTGATGTCAAAGATACGTCAAATAATAATTTACATTTAACATCTTATAATGCAATCACTAATAATAGCAGCCCTGTTATTTCAGGAACTCCAGGTTTTTGTCGTTATGGTGAATTTAATGGTTCTAACTCTTATGTGCAGTTAGATAGCGATAATTCATTAATAAGTTTAGCTTCTGAGCTATCTATAACAGCATGGATTAATCCTGATGTATTACCTACAGGAAGCAACTTAAAAGCTATCGTATCTAAAGATGAAAACTATGAATTTCATCTCAATAGCAGTGGTGAAATATTTTGGTGGTGGGGTGGTGGCACCAAAGAGCTAACTACTAGCGGTGCGAATATAACACCGAGCACTTGGTACCATTTAGCTATTACATATAAAGATGGGCAGCAAAAAATATATATAGATGGTGTTGAAAAGGCAACTTCATCGCGAACAGGTAATCTCACTCTAAATAATGATTCATTTCAAGTCGGGCAAGATCAAGGGTTTTCAGGGCGATATTTTGATGGTTCAATCGATGAAGTGAGAATTTTTGATCGGTATTTAACTCAAGCGGATGTTAATACAATAAAAAATGATACCAGAACTTGTTTGGCATCTGTGGATCATTATCGACTTGAGTTAATAGATAATACAGGTCTTACTTGTGAGGCTGAAACTATGACTTTAAAAGCTTGTGAAAATGCAAGTTGTAGTTCAGTTTATAGTGGTAATTCCACAGTTGATTTATCTCCTAATACAGGGTGGTTAGATAATAATGATAGTCCAGTTACCGATGGTATTTTTAATTTAACATCTGGCTCGGCTGATATTAAATTTAGCCAAACTATACCAGCAACGATTAGTTATGTTTTACAAACCGCAACGCCTACCGCGGATTTAAAATGCTACACGGCTAGTTCAGAAGTTAATTGTGAAACCGTTTTTTCAGATACAGGCTTTATCTTTACCGATAATACAGGTTCAGAACTAATTAAAAGTTATGCTACGGCTGAAAGTGATCATACTGATATTTATTTAAAAGCAGTAACAACAAATGATAATACAGGGGCATGTACGACAGCATTTGAAGGTGTGAAGTCAGTTGATTTTCAAGCCAACTGTTCAAATCCAAGTAGTTGTAATGATGGTGGCGTTTTCAAAGTAAACGGTACCACCATTGCGAAAGATTCAAATTCAACAGCGATTAATCTTGATTTTGACTCGGGTAATAATTACCTGGCAACAATATCGGCTATTAACTATAACGATGCTGGTTTAGTCGAATTAAATGTGAGTGCTGTTGCAGCGACAGGAAAGGTTCTGTCCTCTTCAACACCAATCGTATTTGCGCCAGCTGAATTAGTGATTACTTTAGAGGATGCCCATGTTGCAGGTATTGATGATTCTTATGCTGATAATATAGCGCATTCAAAATTTAAATTAGCAGGAGAAATATTTGAAATTAAAGTACATGGAATTGGGGCTTTAGGGGGCTTAACGCCAAATTTTGATTTTAACTCTATCACTAATAATGATTTTGATGTCACTCATAATTTACAATTACCTAACTCTGGTATTTTTGATGTCGGAATTTTTGATAAAGGAAATTCGGTATCTACGTTAAACAATATTCAATTTAGTAATGCAACTTGGAGTGAAGTTGGCATTATTGAGTTAACAGCAAAAGTTAATGGGGCTCAATCAGGGGTCGGTGGGTATTTAACACATCCTAATAACATTAGTGGCAACTTACAAAACATTGGTCGTTTTGTTCCAGCTCAATTTACAGTTGAAGGTTTTTCTGTAAATAGTGCATGTCCTACTGGAGATTTTACATATTTTTCAGAACCTTTTACAACTTCATACACAGTTAAAGCTAGGAATGCCGATGTTAATGTTGATGGTGTCGGTAAAATTACAACAAACTATCAAAATTACTTTGTAAAAGAAACGATAAAATATTGGCTGGAAAATGAAGACTCTAGTAATTATCAGTCTGGAAGCAGTTTAGCTGGAAGGTTAACTGCTACTTCTCCTGCTACAAGTTTATGGAATAAAGGTGAATTAGCAGTAATCTCAGCGCAAATTACATTTAATCGCTCCATCATAGAGGCGCCTTATGAAAATACTGGACTATTAATTACAATTGAAAATTCAGAGGGCGGTGTATTATTAGGGAATCAAGATCACCAACAATTAGTTGTCGGCGCTAAACCTGCTTTTCAATTGAATCCAGGAGATTTAAAGTTTAGATACGGTCGTTTATCGTTACATGATAGTTACGGTTCTGATTACGACACTATGCAAGTGCCTATGCGTGTTGAATATTTTGATGGTTCTGATTTTGTTTTAAATATTGCAGATAGTTGTACTAGTTATAATCAAAATTTGACTCAAGTAGCACCGTCATCGCCAGATTTAAGTTTTATATTAAAGGGCAGTAGCAATACTTTTAGTTCAGGTATCTATAATGGAGCTGAGGGGTTATATGTTGAGCCTTTAACTCCGGCACACCAAGGCAATTTTAATATAGAATATTCAGCCACTCCAACTTGGTTTCAATTTGATTGGCAAGGAGATGGCTCGCAATTAAATCCAAGAAGTAATATTCAATTTGGTCGCTTTAGAAGTAATGATCGTATTATTTATTGGCGTGAGCAATAACTTCTTTTAGATTAAAAAATATTTTATAAATATGGGGGATATTCGCCCTTATTTTTATGAACCTCATTTCTAACTAAATCTTATTTTATATCCTACACTCATAATATCTATCAAATAATTGCTTTAGAATTTTTATTAATAAAAACAATGAAATGTCTAAATGGAGTTAATGTTTCTTTATTGGTGAGTGTAGTAAATGGTTAAAAAAAATAATGTAATAGCTACAATAGTATTAGCTATTCTGCTATTTTTATTTTCTATTCAAAAAGCTTATGCCACATCATGTTCTGATATTTTTCCTGGGCCAAAACCTTTTACTACTAACTCAGTAGATTCAATTGAAAGTGGTGTTACTTGTAATGGGGGGAGTTGTAGTAATCCGCCTTCATTTACTGCAGTTGACTCTTTTCCAAGTATTTCACCATCAGGTGACTTTAGTGCAAATACAATAACTAATGGTATTTATCAACATAGTGGTTGGGGGTTAGGTGATAATGCTCAGGTAAGTTTTTCAGGTTCAGGTACAGCTGTAATTTATTTTAAAGACAATAGCGTTGTTATTAATAAAAATACAGATATCAACAAAGGAGGCAATCCGGCTAATGTAATTTTAATTTTTAAAGGAAAGCTAAAAATAGAAGAAGGTGCAGAAATCAGTGCTTTTATTTATGTAAAAGGCAATGAAACAACCATTGAAAAAAATTCGACAATAGATGGCGGGATTGCTGCGAGAAGGAAGCTTATTTTAAAAGAGAACAGTACATATACCTATGCCCCAAGTGATTTAAATAACTTAGATACACAAGGTTTTTGTACGGTTCCTACTCCTTCAGTAGATCATTACGAAATAACGCATGATGCAATCGGTAGTAATTGTGCATCGGAATCAGTGACTATTAAGGCGTGTGCAGATACAGCTTGTTCCAGTTTATATACGAGTCCGACTAGTTTAAATTTTCAGGCTGATGGTGTAACTAAGAGTACGCCAAGTTTTACTGGCAGTACAATTATTACTTTTGATCATACAGTCGCTGAGACTATGACTTTATCGGTTGATAGCCCTAGTGTTAGCCCAAATAATGCTTTGGTCTGTAAAGATGGAGTTGGTTCAAGTTGTGATATTGTATTTAATGCATGTGCAAGTTGTAGCGCGGTTTTTCCTGCAGGATATAATCAAGCGACTTCATCAAGTGAGCAGTTAGCTAATTTTCCAGTGAATAACTCATCTGTTTCTTTACTTAATTCAACCACTTTACCTAGAGGGGAAAACTTCTATTTAGATTCTGTATTAGATAGCTCTGATGAGATCACTGTGGGTCCTGTTGCGGGTGGAGAAACAAGTGCGAGGCTATATTTACGTGCTGGAGTGCTTTGGCATAATACTAAAATTAACCAATCAGGTAACCCAGAAGACTTAATTATTGTTGTTGATGGTGCGATTACTATTTCAGGCGCATCAACTGTCATAAATGCAATTATATATGTTAAAGGAACATCTACAGTATCAGGAGGTGGCATAATAAATGGTGCAATCACTTCGGTAGGAGGAGGATCAGGTTCTGCCAATTTTAATGCGAGTTATATTAGCAATGCCGATTTTAATGGTATGTGTGATGCGACACCAGTAGTTGATCACTATGAAATACATCATGATAATATAGGCACAACTTGTGGCTCTGAACAAATAATAGTTAAAGCATGTATAGACAGTGCTTGTAACTTCCTTTCAAGTGAAGCTATCAGCTTAAACTTTCAAGCTGATGGCGTAACAAAAAATGCATTGAGTTTCACTGGAAGTTCTACTTTTACATTTGATCATACAACCGCTGAGACACTTTCGCTTTCAGTTGATAGCCCAAGTATAACTGCAAATAATGCTCTAAAATGTATCGGTGATGGATCTAATAGCTGTAATACAGAGTTTTTTGCTTGTCCAAATTGTAGTGATGTATTTGGCTCTGGTATTGCTACATTTAATAATGGTACAGCTTATGTCGATTCTTTTGCCAGCATTACTAATCAAAGCTCAACAAATTTAGTTACAACTTTAATGAGTATAGGCTCAGGTGCTAGTTGTAATGGCACTATTTGCACACTTACTAATACGAATGCTGCGACTATGGTAAAGCCCTCTTTTATTAATCCAAGCTATAGTATTCCAGCCAATGGGCAATTATCTGGAGATTATGTATTAACTGGTGATATTGCATTTAATCAAACAAATTTATCAATAGCTGGACCTACTCGAATTTATGTTACGGGCTCTTTATTTGTTAACCAATCTATTGCAAATAATAATGATGCAGGTGATTTAATTATATTTGTAGATGGGAATATTGCTGTTTCCCCTTCAGGCTTGGAAGCTTATATTTATGCAAATGGGTATCTTGATTTAAACTCGTATGCTTCATATAAAGGGGCATTTACGTCAGGTTTGTATTCGATTTTAAGGAATAACTCAAGTTTAGAGTATGTATCTCCAACTTCAACTAATTTTTCTGGTATGTGTCTTCCTTCGCAAAATAATCCTGTTGATTCTTTACCTATTGCTAGTTTTCAGTTTGATGCATGTCAAGATTTGGTTAGTGGCGATACATTGCTTGATTCAATTGGTACTTATAATGGCCAAGCATGGCAAACACCAATTGAAAGTGAGCATGTTGTTGGTTTATCAGCTGATTATAGTTCTGATGGCTCTTCAGATTATGCTCTATTACCTAATACACTATTAAATACTGTTGGTGACTTTTCATTATCATTTTGGCTAAACCCTCAAACATTTTCAGATGATCAAACAATTTTGTCAGCGAGAAAAGAAAGCGCAACAGACAATTTAGGTTTACTCATTAAATTAAGCCAAAATAAAAATTCAGTTGAAGTTGAAATAGATGGTAGTAATGAAACATTTAATCTAAATCAAACATTAGTAGCGAGTAATTGGTATCACTTTGCCGTTAGGCGTTTAGGCAGTGATGTATGTATATATCTCAATGGTGTGTCACAAACATGTAAAAATATAAATGGGAACTCATTATCTATACGAAATGGCTCTTTTGTCTTAGCGCAAGAAATTGGAAAAGATGGACAATATATAGCCAATGGAGAAGACTTAACCAGTTATATAGATGAAATGTTATTTTATCATACAGGTATCACTGATTCGTTAGTTAATACTGTATATACAAATCAATTAGCAGGTAAAAATCATGATGGCACTGAGCGTGCTGGAGCTTGTTTAATTGGCAACTGGCAATTTGAAAATGATTTTTTAGATGCGATTATTTCTGATCCCCATAACCTATCCCCAGCAAATAACCCTTTATTTGGTATTAGTAACCCTGGGCCTGCAAATACATCTGGCTCATTGAGTACATGTACGTATGTGAAATTTGATGGG
>Ga0209395_1007527_pt1 | contig 11420 bp, 7 predicted proteins | sample GOMGulsemesocosm_3_FD_184635 | JGI IMG/M metagenome (GOLD analysis project Ga0209395, IMG submission 184635) | Methane-oxidizing microbial communities from mesocosms in the Gulf of Mexico - GOM9D Gulf of Mexico (SPAdes) (version 2) | ecosystem: Environmental > Aquatic > Marine > Cold seeps... | reverse complement strand
GGGATCAAACACCGCAGAGAAAGTATCGATCTCACTGGTGCCGGTTAAATTGTCGGTATTGCTCGTCAACGCGATACTGGTTGCGACAAAACCATCGACGTATGCCTGCGCTTCAACTTCTGTTAGCAAACTCGCGCGGGGGGTATTGGCCAGTAATGCTATATTAGTTTCAAAGACATCAGGGGCGTTTTTATCGATATAGAGCTTGGCAATTAATGCTTTGTTACTCATCAAATTGACATAAGGGGTCCACATGGCAGGCAGCGTATCCATAGAGAACACCGTCGCCATCTCATCGACGATAACCCCAAAATGCCAACCACCTTCGATTCTCAGTGTCATATAGTTCTCAATGATAGAACTAGCGCTGTCGGGGACGCCATCGGCCACAAAGCCAAAGTTGTTCATCATCGTCGCAACCTGATCCTGCACTGTGACTTTGCCGCCCATCAGCTGCTCGGTAAATGTCGGACCAGAAGAAATCGCAATAGCCAATTGCAGTGTGGTGAGTCCCCCTTCAAATAAGTTTGATATCTCTGTTAAAGTGGCTCCACTAAGGCCGCCGTTAAATACTCCGACAACAACTTTTATTATTTTTAATTCTTCTTCTGCATTAATAGGCATACGGATTCCCTTACTGGTCAGTTGATACTCCAATACAGCGGCTCCGGTTATCCAAAGTCCATTTGGCAGCTTTTCAGACAGAGGTGAATTGCTCACCAAAGATTGAGTGTCTAACACGTATCTAATACCAACTGGGGAATAGCTTCAAGAGTGGATAAAAACAGACTGGTTTATTCACTCTACCAATTAATTGTCACTTAAACACCACGCTATAGTTTGTTTTAAATATAAATGACAGCTAAATTGATCATTAATCTGAACCATTCATTATGTGGTAAAGAAAAAGGCTAAATTGCAGTCTTGTTTCAGTAAACGAGACTTAAGCGCGGCCCTTAATTTTATATTTCAGTTTGAATAAAGAGAATATTTTAAACGCGCGAGCATTTTGAGAATACCGCTACATAATTGCCAGTTGCCGCCCTTTATTTTAAACCATTCAATGACATATGAGGCTGGGCTCGTAGGCGGGGAGACCTATCGGTCAGCCCACTTTGTCTGCCAGTTTTTTGCCGTAGCGACGTGCCGGCTCTTCTATCAACCAGTGCAGACAGAATGAGAGCGTAACGGTTAACGCCAAGCTGGCCATAAACAACGCGCCACCGCTGACGTCCACACCGCTAAATTGCAGTAACTTAGGGGCGGCATTATGAATCAAATATACAGGATAACTAATTGATCCTACTAATATTAATAACCTAATGATGGCTCTGTGCTGCAACGCGCTATCCAAGTAGCATATCGCGTATAGCAGCAGCGCGTAACTGAGTGCGGCTAATACACCAAACAGACTGGAGAAAATGACATGCTGTTGTAATCCGGCGTCGCCGTAGCGCACAAAGTAATAACCCAGCGCAACAATGCCGCAAGCGCCAAGAATAAAGGCGCTAAGCTGGTACATTTTTAGGGTTGATGGCTGATAATTTTGACTGCTAATCACCGCTTTATAGAGGAAAATACCGATTAAAAATTCAGGCAGTATGCCGCTGATATGGACTTGCAGTACGTTGTAGCCATCGAAACTGTCGGGCACACTTTGCAGCGCCAACAATAACCGCAGCCCAATGGAGATAACAAAGAGTAGCCAGAGACCCGCACGAAAACAGCCGATATAGACGAGTAGCGGCATCAGCAAGTAGTACTCGATTTCAACCGGTAAACTCCAAAAGGCCGGATTAAAGAAAAAAGCTTGCTCGGGGCTCTCTAAAGTATGTAAAAAAAACAGATGCTCCAATAGCCTAGTCGTCGCTTCGGGTTGCTGGTAACTCAGTGCAAAGTAAATCAGTAAGGCCACAACATACAGCGGATAGATACGAAACAGCCGGCGAATGAAAAAGGCTTTCAAGGCAATCTGCTGGGAGTAGATTAAACGCGCAAAGACAAAGCCGCTGATGACAAAAAACAGATCGACACCGGTCCATAAAAAACTGAGTACTGAACGGCCGCTAAAGAGCATATAGTTGTAGTGACAAGCCAACACCATAAACGCGGCAATACCACGCGAAAATTCGATGCCTATATACACTCGCTACTCTCCCAATACTCTATATTTTTCATTGCTAACTCAGTGTATAGCGACGCCCTTGTGGTACTAAAATGTCTTATTAAAACCGACACTGATACGCGTACTGCGCTGTTTAAATAAATCGATATTGCTCGTTTGGCGCTGCTTGCTGAGCGATACATTAAATCGACTTTTAGTGGTCAGTGGCTGTGAATACTCCAGAGAAAACTCCTTGCGGACACGCTCACGCCTGGCACCGTTGTCTAGTAGTTCGTTGTAGCTTAGCTGATCACGCACTTGGGAGTACTTTAGCTCACCGCTGATCGCGCCTTTAAACAGCGGCCTCTGCCACTGCAAATCAACACTCCAGCCGTTGCTATCACCACCGGGGCGTGCACTGGAGAGCGCATAGTCTTGTATATAATCAACCCGCGTCGCTATTATGTTGCGCTCGAATCTACAGAGTAATCCCCCCCTCGCTTTGAAGGTTAAAGCATTGAGTTCTCGCTGCTCTATAACGGTGAGATGCTCCAGCGATGGTTGTATAAATGGCTGGCATGCTTGATTGGTCAACCATTGATGCTTAAGCGTACTGGATACTGTCAGTGCCAATGGGCTGTCATTGTAATGTAGATAATCAATCGCGTTATCCCAATTCCAAATGCGCTTGGGCTGGGTATATTGCGCGGTATAAGCGGCTGATAACTGAAAATAGTTGGAATCACTGTGCTCACTAGCACGCAAGTTAGCGCCCACGCTAAACGTCTGCTTAGAAAATGCGCTGTGATAAACGCTCTCTTGATCAATACTGACGTCGATATAACGCCCTGCAACAGCGCGAGTATTCTCCTCTATGGGCAAGGTAATATCTTGGCCGGGAAAGTTTAAGGTGATGCTCTCTATAAAAGTCGCGCCGTTGAGATTGCTGTCATGCCCGGCACGCACATCTATTCTGCGCTGCTGCACAAGTGTTTTACTCTGCCACAGTTGCGCGCGTTTATTTAACATAGGCTGTAAATTTGCAGGTAGATCTTCGCGCGCTAATAACTGCTTGTTTAAATCAATCGCGGCAAACAGTTGCCCACTGTAGTAGAGAGCGCTGGCGTAATCTATTAATGCCGCACCGTTATTTGGGTCTAGTAAGAGTGCTCGTTCGAGAGACTCTATCGCTTCATTTAGCTGCCCACTATTGAGCTGAGCGGCGCCGTATAACGCAAAAAAAACACTGCTCTTTAAGCAGTGTTGAGTATCTTTTTTTAAGCTTTCTTGAAGGGTTTTCCAGCCTTGCGGCGTGTTAGGTAGGTTCTTTGGAGTTGAAAAACAATTTTCCGCCCACGCTGCGCCTGATGGTAACAATAAGCACAGCCCGACTACTTTAAGGGTATTATTCAGCCCCTCCCTGGAGCAGTTTGAACGGCTTAACATTGTTCTTTTTGGGGTCATCCAATCTTCCAACTATAGGGGCAAAGAGGGTATGCGGTTTATGCAGCCCTGCGAGCAGATACTCGCCTTGTGATTCTAAAGCATTATTCGGTAAATGGCGCGCGGCACTTGGGCCTATCAATATAGGCTGCGCTAAATCGCTGGTCATCTCTTGAATACGCAAGGTAATAGTGACAGTGTCACCTAACAATGTATGCGTACGACGATGAGCGGGGCCTAGGGAACCCACCAGTGCAGCGCCCTGTTCTATACCAATGCCCAGCGCCAGCGGTTCAGTCTCCAGCGTGAAGCTCTGCTCGAGTAGTGCCGTTATTTCTGTCTGTAGCTGATGCGCGGCAATTAGTGCCTGCGGTACGTTTTCATCGGCCCAAGCGGCGAGGATAGCATCCCCTTTTAGCTCGTGTACAGAACCACCTTGCTTTTCAATGATATTACAGGCTATAACAAAGAATTGATGCAGTAAAGCGCCGGAGGTCTCTGCCGCACTCGCCTCGCTAAACGCCGAAAAATTGCGCAGATCAGCACTGAGCAATGTCAGTTGACGACGCTCTACCTCAATGGCATCACTGGGCAGATTATAAGCTATTTTATTGGCGGTGTCTGGGGGTAAATAGCTATCTAAATTATTGTAAACACGTATTTTTTCTAGACGAGAGCGGCTGTGTTCCAACAGCGAGAGCGCAAAGCTGGCAAATAAGCTAAACAGCGCCGGCCCCAGCCAGCCCAGCCAGATATTGGATTGATTCAGCAACTGCACATGCAGTGCCCAAGCAAAGATGGATAAAAAGATACCCGCCAGAGGCAATCCCCATACCGCTACTCGACCACTGGCCACGCAGAGCGCCCAGAATAGTGCGGCAAATACCGCCGAGAGTGCTAACAGTAAATAAGGGGCGTTGTGCGGTGTATAGGGAAAGTCATTATCCAGTACACTAGTGACCAAACGCGCTTGTATTTCTATGCCGGGTGTTAGTCCACTGTAAGGTGTCGGTACAACATCCCCCAAACCAAACGCGGTAGCGCCAACTTGCACCCAAGTGTTTTTTAACAGTGATAAATCTTGCTGCCCACTGAGCACATCTGCCGCTGAAATCACTCGATAACTCTGTGGACTCTTGCGGTAGGAAATACGAAGATTACCTTGAGCGTCTAAGGGGATGTTCAATTCTGGGTACTGCTCAACACGCACTTGCCAATGCGGTGCCAAAATACCGCTGCCCGGCTCAATACTAATATTCGGCTGCTCGATGCCCGATGCTTTAAACAGACCGCTGAGCGCTAGCATCGGATAAACTTGTCCCTGGACACAAATCAGCGGCGCCAAACTATTAATCGCACCATCTGCGGCGACCATCGGGGTGATGTGACCTTTGGAAATTCCCTTAAAAGCTGGGTCATTAGCCAAGTAGTTTTGAGTATTAGGCAGCGGTGGCTGGCAGCGCATTGCGCTAATATGGCTATCCATTAAACCTGTTTGCAAACGTTGTTCACCGCTCATGATGGGGACTTGTGCAATGATACTCGGTGTTTGTTTTAACTGCTTGATCAACGCATCATCAGCGGCCGTTTTCTCAGCAAAGACCACGTCGTACATCTGTAAACTAACGCCCGCGGCACTAAGCTTACTAGAGAGTTTGGCTAAGGTCTCGCGCGGCCACGGCCACGGCCCTATTTGCTCTAGACTTTTTTCATCTATCGCCACAATGCTCAAACGTGATTCAGGTTGCGAGTCACTGTAAAGTGTCCAGCCGATATTCGCCAGACGTGTTTCTAACACGTTCAGCGGGCCTTTAAACAGTGTTAATAATCCCCAAGTTAACAGTGCCATCAACAACAGCGCCATGACCCGCATAAAGAGTGGGCTCAGTTGCAGTGTCATCGACAGCGAAGGAGGCAATGCGCGAGAACGTTTATCCGACGGTGACATTATGGTTTACCCCATAATGTCGTGCCTTTAACGGTGCCATTGTCGAGCTCTTTTGTGAAAAAGTAACCGGCTTCTGTACCATCAAAGCTGACTGCACCGCCCAAAATAGCAGTGCCATTGGTTTTGTTGAAAAAGCCATCTTCTGAAATGGAGCCCTGTGCACTAAAGCTAACGCCAGTAGCACTCTCTGAGCTCAAATCCAAGCTGGTCGAGAAAGATCCACTGTTGAAATCTAATTCCAAAAAGGCATTATTGACGACCATTTGCTCGCTGCCACTCACGCTAAAATAATCGACATCGGCAAAGTGTAAGTCAAAAGAGATTTTACCGAGATTCGTGGCCATACTCTGTTGACGATCCCCTTGGCGAAACAGACCATAAGTTTCGTTAGAGACACTGATAACACGGCCTTCTGATGCTGCTTGATAGGAAGTACTAATGAGTTGGTCAGTGGAGTCAATATTCCAACGCCCCCACACTAATTGGCGTTCAGTCAGTATTTGACTGTCAATGGGCGCGTCGGGCACGACGTAAGAAAAACTGTCGACACTCGATAAATCTTTGGTCAACTCAGGTTTGGATAAATTGATGTCATCAGTGTCTAAGTTCAAGCTATCAGGCTCAACGGTAGAACTGTTGTCTAAAACTAAGTTTAAACTATCAGGCTCAGAAGTAGCACTGTTGTCTGAAACTACACGATTTTGCTGGCCTATTTTTTCGCTGTCTAAATTGAGTGACTCTTGGTTCTCTTCAATATTCTCCTCAGGCGCTGTTTCTGATTTTTCAGCTGAGGATTTATCAGAGTCTACTTCGTCGCTCTTATTGGCAGGGGCGGCATCATTGCTCTTAGATTGATATAAAAGTGCCGGTAGTGCCTCATTGCCGACTAATCGAATCGTGGCTAGCGCCTGTTGACTATGCAGTTCAAGTAACTGGTTGGTATTACCGTGTAATTCTACAGCATTCGCACTACAAGGCCCTAAAGTAGATGCTGAGCATAAGTCAGAGAACGGAGAGACGACAATAATGCCTTCATTCACAAAGGCTTTTATTTCCGTACTATTGGCGCTGACCACAAAATCGGTACCTCTGACGCCAATCGCCGCGATGGGGGTATTCATGCGAAATCTGGCACGGGCCGCTTTGGCTGCATTTCCCGATATAGAGCGAGTCACCCCTTTGACAAGATTAAACTTCACTGTCGAAAGCTCAGGGGACTGCGCATTGTACTGGTATTTTTCAATCGTCAATTCACTGTTTGGCCGTACACTAATAATGCCTTGATCATTGAACTTAATGTGCACATGACCGTTATTGCGTGTCACGATGGTATCGCCCACACGGACTTTGTCGCCGCGCCCTAACGGCGTTTGGTGCCCATCGCTATCGCGATAAGCACTACCGATGATCATCGTGGTATACCCTACTGCCGCTGTATCCTTGGCACTGGCAACGCCTGCAAACGCTAAGCTGAGCAGCAGATAGCCGCACGCAGCTTTAACAAAGTGGCAGGCACTTGCGGTATTCATTTTAATGTAACAGGACGACATGGCAGTTTCCCCACAGCACTGTGCGCTGAGTGATCTATATTGGTAATACAAAAATTGACCTATACAGTTTAACGGGCACTAAAAAAAGACACGTGATTCAGGTCACATCAACTAAAAACAGCCCACGGCTATATGCTAAAAAATAAACATTAATCTCTCAGTGTTGTAATTATTATACAAAATATCGGATTTACTATTGCTGACTGATTTTCATTGAGAGCTTCCTTTATCGCGTTAGCGGTCTACTATCTAATAGGCAGTGACTAATATTTAGTCTTATAAAAGATCATGTATATTGGCATTTTTTTTGTTAAGCTGTGCGTCAAATCACAGTTATTCACCTTATATACAGGATAATATCTGCTAAATCATTCTCCGGTGCCGCTCCAAGTACGTTGGATGCTCGAGAATATCGAATGGCTAGGAAGTCAATTTTGCTGTTATTCATTTTTTGAATTTGTATTTTACAAGCTCAAATCTGATGATTGCACGCCGCAAAATTGTGCCAGTGTAGAAAGTTATGACTCGCTAGATGCTTGATCTTAAAATAATACATACTTAAAGGAATATAAAATGGTAATCACTGCAACTCAAAGAAATGAAATCATGTACCTTGTTGTAGGTATGTTCGATGCGGCACCTGGCTCGAGCTACTTGTCGCACATCTCTGAATATGTCCAAAATGGCGAGACCATCGGTGGATCTATCGCAGAGGGCTTAGCCAATAGCAGCCAATTTAAATGAATTCGCAACCGCCTTTGCCAATAATTTACTGGGCAGTACAGTGACTGCAGAAGCCATGGCAGAAGCGGTTGCAGCAATTGAAGCTAAACTCGCCAATGGTGACTCTAAATCAGCGGTGATGGTCGATATCATTATTTCTTTGTTTAATGCTGGCACCAGCGACGCTAAATGGGGCAATGCTTTACTTGCTCTCAATAACAAAGTCGATGTCGCCGAGTGGTTCTCGGTTGAAAAAGCAGTCTCCAGCGAAAACGTGTCTGAGTTGCGGGCCATTTTATCCACAGTTACCGAAGACCCAGCCACTGCCACTGCGGCCAAAGACGATAAAAATTTACCCGGAGTTACCGAGGTATTTACCGCTAATTTAGACAGTTTATCCGGCGGTTCTGGCAGCGACTCTTTCAGTGGGGTTATCGATGCCACAGGGACTATTCAAGTCGGTGACAGCTTAGATGGCGCCGGCAGCTATGATACTTTACGGGTGGTCGCTATCTCCGGTGGTTTAGATACCACAGCCACTAATGTGACCAATATCGAAGAAGTGATCATCACTGAGAGTAGCACCGTTGTTAAAAACCACAACTTGTCCACGATCAGCGGTTTAGAGAAGCTCACAGTGAATTCAACCGACGGCGATAGTACTATTGCCGGCGTTGCCACGAGCGTTGATTTTTCTATCACCGGCCAAGCCGGTGACGTTACCATCAATTACTCGGACGCTGCAGAGACTGGTGATCAAACCGCTAAGCTATTATTAACCAACCAGCAAAGCGGCAATATAACTGCCGCGGGTATCGAACGTGTTGAATTAACCACTGCCGGCACTACGACTGTCGCGACAAACACTTTAACTTTCGCTGCCGCTACCTATATTTCTATCACCGGCACCACCAATTTAAATACCACTGTTAGCACTGCAGCGGCCGATGCGACCCTAGTTCTCGATGGCAGCGCTAAGATTATTTTAAATACGTTAAATGACAATATCGATACCGTCACAGCGACCGCCAATACCGGTGGTGTAGAGCTGAAGTTAGACACCGAGAAAAACACCCAAGTTAGCTTAGGTACTGGCGATGATAAAGTCACCACGGCCACTAGTTACGCCGCTATTGCCACTGATACGGCACTGATTGCCGCAGGTGAAGGTAACGATACGCTAACAGTATTAGTTTCCGATCACCTCAGTACTGCAGGTCACTTTACCGGCTTTGAAAACTTAGTGCTGGGAGACGGTGTCAGTATTGACCTCGATAACATCACCGGTGTTACCGCGCTTGAAATCACTGACGATACAGGCACTACCGGGGCCACTAATTTGTCATCTGCCGCCGCTGCAAACATCACCTTACGCGACGCCGACGGGACCTTAACGCTTGAAGTAAAAGGTGCGACAACCGCCAACCAAGCGGATACAGTGAGCATCACTGTTGATGACAACCTAGTAGCAGTTACCGCCTCCCTGGTGGATATTACAACGCTAAACATGATTGGCGTCGAAACACTCAACGTCGTTGCTAATGATGGTACCGCGATTGATCTTAGCGAGGCGGCAAACGACGGCCTTAGCAATCTAACGCTGTCAGGTGCGGCAGATGTCGATATCAATACCGGTGATCTAGCCACTACCACGATGGCTATTGACGGTAACGCAGTGACTGGCGCTTTGATCGTAGATGCCAGTGATTTCGCCGGTACGACAATGACTATTACCGGTGGCTCAGGCGTCAATACCCTGACTGGCGGTGCCAGCACAGATACCATTACCGGTGGTGCTGCAAACGATACTATTTTAGGCGGTGCAGGTGCTGATACTCTCGACGGTGCTGCGGGTACTGCGGATATTTTATCCTACGCAGATGTAACCACTGCAACCTCTCACGCTTTGGCCAATTTATCGGGTATGGCCATTAACTTGTCGACTGTTGCTATTACCGACGCGGCTATTAGCACGGCAATGGGAGGCACTATCGTGATTGGTGGAGGTGCTGGCATTGTGGGTACCGATTTAGCGGCGGGGACTGCTGGCTACTTAACCACTTCCGCAGCCAACAGCACGGTGACCATGGTGCGCGATACTATCTCTAACTTCGAGCTAGTGACAGGTTCTGCTTTAGCGGACTACATCGTCGGTAGTGCCAATGGCGATACTATTGATGGTGCCGGTGGCAACGATCATATTATAGGCGGTGCAGGGGCTGATACGCTCAGTGGTGGTGCGGGTACAGCGGATGTTTTATCTTACACTGACGTCACCAGCTCTACGTCTCACTCTTTGGCTAATCTGTCGGGTATGGCCATTAACTTATCGGCTGCTGCTGTTACCGCTGCTACGATCAACACCGCAATGGGCGGCACTGTCGTGATTGGCGGGGGTGCAGGTGTTGCCGGCGCTGATTTAGCCGCTGGCTCTGCTGGATATTTAGTGACAACCGCTGCCAACAGCACAGCGACCATGGTGCGCGATACTGTTGCTACCTTTGAGCAAGTCATAGGCTCTAGTTTGGCTGACTATATTGCCGCTAGCGCCAATGGAGATACGATTACTGCTGGTGCGGGTGCTGATACCATTATTGGCGGCGCGGGTGGAGATACCATTACTGGTGGTGCGGGTATTGATATTATTACTCTTGGTGCGGGTGTAGATACTGTTGTAGTAGCCGCTGCATCTGTAGCTAACTATGACCAGATCACAGGGTTTAATGCAGGTGGCACAGGGACCGACGATAACATCTTAGCTGCTGACACTGTTTTCGCCTGGTTTGGTGATGGTGCAGCCGATAATGATGGTGTTGTTGCTCTGTCTACTGGTGCAACAATCAAAGCAGCGGAAGCTGCAGATGATGATGCGACTATATTAACCATTAGCACCGACGCTGCGGCGAACACCTTCGACCTCTTCATGGCCGGTACTGATAATGAAGCAGCATTTGAAGCCAAGATCATTACTGCTCTGGGCCTTACCGGTGCAGCTTCGACTACTGATGTTCTATTGATTGCAGTAGATGACGGCGAGCACACTGGTTTGTTCCAGTTCACTGGTGGTGATGCAGCGACTGATAATGCTGTTGACGCTGCTGAAATCCAGCTAATCGGTATTATGAATGGCGTTACCGATGCTACAACACTGGCTGCTGGCGACTTCCTGTTCGCATAATAGTTAGCTTTGAAGTAAACCAATGAAGGACACTTACTTTTAAAGAAAGTGAAAGAATTAATTAAGTACCTAGGTAGGTACTTAATTGGATCGATGTGTTCTTTTAGAAAACCGCTACTCTTCGGGGTAGCGGTTTTTTTTATGCCTAACCGTAAATAACCACAATTTAAAACAGATATTACTTCTTTGAATTCAAATACTCAGGAGTAACTCATGATCAACCTAAACGACCTTTCTCAACTCGAAAACCTACCCATACCTTACCCACTAAAAGCCTACCTACAAGATCACCTGATCAATTAGCCTTTCGACAATCTAGTTGACGCTAAGCAGTTTTGGCAAGAATCCTTCACCCAGCTCATCTTTCTAGAACCCTCAGATAAACTCCAATCGCTCAAAAACATACTCCCCGATCAAGCAGGTGAAGATTGTTACTGGTTGTTCCCAGATAGCATTCAAATTGAAGCACTCCAG
>Ga0209395_1007525_pt1 | contig 11423 bp, 13 predicted proteins | sample GOMGulsemesocosm_3_FD_184635 | JGI IMG/M metagenome (GOLD analysis project Ga0209395, IMG submission 184635) | Methane-oxidizing microbial communities from mesocosms in the Gulf of Mexico - GOM9D Gulf of Mexico (SPAdes) (version 2) | ecosystem: Environmental > Aquatic > Marine > Cold seeps... | reverse complement strand
GCCGAGAAGCGCCGCTGGCGCGACCAATAGCGGGTAGCCCTCGATTGCTAAGCACCGCCTCAAACACCGGTTTAAACATAGACTCTCCGCCAGCAGATGAGTATGATTGCGCTCAGTTTCAGTTAGCAGCTTGCTACTGGGATAATGGGCATTACACCAGTGGTAGTGGCCTGCACTTTTCCACCCTTAGCTCAGCTGGATAGAGCGTCGCCCTCCGGAGGCGAAGGTCAGAGGTTCGAATCCTCTAGGGTGGGCCACTCCTATTCGTCGCGGCCACTTTTTCGGATTCCCGGCCCTGCGGCACAGCCTTCGGGCGTTCAGCCTAAATTACTGCGTAATTATTAACGACTTCACCCTCTAGGGTGGGCCATCTTCGACACCCCATAGTTTTCGGATTGCCGGCCTTTTGGCAGAGCCCAACGGCGTTCGCTGCGGCATAAAGCTACGCTTTATAACACGCCTTGCTTACCCTCCAGGGTGGGCCATCTTTGTTCCAACGGCCTAGCGTACGCTCCAAGCTCTCAAATTGACCAGAAACCAAGCGCAATAGAGACCAATCTCCCCATAATTAAAAGCACTTAGCCATATTGGAGAGACAGTACCTATTGACCGATCCTTGGTGCCTTCAGTTAAGTTACCTTCAGTTAATACAGAGAACACTAATCACGTTGCTTAGGCAGTTATTTAGACGCTGATTAGACCCTCGCTTTTGTTTTGCCATTCGTATTTTCTATCTATATGGCATTAACCGGGCCGGCCTTCGTACCTGCGCAATCCTCTTTGGCCTGTGCCAGGGTATCCAGGATCAACTTCGCCTCTAGCGTGAATTCAATGCCGGTGGCTGGGTTGCGCAAACCCAAGTTGCTACCGGCTAACAGCGCTTGTAGCAATTCAGCCTGCTCAGTCGACCCGGGAGCCTGTGGATATAGTTGGTCATTGATCTGCCAGGGCCACGAGCTGGCCTCATCGCCGTTATGCTTTACCTTAATGGTAAAGACCGGCTCCTTACTGCTGCGCTCGGGGATGTCCGCACTGACGCTGATCACTCGCTGATTCATGGTGACAATACGGCGCGCCTGCCAATAGGTGGTTTTTTGGTACAGCTGCAGACTATCCATTTCCACGTAGCTTTGCAGCGCTTGTTGACGGGTGAAGTGTTGCCCGAGTGCGCTACTCAGTTGTCCGACCAAATAGGCTTCTTGCTCCGCTGCCGGCAACCCTTTAACGTATCCAAGGCTGGCCTCTAGTTGTTTGCCATTAACCAGCAGGGTGGTGCGATCCTGGCATTCCGTGATCAGCTCTGTCGCCAGTGAGGCACTGCTGATGATTATCCCCACCAAACTGATCAGCAGGCCGACAGTGAGCGGCAACCAGCCGGGAAGTTTGTAAGTATTTTCAGCCAGCTGAAGACCTGACTTATTCGGGTGCGAGCAGTTTTGTAAAGGCTTGCGAGTGAGCATCAATCTATCCCTGTGGCTGGGCTTGTGGTGAACGTCAGTATATATCAGTGGCAAGTAAGGGAAGATAGCTGGCCAAAGTAGTTCTTGGCAATTGCCAAGACAGAGGCTCTACCGGCGACAGCCAGGCTCAAGTCTCCAGCTAAAGCGCGCTATATGGCAGCGGCTATTGCTGACATTATTCAGTGCTGCCATCTGTCTTCAATATCGAATGTATAGACTGAACACCTGCAACCATCATAGAGTGGTGGCTGTGGCTGTCAGTGACGAATCTAGAGGCTGCGTGTTCTCTATAAAAATCCGCCTGTTGTGAATAAGCAGGCCAAGCCTCCTTACCTAAATCTTACATAATTTGGTGACTTGAAAAATGAAAATAGCTGGAAAAACATCCGTGATACTTGCCTCAATTTACGCTGGCTTTTTGTCACTGCAAGCTCAATCGAGCAGTGTTGGAACGTGTGAAACGCTGTTTGAAAGTAGGCATGAGAGTGCCCTTTCGGTTTGTATTTCTGAGTCAGAGCAAGGTGATGGTCTGGCCAGCTATTATGTTGGCAAATTGTATATGGAAGATTCTCTAGCGGATAAAGGGCGCGCTCTTAAATGGTTCCAGGTGGCATCGGGTCAAGGCATCGCTCGGGCCTCAGAGGTGCTGGGATACATTTACGAAGACGAATATACAGCCACCAGCATGGGACAGACACCCAACAAGGGAAAAGCTTTAGCCTACTACAAGACTGCTTATTTGCAGGGCGGGCTCTCGGTACAGGAAGTCGGCCATATCTATCTCAACGACCCTGACCTTAAGAGCGTTAGCAGAGCCCGTCAGTGGTATATATCCGCAGCTGAAGATGGAGACATTAGCGCCATGCGAACGCTCTATAGTTTGGGCTCTGATTTGATGCTAGCAGCCCCTGATCGGGAGCACTGGGCGTTACGTGCAGTAGAGGGAATGAGGGCCGAGGCGAGCGCTGGAGACCTATCAAGCATGAAAATTTTGGGCGGGTACAGTACAGATCTGCCTGTGCCCCTAGCAGAAAAACTAGCTTGGCTGCAGAAGATACATGAGCGAGGTTATGCCGATGGCCTGTACGAGCACTATTTATTATTTTCCGAATCCGCCGAGCATCGCGATAGCGATAGGGCCGCTTACTGGCTGCAGCAGATCGGCCAGAATGGTGCCGGTGCCGGTGCAGGGCTGTTGCAGTTAGCGGGTTATTACAGCCGGATGCTGGGAAACAAAAAACATGGGCAGAAACTTGCCTACCTGTATGAGATGGCCTCAAGTCAAGGCAGTGGCGAAGCCTCTTATAAGTTAGCCGAAATGAACCGACTCGGAGAGCATACCTTTCCGGAGAAAGCCATTGCGAAGAACGCCGACAGGGCCCGTGCTTATTATATAAAAGCGGCAGACCAGGGGTATGTCGAAGCACTGAAAAAAGCGGGTGAATATTACCTCTACGGAACAGGCATAAGGCAGGATATAGAGAAAGGGCTGAGCTATTTACGGCAGGCAAGCAATGAGGGCGTTTACGGCAGCGAAAAAATTTTGGACAAGCATGCCCGCTTGCAGAAAATTATGACCCAGAGTGCCCGTTACTTTTCAGGTGAGATCAACCAACAGAAGTGCAACGCCGCTCAGGCCCAGCTCGCAGAGGCATTTCAAGACTGGCCTCAAACACTAGATAGCCCAAAGGAGCAACGGTTGTTTTCTGCGCTTGCCGTCTGCGCGCACACCTATAATCTGGATGCTTGTACACCAACGGATAAAAATGGCCAAGCACTAAAATCTAGGCCCGCCACGGGCATGGCGTCATATATACAGAGCACTGGTTATAAATATGGAGAAAATGAATGCAAGGGAGAGCATAGGTTTATTAAGGACTGGGGTTATCAATTTATTGGCTCTTGAATCGATATTGAGGTTCTCTGTCGCTCCCTCGGTTAGGCGATGGCTGCCCATTGTGGCGCGCTAGTATTCGTTTGCCGTGTCGTGGCGCCGGTTATAATCTGGCGCTAATGTGAATATTGTGAAATATATAATTTATTTAAGTTGAAAGACAATGCCTAAACAGGAAGAGCAATCCGTCACCAAGGAAAATCCCGACAACTTAATATCGTTTTTAGGTCGTTGTCCTTACTGCAGGAACGTATTTAAAGTCAGGATTAATAAAGAGAAGCTGGAGAGCCGTAAAGGTCAGGTACTCTGCCCCAGCTGTAGAGGCCAGACTAAAGTGGAGGGTGATGGCGTTTACTATCTTGCAGCTGTTGAGACAGCCAGTAATTCAAAACCTAATATTAAAACTGAGTCAGAAATACCGAAAGAAATGTCGAAAGTGACGGAGGGGGTAAAAGGTAAGGCCAAAGGGGCGAAAGTAAATGATCAGGGATTAAATTCAAGCAATTTAAATAAGGAGATTGCTAAAGATGACACATTGCTTGAAGGCCTTACTGAAATAGCATTAAAGGCTACCGGGCTCTTGTTGGGGGGGGCTTTACTCTTGTTGTTAGTTGGCGTTTCTTTCGGGTTTGTCACAGTTGCCGAACGATTGATTGTTTTAGAGGGGAGCTGGTTTTTTGATACGTCGATAAATTATTACTACACGGTACTGGCGCTCATACTTTATCTGGTTTTTAAGTGGATGGATTTAGAGAGCGGTGAGGGTGTTGGTTTAGCCATATTTTATGTGGTCATAGCCGCGCTTATTCCTGCTCCAGATAAAGGATCTTCTGAGATCGTTTTTCTTGATAAGTTCCTAGCCGAGACTCTAGCGCCTGACGGCCCTGTAAAAGAAGGTGAGCTTGTTGTTGGTGGCGGGCAGTCTTCTGGCTCACTTTCTGCGGTGGACACGGAGCACGTTTCTGTAACCCATAGATCTAATTCAAGAGTGAATAGTGGCTCTGCCTATACAAATCCGAATTTGTGTAAAAATCTATACGAAGGCGATTTTAGAGCGACTAAGGTCGAACTGCAAAAGTCCGGATTGACTCTTGGGGGAATGATTCAGGGTCTTCGCTGCCGCAGAGGGTTTGCGGCGGCTGTACATGGGAGCAAGGTTAAGCACTCTGAAAGTGAATCTGCCTATGATCAATTAACTGCCAATAGCAGTGGTCACCTTGTTGAGTGGATTTACGCGGCGAAAAAAGAAGGTTTCGATTTGAATGTGGAGGACGCCTTTGGCTACACGATTCTTGATTATGTGCAGCTAAGAAGAGAGCGAGTTGCGAAAAGTATGGATAACTACGATGTTGAAGGTTACGACAAAATAATACGGGATATAAAACAGAAGCTAAACGCACAGCACTCAAGGAAGTTCATGGCAGCGCACTCGGATGAGTATTTTTCTGATCAGGATCCCCAAAGCGGGAGAACACCGATTAATAGGACTAGTCTGTGTTTGAAGGCTTTCACGGGAGACATCAGTGGAACGATTAAAGGTTTGCGGGGAAGAGATATTAATGAAGTGGCAAATACTGTTACCTGTATTGATGGTCGGCCGTTAATATTTGCTCCATTTCTGTTTAAATTTAGTTTCAATAAGGAGAGAAGGTTGTGGCTTGAATCTGCAGTAAGTTATCACTCCCTCAAGCTAAATGGACGTGATAAGCATGGAAAGACTTTGTTGGATTATGCGCTTGAACAAATGAATGAGAATATTAAAAATAAAGAAAAAAGATCTGTCTCATCCGGTGATTTACAGAAGGCGATTGACGCCTCCTTGGAAAAAGTTGAGTTAATTACAAGGCTTGGTGGAAGGCGCTCAAGTGATCTATAAAGTACGATAGAATACTAGGCCAGCAGGTGACCGGAAGGAAAGATAAGGTCGTTCTGGTTAAGTTTAAATGCTGCTTTAGGTGTGATGTGACAGAATTTTTTCATAGGTTTGATGGTGTCGGTGAGTTTTCATGAGTGCTGCTGTCAATTTTTTTGTCTCTCTTTTCACTCAGTCCTTAAATTCATTTATAGCTGGTTTGCTAAAGAGTCACCATTTTTATTTTTGGCCGGTTATGGAAGATTTATTTACTATATACATGGTGTTGGCTGCTAGCGGCTTGGGGTTTAGTTGCTTCGCTAGCGCTACGACTGAATGCCTACAGATTGATGAGGATGCAGGATTAAGACATCGGGACGGGTTATTGACGTTATGAGGCAGAAGGGGATGGGTTGAGGTCGATATGGCCGATGTTTGTTGTAGCCAAGATGATCGTCCAGCTCGGCATTGAGCGTCGTTTCTACAGTAACCTTGGTGAGCATCTGTCGAAAATCGTTGAGATCGCTCTCGGTCTTGATGGTTTTAGCTGCTTCGCGAGCGAAAGCTTCGAGTTGTTCTTTGTTCATGCTGCCTATCCTTAGCCATTACTGGCATCGATGATAAGCAGTTACACAGTTTTATCTACAGTCTCGATTTCAGCGCACTGGCAATATCCACCAATGTGCCCACGCCAAAACCCTCTGTATCATAGTACCGTTGTTCATAGTCGGGTATATGTTCACGAATAAGCTCTGCAAGCTGAGTGGGGGTCAGGGCTGGGTTCTTACTGAGAGCGTTACGACAGAGGTTCTCGGTACAATTGATCGCACTGAGCATATCGTCCCCCATATTGCAGCCGCCGGAGCTCCAGGCCGAGTTGCCCTGCTTCTCCCTTGCGCTGAGTCGCAGCGGCTTGAGTATCTCTTCCAGTTCGATGGATAGTGCCATGATCTAAGCCCTGATTGAATGACAACATACAGCCGCGGATAAGCTTTTAGTGGCATGTTCAAAGAATATCTTGGTTGAATATGTCGAGTATTTGTCCGCCAATCTTAAGGGACAGCCCAGAAGAAAGGCCAGCACAATAATCGCTGCTCTAAACCGCTACTGTTTATTTATTAACTGGCTTTCTGTGTTTTTTTACTCTTTTGATCGCTTGTTTTGCCTGAGACATCAACGGCCCATGGAGCATGGCCTCTAGAATAATATCAAATATCTCATCGCCACTGTCACGAGCGCCCCTTTCTATGGCGGCTAGGGTTTCCGGTCGCTGCAGGGTGCTGGCTTGGCACAGCAGTGACTGGACGGCGGTAAAGCTTAGTTGCTTATCGCCCAGCCGCTGTTCGATTAGCGTCTCTATCTCGTCGGTCCAGAGCGCTTGATCAACACGGCTTAGCAGCTCGACCGTGTTAATACTGGGTTGCAGCCGATGCATTGCCACAAGCTTGTCGACAACCAGCTGGCTCAGGGATACGCGTCGACAGATGCTGATTACACAGCCTGAAATATTGGATTCATGCTCCTCAGCAAGTAGGTGAATCATTTCATGCAATCGCTCCTCCACCGCCAGCAGCAGCGATTGATCACCCTCGCACTCGAGGTATTTGACGCTGCCACAGAGCTCGTAGAAGGCCTGCTGTTGCGCCTTACCTCTGAGCGATATGGCCTGTTCAACTTCGCTTACTATGTCCATGGGTAGTGTTATACCTTTTTAAGTCGTCGGCTCAGGTAGGCTAGCGCCTGCTTCAGCCAGGAGGCTTGCGGTACCTGGCCGCACAGGTGCAGCAGCTGGCTTATGTGTGTCACCTGCCAGCTGCTGGCCTGGTTCAGTTCCATCGTATCCGCAGCAATCAGCAGACGGCTGATATCGCCACACTCGTGCACCAAAACCATCGTAGTACTTGGCTCATACTTGGCACTGCCTTCGGCTTGAGAGCGCTGGATATCTCTGGCGACCTCTAGCCACATAGTGCGCTTACGCTCGGCGCGCGAGCAAATACAGTGGCCACTGAACATCAGCTCCGCCTGCCATTTGTCGATAAACCATTGAGGTGGTGAAAATTCAGAGTCAGCCATAAACATGCTGGTGCGAAAGCTCATGTCTCTTGCCCCAGTGTGTGAGCGCCAGAGGGCAGCTCACGGCAATCAACTGGCTCTAGCGCTGTACTTGCGCCAGTGTGGAAAAAGCAGTAGTTGTGGCCGTCGGGTTCTCGCTCCGAGCGGGGCAGTGTCAGGTTCACATCGGTGAGCAGGTACAAGTCATCAGCGGACCAGCGGTAATCAATGGAGCCAGGGTAGGGATCAACAATCAGCTGCAGGGGTTGGTCGGCTTTATCCTGCAGCATCAGTTTGGTTTCCCCCAGTATCAGGGTTGGGTGGCCCTCACCTGTGCTGACTTCCACATAGTAGCGTCCGGAACCTGAAAAACTCAGCCGTTGATGTACATATTCGCTCATCTGAAAATGCTTGAGCTCGCGGGCCCCATCGCGGTTGAGCCAAAACCACTGATAGCGAGGATGGGTGTCATTCGTTTGTTTTAATACGCACAGCTGCTGATTGGCGTGGGGGGGAATTGGGGTGCATGTCTCATACCTGTCGTCTTTAGCGGGATCTTGCGCGAGATAGGCGCCGGGAGATGCTGTAGACGAGAGTGAGGCGAGCGAACTGTAGGCGCCTAAACAGAAGCTGAATAAAATAGTCAGACGTTGAGGGTTTGTCATGGCTAGGGGTCTATACCTTTTCGGTGCGGTTAGCGTCCTATATTTTAAGCGAGACTGACGCCCTTGGCTGTCTTAATAGTTTTAAGCATTAGAGTAATCTCGTGCTCTGCTATGCCTTTGCTGTGTATAACCTCTCTATCTGAATACATCAGCAAGGCATATAAAATATATTGCCTATTGAGCTGGAGCTCGATAACCAGACCAGCCACCTGATTTTCTGTATAGGTCATCTGATCACCATATTTCTCCGCGAGCGCTAATGGCAATCTTCTAATGTAGTTTCTTATTGCTCCATACTGACGTGTCATAGCGAGGCCTAAAAGATATATGGCGGACAAGAACAAGCCGCGGTTAGAGGTTGCTCTCTCTTATCTGCGATAGATTCATCTGAATAAACGACTTATTACCATAACCAAACTCTTTGAATTCCGAAACGCCTGTAAGGGTAATGTTTGAAAATAGAGCCGATGCTTGCAGCCTGTGCATATGAGACGAGGTGTGGTTACAGCCAAAGTTTGCGGTAACCAGGCCTATAGAGTTGGTTGAAGCGTCGTAGTTGGCGGCCAGCAGGTAAACCCCAGTAGGGATGGAAGACTTCAGTTCATTTATAATGGTTTTTTTAAGCTCTGACTCAGGGAACACCAGCTTAAAATCATTTCCCGTTGATGTGTCTACATACTTGTTAATGGTGCCTTTTGATCCATTACTGAGATAAGACAAGTAATCTGGCTTCAGGCTGGCTTCCGGGTCAGGGCCATCACCACCGCAGGCAAAGGCTTCACTGCATAATAATAAGAGGATAACTAGGGGATGCTGTAGCGGCATATTGCTCTCGCTTGTTGTTAAGATTTCTGGTCAACGTTTGCGGACCATTGAGGATCAGCGTGTGAAGTAGTATGCGATTATCCGGTTGCTTCCTCTGCAACGGAGCAATGCATTAGCCGCAGCTGCCCATATTGGAAAAACGCTCGGACTGGTGTGTCCAGCCGATCAATCCATGGCGGGACCTGACCTTGACCCACCAAACGGATTCCGGTTGCTGAATCACCTCGATGGGGCAGGTTTTTTCTTCTGCACAGCGCACCCAGCCGCCGTTGTTGTGCAGTAACGCCAGTAGGCGTTCCGTATAAAACTCGCCAGCAAACCAGATTTTGAAGAACCCTTCCCCCAGATAGGTATAGACCGACAACATGTCGCCGCGCCTGTAGTGTCTGTGGCTTTCATCGCTAGTATGAGCTTTGACAACCTTGACCTTGCCTGGTGTTGTGGTCCTGACCAGACCTGTTAGCCCCTCGACCCGCTCTGCGGATGGAACTCTGGTGACGACATCGGCGCTGTGGTCTGGGCTCTCGAGCAGGGTAATGATGTCATCGGCGACCCATTGTTGGTAGCGACAACATTCAAACGGGCAGACGCCGGCATCCTGGTAACTCGGTGGTGGGTGGCTCGATGGTGGGGGGCTCGATGGTGGGCTACTCTGTGCCGCCAGTAACCCGCTTGCCATGAGCAAGCAACTCGTGGTCAGTATGTGTATGCGCTTCATGGATGGTGCTCCGGGTAGGGCGAGCGTCAGTTGCCGGTACTGACAGGGCGACAGCAATTAAGCAACGGTCTTAACATCATGGCATGTACCGGCATGCCCGTATCCTGAGGTCAGCAGCCATGCACTCTAAAGCGGTGCCATAGTGGGTCGTGTCATTGCCTATGGATGTTTACTGAGTTTAATTACATGCTGGGATATTGGACTGCCAACCGCAGCAAGTAAATAAACAGAAAAACACAGGGTGTATGGTGCCTAATCGTTAATGACGTTGGTCGCAGACCTGAGCAGCTCAAGGTGCCCGCCCTTCAAAGCCCTTACTCTTATTTTTTGCCCGCGTATTCGTGGGCTGCGGGGTGACGCTGATCAAGCCTGCGTAGCTTCGGAGGTTTCGGAGCAGCGCTCTGGTCGATACCCCCAAATACTGGCGAGGCTTTGGGCGAGCACTTGCAATACTCCGGCCCTGTTCAGAAGCGTTGGCCGTATCGGTTACTTGGACTACTTAAGGTGAGAAAATGAGTTTATTTTTTTGTGGGCAAATATTACGCGTTTTTTCAGTGCTTTCTATTGTGTCGGTGCTGGGGGCGTGTTCATTAATCAAAGGCCCCGATCAAACTCTGCAGGCCAGAGTTGAGTTTCATATAGGGGCGGCACAGAGCGCGGCTTGGTCGGCGACGGTACATCTGCCACAATCCAGTGCCACGCGGCTGTTTATCGAGCGAGACGATGACACGAGCCGCCTGAGTTTGATCCGCGACGGAAAGCCTGTCTTTCAGGATGAGGGAGCTGGGCTGGTGGCACAGGCTCTGTGCTATGAACCCAACTTGGCTCGGCCTGCGCTGTTGTATTCGAGCGGCATGTACGGGGTGGGTCTGGACCTGCTGACCATGCTGGTATTGTCGGGCGAGGACGTCGAGCTTCTGCCTGAGAGTGCAACCCAGGTGGTGACGCAACTGCCCGCTTATTCCTTGCCCTTGTCGTACCGTGAGGTCGACTCCCCAGATGGTTTGGGCACCTATGAGCTGATGGATTTACCCCTCTCCTGTCAGTCAGGGCAGATGTCGTTGTTGACTGAGATGACCTCCGGTCAGGGCGTAGAATTATGCCGCTGTGATACGGGAAGTTTATTTCAGGATTTACCCTTACAAGCACAGTTGATGCGTTTTGTGCCTCAGGGGCTCGACGGTGAATTTACCCCAGCGTTTACTGAGTTCGAACTCGGAGGCGCTACTCTGAGTCAGCAGCTGAAACCTATGACACTCGACAGCGAGGCGTTTGAGGCATTGTTGCGCCAACTGGAAGATCACGGCGGGGGTTTTAATCTGCAACGCTTTGAGCACAGAGCCGGTACTCTGGTGACAGTAACATCAGTTAACAGGGCACTTTACGAACAGTTTGAACTTACTTTTTTACGGGGGGCGGATAAGCAGTGGTACTTACTGCAGCAGGTCAGGCCTTCCTCCAAAGCGTTTAATAGCATTGAGAGCGTCAGCCTGGGACAGCGCGGCTTTACTGTGCAGATGTGTGTCGAAGATTGCAGCTGGTGGGGACGTTATCAGCCAGTTGAGATAGACCTGCTTGGGGCGCGGATCAAACGGATTCCTAGCATCTAGCCACCACCTGCCTTAGATTTACGGTGGCGTCAGCGATCTAGGTAATAGTGAAGCCATCAGCGACAGTGGCACATTTACTCACGACGAGACTGTTACTTATACCCAGCCTCTTCCACCACCACTCCAACAGGTATACACCAAGTGCAAAACGCCTGCACTCTTACTTAGGGCACCTAAGGACGCAGAACCATGAACTCCGTGTCAGCCTAGAACCCAAATAGGGTGGACCATCTTCGACACCCCATACCTTTCGAATTCCCCACCCTGACGATCTTCTCCCTTCAGCTTATATTGCTCCAGACATCGGCCTACAAAATACACGTTTACTCACCGATGCTTTTACC
>Ga0209395_1007523_pt1 | contig 11429 bp, 11 predicted proteins | sample GOMGulsemesocosm_3_FD_184635 | JGI IMG/M metagenome (GOLD analysis project Ga0209395, IMG submission 184635) | Methane-oxidizing microbial communities from mesocosms in the Gulf of Mexico - GOM9D Gulf of Mexico (SPAdes) (version 2) | ecosystem: Environmental > Aquatic > Marine > Cold seeps... | reverse complement strand
TAAATAACCTGAACTCTGGATAAGCAGCACTTGCTCAACATTCCCTTTTATCCCATTCTCAGCGTTAAAACGTCGATAAATAGCCCGCTATTCATAAACGTTTTGCCTTGATAATGGCATAAAATGAAACATTGATAGAGCATATAGTTACTTCAAGTTTGTCGTTATTTCGGTTTTACCATCCAAGCCATTGATTCTACTCTAACATCAAGCACTCATTATCCAGAGTTCAGGTTAAATATAATGATTAAATAAGGCTGCAGTGCTTATTTTCTGTGACCGGTTACCAAGTAGAAAGTGCCGGCATACTGAATTGTTCACCTTTAAAAGTTAAAATAACTTTTTGTGCATAAATATTATTCAACACTAATTTGTCAGTTATCTTGTCTCCCTCATAGCGCTCACGTCCATTTACCTTAACCCAACTTTCACCATCGCTGGTATAAATATGCTGTTCAAAACTTAACGAAGGTAAATCGTTTTGAAGCCAAGTAGGCATATCAGCTAATGTAGGAACGTTAACTTCGTCTACTTCATCATTTTGGATATCACTTGCGACAGGGGATTCTTGTTCAAGATCATCAATGGCACTTTGAAAGCGAGATAATAGATCATCTGAAACCCCCTCTACTGCAGTAACTGAAAATTTCGTTGCCGCTTTAGGCTTAATTACGGCATCTACCTTAGCATTTGTATCTGTTACTTCCTCCTGAGAAAGTAATTCAGTCGCACTAAGTTCAACAGCATGTTTATTATCTGCATCCCCTTTTATGACAAACTCTTTTGATGGTGCTTCCATTGCAACATTAGTAATGTTGTTATTGGCCACAGTAGCCATTTTTTCTTCAATATTTTTATCTGCGTTTTTATCTGCCGGACTTTCTGAGGTGTTAGATGATTGTAATATTTGAGTTTCAGGTAAGTTTGCAGTTACCTTAGTGCTAACACCTTCACCAAAGAAATGTCCTAAATAATATGTGCCAAAAATAACGGCCGTAAATATTGCACTTGCTGCAACCGTTTTTATCGCAATGTGTTGCCACCAAAACTTAGCTTGGTATTCGTCGCCCAATGCTTCTTGTGCCGACAGTAAAACTATTTTTTTGCTCACTAATGCATTATTACTACAGTACGAGTTAGTTAGTGAGCGTTCACATAGTAAATTAGTTATACGTGGTATACCTTCTGAAATACGATGAATCTCTGCTATAGCACTTTTATCAAATAACTGTCGTTCACATTGGGCTACAGACAAACGATGCTTAATATAGAGGCCAACTTCAGCTTTTGTTAGTGGCATTAAATGATAACGAGCAGTAATACGCTGTGCTAATTGTCTCAAATCACGACGCTGCAATAACTGTTTTAATTCTGGCTGGCCAATTAAAATGACCTGTAATAATTTTTTAGTATCAGTTTCTAAATTGGTTAATAAGCGAAGTTGCTCTAAAACTTCTGGCAGTAAATGCTGCGCTTCATCAATAATTAATAAAGTGTTGATATCTTCTTTATGATTTTTATTAAGCTTTTCGTGAATTTTATCCGTTAAACTTTTCAGCGTTGCTCCGGTTTTCCGGTAACGAACTTTCAATTCATCACATATCGTAGCAAGTAACTCTTGGCTAGATAATGTAGGATTGAGGATACAAGCAGCTTGTGTATTTTCTGGTAGTTGCTCCATTAAACGACGACTTATCGTGGTTTTTCCGGTACCGACTTCACCGGTTAATAACGCAAAACCGCCCGTATCGCCTAAGCCATAACTTAAGTGAGCTAATGCTTCTTTATGACGATCACTCATAAATAAAAACTGCGGATTAGGCGCGATTGAAAATGGGCTTTCTTTTAAACCAAAATAACCTTTATACATAATTGATTTTGTACACATTACATTCAGAAAAACTGCCATAGAAACTACCTTGTAGCACAACAGAAGTCAAAAATAGCGCGTAAATATTTTGTAAAAATATGATAAACTTTCTTCAACATGAGCAGTATTAAACATCAAAGAAATACAATAATGACTAACAACAGTGACAACAAGCTTACACAACTCACTAGCTATTTAGTTGGTGGGGCGGTGCGCGACAAACTTTTAGGGCATGATGTTTATGACCAAGATTACGTTGTAGTCGGTGCAAGGGTTGAACAAATGCTGTCGTTGGGCTTTACTCAGGTAGGTAAAGACTTTCCTGTTTTTTTGCATCCTATAAGCAAAGATGAATATGCATTAGCAAGAACGGAGCGTAAACAGGGCCGAGGATATACTGGTTTTGTTTGTGATGCTACACCAGAAGTTACTCTCGAAGAAGATTTATTACGCCGTGATCTAACAATAAATGCGATGGCAATTCCTATATCTGATATAACTTGTAGCCTTGAAGACAATAAAATAATCGACCCATATAACGGACAGGCTGATCTTGAAAATCGTGTACTACGCCATGTTTCTTCTGCTTTTATAGAAGACCCTTTACGTGTTTTGCGTGTGGCTCGCTTCGCAGCTCGTTACCATAATTATGGTTTTACTATTGCTGATGAAACTTTGCAGTTAATGACCGAAATTAGCGATAGTGGCGAATTATCAACATTATCGGGTGAGCGAGTTTGGCAAGAAATGCAGAGGAGTTTAGCTGAAGCGTATCCTGAAGTATTTTTCCAAATATTACGAGACTGTAACGCGTTAGAGAAACTATGGCCTGAACTCAATGCGCTTTGGGGCGTGCCGAACCCAGCAGTATGGCATCCGGAGATTTGTTCTGGCATTCATACTATTATGGTTATCCAACAAGCCGTTAAACTTTCCAGTAAAACTTCAGTACGCTTTGCCGCCGTTTGTCATGATTTAGGTAAGTCGTTAACATTAGAAGAACATTGGCCAAGTCATAAAGGCCATGAAAAATCTGGTTTGGCTTTAGTTGAAAATATTTGCCAACAGCTAAAAGTACCTAAAGATCATAAATCCTTAGCATTAAAAGTCTGTGAATTTCACTTACACTGCCATAAAGCTTTTGAGCTAAAGGCTAGCACTATTGTTAAATTATTTAATAGTTTAGATGTATGGCGTAAGCCTGAAGAGTTTGATGATTTTCTTATTACCTGTTTAGCCGATTTTCGCGGCCGTTTAGGCAATGAAACAAAGCCCTACCCACAAATAGACTACTTAAAACAGGCGTTTAACATTGCATTAACGGTAACGGCAAAAGAATTTATTGAAAAAGGTATTAAGGGCGCAGAAATAAAAACAGCCATTAATCAAAAACGTATTGAAAAAGTTGCTTTGATAAAAGCAACTTAACTCACACACAGCTAAACGGTACGTCTTACTAGAGCATATATATCACTCATATTGACTCTAAATTTTACTTAGACATCTCTTTAGCTAAGTTAATTAAACTCCAGCCGGCAATAAATTGCTCTGCGCCTTTTAGGCTAACGATTACCTCTGCAACAGGTAATTCGGGTAATATGTTAGTTGATAGCATATTATCTTCAAAAATAATAAGGTCAGACGCCACTGCGATTCTCGGCATCACACTGACTCCCTTCCCCTGACGAACTAATTCACTAAGCAAATTAACATGACTAGCATCACAGATAAGATCGTAGCTTATCTCACCTTTTTCTAGGCCATCAATAACACTACTGTGAAATTTACAGCTGGCTTCAAAAAGCACCAGTGGTAGAGGCCTTTGGCTAAAGTCCTTGGTGTTTTTAGCAACCCAGACACCTTGGTCTTGATATATTAATGCACCTTCGTTGCTATTAGGTAGGCGCGTTAAAATAGCTAAGTCAATTTCATTATTGTCCATAGCTTGTCGTAGTCGTCCAGAATTAGCCGTATAAATACTGACACGAATATCGGGATTTTTTGCACGTAATAAAGTAATTAATTTAGGAAGTAGAATAAGTGAATAATCGTCAGGGCAGCCTACTCGCAAATGCGTTGTCACTTCTTTTATTGTTAAGTCATTTAGCGCTTGATCATGTAAATTCAATAATCGGCGTGCATAGGAAACTAGTGATTGCCCTTGATGAGTTAAAGAGAGTCCTCGCCCTTCTCGCTGGAATAGATTCTGGTTTAATTGAGATTCCAAACGTTTAATTTGCATGCTAACCGCAGATTGCGTGCGATGAAGTTGAATCGCTGCCCTTGTTAAAGTTCCACTATCAACCACGGCAATAAATGTACGCAATAGATCAAAATCTAAATTATTATTTTTGGACAAAATCCCTCCCCTAATTTCATACTTATCAATAACCTTGATGATTGTTATCAATAACCTTGATGATTGTTATCAATATTATTTGATTGTTTAACCTTGATGATTTTACTACCGTAACTTCTCGTTAAACACTATAACAATTAAATAACTGGATATAGATGAAACTTATCATAGGTAATAAAAATTATTCTTCGTGGTCATTAAGAGCTTGGTTATTAATGCGGCATTTCAATATTGATTATTCCGAGCATTATATTCGATTATGCTCAGACAAGATGATGGAACAAATGACAGGACTTTGCCCAAACTATAAAGTGCCTGTTTTAATTGATGAAAGCAAAAATGAATTAGCACATAGCAAAGCCATTAAGATTTGGGACTCGTTGGCGATTTGTGAATACGTTAACGAGCAATACCTTGAGGGTAAAGCATGGCCTAAGTGTATTGAACAACGAGCTATAGCGAGGAGTATATGTGCAGAAATGCATGCTGGTTTCTTGAATTTCCGACAAGAATTACCGATGAATTGTCGTAGAGAACCAGCAACCATTGCCTACTCAACCGCAGCTCAACAAGAAATTAATCGAATAATAGCTTTACTGCAAGAGTGTTTATTATCACGACCTGAAACGGGTAAAGGTTTTTTATTCGGAAGTTTTTCAATCGCTGATGTTTATTACATGCCAGTAGTTTCCCGCTTTATTAGTTATCAAATAGTGGTACCTGATGACATAAAACAATATATGGAATTGATGCTTACTTTACCGGCGTATCAACAATGGAAAGCATTAGCAGAACAGGAAGTTGAGGTGATTGAAAGTGGTGAGGTTTAAGAAACTCCTTTCGAAAGTTACAAAAAACGTTAAAAATAAAGCGAAGCACACTGACGTGTAACCTCGCTCGGTAATATTGTTTGTCTAGCTTAAACTAGACAAACATTATGACTTTTTTATACTTTATCAGCAGGTAATATTGTTGCAGATACCGAGCCAAAACCAATGCGTGCTGCTCCGTCTGCTTTACACCAACCACGCATGATCACATTATCGCCATCTTCTAAGAAAGTACGTTTTTCACCATTTGGTAAAGTAATTGGGTCAGCGCCGGCATTTGAAAGCTCTAACATTGAACCGGCTTCTTCTGGATTTGGTCCAGACTGCGTGCCACTACCAAACATATCACCGGCACGTAAGTTACAACCGTTAACTGTATGATGAGCAACCATTTGTGCCACTGTCCAGTAAGAGTCTTTAAAGTTAGATTGCGACATTTCAACCGCAACTTCATTATTCTCACGCATGTTCTGTGTTTCAATCAATGCTTGTAACTGAATATCAAATGAACCTGTTGCACGGTTATTTGTAGATTCAAGATAAGGCATAGGTTGAGGGTCTGTATCAACGCGAGTCCAAGCTGAACGGTAAGGTGCTAATGCTTCTGTAGTAACAATCCAAGGAGATACTGTTGAAGCAAAGTTCTTCGACAAAAATGGACCTAACGGTTGGTATTCCCAACCTTGAATATCACGTGCCGACCAATCGTTGAATAAGCATAAACCGAAAACATGGTCTTCTGCATTATCAATTGAAATAGCATCACCTAGGTCGTTACCACGACCAATAAAAATGCCTACTTCTAATTCGTAATCTAAACGCTTACATGGCCCGAATGATGGAACCGTTGCCGTTGGCGCTTTAGTTTGACCACAAGGACGTTTAAAGTCGCGACCAGAAACATCAATTGAAGACGAACGACCATGGTAGCCAATAGGTACCCACTTGTAGTTTGGTAACAATGGATTGTCTGGACGGAATTTCAAGCCAACAGAAGTTGCATGATGAATCGATGTGTAAAAATCAGTGTAATCACCAATGTTACAAGGTAATGCATATTCAACATCAGCTTGAGCAACTAAACAACCTTCAACTTTTGCTTGTAAAGCTGAACCTTCTTTTAGTGCATTTGATAGTGCTAAACGTAGAGCGCTCCACGTTGCTTTGCCCATCGCCATATAATCATTTAGTTGTGGTGCACTACAAGCTTTAACAGCATCTTGAGCAAGACCGTCAAAAACATTAGCATTAGCAAGAGCGGTTAAATCAATGACTTGATCGCCAATAGCTACACCACCACGAAATGACTCTTCGTTATTTGCACGTTTAAAAACAGCAAAAGGTAAGTTTTGAATAGGAAAATCGGTGTCTGCTTGGTTAGCAGTAACAAGCCAGCTAGTAAGTTCTGGATTGTGGGTTTCATTTAATAAACTAGTGTTAGACATTGACTAAACAACTCCTGAAAAATTAATACTTACTATTATTTGCGAAATTACGCGCAAATAAATCGAGTAAGTATAGATGATGGTCATAAATTATGACGACATTATACCTGTGAGTTGAGTAAATGGTAATAATGACGACATTGAGTTATTTTTTTGAGGTGAATGCTGTCAACAAATTGTTGCACTGAAAAGTTTACAGAGCAGTTAATTGCTAAAAAATCACTATAACAGGCAGCTAAAATAAATGTCTTGGTAAATAAATCATCATAACAATACAAAATATAACAATGCCCCAAAAAGCTTTAACAAAAAAACGCTGACGAAATTTTTCTCCATCAGGGTGGTCTTTTGCCAATGGCATACCACAGTGTTGGCAATTTTCTTGAGTAGCTTCATTTTTTGTTTGGCAATACAAGCAAGGAACTTTGTTAGCTAACATAATTAATGACTCGTTAGTTGATGATACAGTTGCGGTAAACGTACCGGCAATTGCGCGGGGCGTAAAATAACGGTAAAACCATCGCGGCCAAAGATATACGGTAAATAATCTTCTGCTTCTTGATCAATAGTTATACAAAAAGGTTTAATGCCTAATCGCTTGGCCTCAGCTATCGCCTGATGAGTATCTTCAATACCAAAACGACCTTCATAATGATCAATGTCGTTGGGTTTTCCATCCGTTAGGATCAGCAATAATTTTTGTGTACTACGTTGTTCTTGTAAAACTTTTGTTGCTTGGCGAATAGCGGCCCCCATTCGCGTATAGAAACCGGGACGAATTGATTGTACTCGACCACGAATTTCGTCGTTATAAGGTTCATTGAAGTTTTTCAGCATGCTAAAACGAACATTTGATCGTTTTACTGAAGAGAAGCCGTACATAGCAAAGTTATCACCAACGCTATTTAATGCCTCGCCAAATAACAACATACTGTCACGCACAACGTCAATAACACGGTTATCATCGTCTAAGTACGCATCTGTAGACATAGATAAATCAGCCAAGAGTAAACTAGAAATATCACGGTTGTTGCCACGAAAACTTTGGTACAACCCTCTTTCTTGAGTGGGAGATATTTTGCTCTCAACATGAAAATCTAACCACGCAGACAAATCTAGCTCTTCACCTTGTGGCTGTGCTTTTAGCCAGTAACGTACACTGGTTAGTTGTTCAAACTGAGCTTGTATCGCTTTCGCGGTTTTTTGGAGTTTCATCGGTAGCGGTTGTGGCAGCGAATTTTTGGGTAACATCGGCTGTAATATACAACGATCACTTTCCAACTGTTGCGTTCTATAGTTCCATTCAGGTAAAGAAATACCCTCGCCGAGCGGAGTATCATCCTCAGAGGCTGAAGGTAAATCTAAATCGATCTTAATATTGGCACTTTTTTGGTCTTGTTGTTGCGACAAGGTAATATTGTCGAGATCTTCTGCAGTTCTTAGTAAGTCTTCTTCATCGGTATCATCAGAGCCGCGGTCTAATTTTGAAAATTCACTCCATGAGAATAAGCTTTCTAAACGAAAAATCATCATGCCATCATCACTTTCCGCTGATTCTTCTCGATCTGCTGTTTTACGGCTTATTTCACTCTTTTTTGATTTTTTATTTTCTTGTGCTTCATTATCACTGTCATCCATTTCTTCATATTCAGGTAATAAACGTGGGTCAACATGTGCAGAAGGATATAACCATAAAAATACGGCTTTTGGCGCGTAATTCACGCTAGGGAATATGTCGACGCTGCCTGGCTCAATAATGGCTTGAACTATAGCTTGTTCCATTAATCGTTCTTGCTCGGGGAGTTTATTGATTCCTGGGCGACTGGCAAGGAAAGCTTGAGCCAAACGCTGATAGCGTGGTTTTAATGCCGGATATTTATTTAATACATCAACAACTAATTGCTGATTATCTATAGCCCAATGTTGAAAACGACCATTATGCTGAGCCGCTAATACGGCTAACCAAATATATAAATCGCGATTAAGTTGAGCGGTTGGGAATACCGCAAGGGTTTCAGGTAGACGTAAACTTTCTTGGTCTTGCCACGCTAAACTAACTTGCTGGTTTTCACCTGAAATTTTTTGTAAAAAACTCCGGCGAACTAAATAATCTCTTGAACTTGCGGCTTCAACACGCTTTACAACATCGCCACCTAAGGCACGGAAAACCATACCAACAGATTTGCTAACGTCAATAAAAGACACTTTTGCTTGTTCAAATTCAGTACTGGCTTTACGTGTAATGTACTTATGCCAAATACCGCCAACCCACTCTTCCATTTTATGACTACTTTATAACGTTTATCTGTTATTTATATTAGCAAAAACTAGAAAAATTAGGCTGATGTGCATCAAGGAAAAGAACTTTAAAGACTGAAAGGGAAATGAATAACGCTTTATTGTAAATAAAAGCGCTAGTCGATGTTAAAAAATAAAATACATACATGCCAAAGCGGCAAGACCAGCAAGAACATCATCAACCATGATACCTAAACCGCCATGTAAGTTTTTATCGACAAATGAAATTGGCCAAGGCTTGAAAATATCAAAAATTCTAAAGAGAATAAAACCAACCACGATGCTTTGCCATGTCGTTGGCATCATAAACATGGTAATTAAATACCCCACTATTTCATCCCAAACGATGGCACCATGGTCTGGTACACCGGAATCTTTAGCGGCTTTACCACAAATATAAATACCTGCGATGCTCATGATAATGACAATGAGTAGATAATAATTTATCGATAATGGAGCTAACAATAAATATATAGGGATCGCGGCAAGCGTGCCATAAGTCCCCGGTGCTTTAGGTAATAAGCCACTACCAAAACCCAAGGCAAGAAAATGAATGGGATTAGTAATGTTAAAATTTTTGGTTGATTTACTCATTCAATATAACTGCTCTGGTTATTCAGCTGAGTTTTCAGTGAAGTGCTGAAAACCTTTTACATTCAAAGCTACTGGTTTGCTATTTAAAGTGGTAGTAATTTTATCTGAACCGTTCAATTGACCTATACAAGTAAATTTATTACCTGAGTTTGCAAGTACCGTTTCCATACCGACTCTATTATCTTCAGCTACGCTAAATAATAACTCATAATCATCACCACCTTTAAGTGCCATGTCATATGATTTTTCTAAACCGATAGTTTCAGTTAATGCAACGGGAATAGGTAAGTCATCAAGTACTATATTTGCTCCAACGCCCGATGCTTTACAAATATGCTCTAAATCAGCTACTAATCCGTCAGATAAATCGATGGCCGATGTTGCATACTCTCGTAATGCTTGACCTGCTAAAACTCTCGGTTTTGGAAAGTCTAATCGCTTAATTATTTCATATTGATATTTCGGTTCTATATTCACTTTACCTTGGATATGCTGTAAAGCGAGAGCAGCCCCACCAATTTCACCGGTAACGTATAACCAGTCGCCGGCTTTCGCACCTGAGCGTGAAATATACTTATCAAAAGGAACAAAACCTTGAGCCGTAACGCTTATACTTAGCGGGCCTTGCGTCGTATCACCACCAATAAGCTGAACATTATAGAACTCACATAGTTCAAATACCCCAATGCAAAATTCATCAATCCAGGGCTCGTCAATTTCAGGAAGCGTTATAGCTAAAGAAATCCAACTAGGCTCTGCACCCATGGCGGCAAGATCTGACAAATTAACAGCAATTGATTTATGACCAATTGCGCGGGCAGAAGTAGTTAGTGGAAAGTGGACACCTGCTACTAATGTATCTGTGGTAACTGCAATATGTTGCCGTTCAGGTGGGGTGACTAATGCACAATCATCTCCAATACCTAAATGAACATCTTTACGTTTCACTATTTGCTCAGTGAAATAATGACGAATGAGTTCAAATTCTTTCATAAACGGCAATCCTTGCTTTTAAGTAACAATAAAAACTTATTCTTCTGGACGAATAAGTTTTACAGCTTTATCTAATACGCCATTAACGAACTTATGGCTGTCGTCAGCTGCAAAAGATTTCGCTAATTCTATAGCTTCGTTGATAACAACTTTATATGGCACATCTTGACAGTCTTTTAATTCATAAATCGCGACACGTAAGATAGCCTTTTCAACATGATCAACATCGTTAAGAGGACGATCAACATGAGGTGAAATAGCGTCATCAATTGAACTTACTGACGCAGTAACACCGCGAAGTAATTGTTGAAAATAGGCAATATCAAAACGTCGTGCACTATTATCGGTTAAAAAATTACCTTCGATATCAGTTACAGAGTTTTCACTTAGTTGCCATGAATAAACAGCTTGTACTGCTAATTCACGTGCTTTTCTTCTAGGGGTTGGTTTCACAAAAAACTCCGCTTATATTTTGTCTAAAACATTAACCATTTCTAAAGCACTTAAAGCCGCTTCTGCGCCTTTATTACCTGCTTTAAGTCCGGCACGATCTATTGCCTGCTCAACGGTATCAGTAGTAATAACACCGAAAGCAACAGGAATAGTAAATTCCATAGAAACTTGCGCTAAACCTTTGTTACATTCGCCAGCAACAAAATCAAAATGTGGTGTACCACCACGTATTACAGCGCCTATAGCAATAATGCCATCAAATTCGCCTTTACTTGCAATACGTTTTGCTGCAACGGGTAACTCGTATGCGCCAGGAACGCGAACAACAGTAATGTCATCATCAGCAACATTGCCATGGCGTTTAAGTGCGTCAACAGCACCTTCTAATAAACTTTCAACTACAAAACTGTTAAAACGAGATACAACGATGGCAAACTTTTTACCTGCTGCGTCAAAATTAGCTTCAATGACATTCATATATAATTCACTCACAAAAAATTTGCCGCAATTCTACCAAACCCAGAGACAATTCGGTACTTGTTTGCTTAATTAATAACAAAAATACTGTAGAATGCCGCTATTATTCA
>Ga0209395_1007516_pt1 | contig 11433 bp, 16 predicted proteins | sample GOMGulsemesocosm_3_FD_184635 | JGI IMG/M metagenome (GOLD analysis project Ga0209395, IMG submission 184635) | Methane-oxidizing microbial communities from mesocosms in the Gulf of Mexico - GOM9D Gulf of Mexico (SPAdes) (version 2) | ecosystem: Environmental > Aquatic > Marine > Cold seeps... | reverse complement strand
AACGCCGCCTATAAAATATACCCCGACCAAAACAACCCGTCTAGGTTTCAACACCCGGAATCTAACGGATCAGCCAAAACAAGCTGACCACCTACTGACCTCAGAGTGAACTTTCCGCGGTTTCTGTGCTTTGCAAACCCGCAATACGCTTACGCACCAGTTGAATGTGGATACGGGCGTTAAAAGCAGTTTGTCGGTAAAGCGGCGGCAGGCGCACCTGTGCCAACTTCTCGTCCAGGTCAACTGTGCCAACTTCTCGTCCAGGTCAACTAAACGCTCATCCATCTCAGCCAGCTCTACAGTATCGCAGCCATTGGTCAGCTCTTCTTCGATCTGTTTGATCTCGGGGTAGTGCTGCAACACCCGCCAGCGCATCACAAAGGCATAGAGAGACGGGATCGCCCGCAACATCGGCAGCAGTATGAACAGGATCGGCAGCATCAGCAGGAACAGCCGATTGACCTGCGCCGCCATCCAGTATGGCAGCCAGTCGTGCCAGGTCGACGGACCGCTGACGATCAATTGCCGAGCCGCATTGTTGACCGGCAACCCGTTACCCTTAACGGACGGGAAGCGGCTGTGGTCGGTGATGATATCGCGACTGCTATGCAACTCGATCGCGGCCATGGTCAACCGATTGACCAAGGCCGGGTGCAGGCTGTCGGTGATAGCCAAGCGGGCCTCCAACGCCAGCAACTGGCGCGGCACGGGGGGGATTACCGGGTCTAGTGAGATCGCTCCGGTGGGCACTGTCACCGTATTGGCATAGTGCAGCCGCCGCGAGATTGCTTCGCTATAGTCCAGCGGCACCAGGCGGATCCGTCGGTCGGCATAGGCGGCGACCAGATAGGGGGCATCAATCGGGGCGACAAACACAGCGATGTCGATTGTGCCCTCAAGCAGTGCAGTAACCGCATCGCTGTAGCTGAGGCCCAAGTGGTGATTTTCTGAAGGGTGCAGCCCGATCGCATCCTGAAAGTCGTGGAAGGCTGCTGCAGTTCCTGATCCGGGGCGTCCGCTGCTGATCCGCAGGCCGCTCCACAGGGCTGGGTTTCCGGGTATCTCGATGTCTCGTCGGGATAAGAACACAATTGGTTCAAAGAAAATGGCGCCTATGACCTCGGTGCTTTGCCCCTGAACCTCGATGCCGCCCTGCAAAAAGGCGGTGTCCACTTGCTGGGTCTCGATCAGATTGGAATTTTCGGCCGAGCCCGCAGTTTCGACGATAACCAAATCGATACCGTCGCGGGCCAGCACAGCACGATAGCGTTGGGCCAGTTGACTATATGCGCCACCAGACGGGCCGGCGGCCAGTGTAAGAGACGCTGGCGGATGCAGACGCAGCAACATAACAACAGATCCAGCCAGGATAAGCGCGGCCCCCAAAAGGGCCCAGAACCGGGTGTTGTTCAGCCGTTTCAGCATCTTCAGCGGCTCATATCCATTTGGCCATCGGTGGCAGGCTCATAAGCACAGCATCAGCGTCATGGCCGGTCTCAAGGCCAAATTTGGTGCCCCGGTCATAGACCAGGTTGTATTCCGCATAGAGTCCACGATGCACCAGCTGCGCCTCTTTGTCGGCCTCGGACCAGTCCTGCACTCGGCGCTTTTCCACCAGCGGCACAAAGGCGGGCAAGAAAGCGCGGCCAATATCCTGGGTCAGGGCAAAGTCCTTCTCCCAGTCACCGCTGTTGCGATCATCCATAAAAATGCCGCCAACGCCGCGGGCGCGGTTGCGGTGCGGGATGTAGAAATACTCATCCGCCCAGGCCGCCAACGCCGCGGGCGCGGTTGCGGTGCGGGATGTAGAAATACTCATCCGCCCAGGCCTTCAACTTGGGATAGAGCAACCCGCCATGGGGATTCAGGTGGGTCTTTTGCTGACCGTGGAAATGTTTGGTGTCTTCATCGTATTCGATGCAGGGGTTCAAGTCTGATCCACCACCAAACCACCAGGCATGTGGAGTCCAGAACATCCGGGTGTTCATATGAACCGCCGGCACATGTGGGTTCTGCATATGCGCCACCAGCGAAATGCCCGAGGCCCAGAACCGGGGATCTTCTTTCATTCCGGCCAGCCCCTTGCGCGCCGCCATTGCGTTCTGCGCCCGTTCACCCAAAGTGCCGTAAACCTCAGACACATTGACGCCGACCTTTTCAAACACCCGGCCACCACGCATCACGCTCATCAACCCGCCACCAGCATCCGAGCCGTCGTCCGAGGCCCGCTTGGTGTTCTTGACCTCAAACCGGCCCGACGCCTGATCCGACAGCGGTCCGCTGTCGTGGCTGTCTTCCAGCGCCTCGAATGCAGCAACGATCTGGTCCCGCAAGGTGCGAAACCAAGCAGCGGCCTCGGCTTTTTCGGTTTTCATGTCGTCACTCATATCAGGATCTTTCAGCATGTTGCATTGAGTATTGGCAGCGCTAGTGGACCGGAGCGGCCACCGGATCCAACAGCGTGCGGCCACCGTCCAGTGTCACGACCTGACCGGTCATAAAGCCCGAGGCCTCAGAGGCCAGAAACTGCGCAGTCTTGGTCAGCTCGGTTGGCGATGCGATGCGGCCCAGCGGCGTATGCGCCTCGATATCCTCACGATAGGCACGGTTTTCCCTTAACACCGACTTCAGCGAAGCGCTCATCACCGAACCAAAGGCAATACTGTTGACCCGGATCCTGTGCGGCGCCAACGCCACCGACAGCGACCGCGTCATCTGATCCATTGCTGCCGAGGAAACCGAATAGGCCATCAACTCGGGGTGGGTGCGGCGTGCTGCAATCGAGGACAAGTTAATGATCGATCCCTGCGGCCCGCTCCCCTCGCGGCCCTCTCCCTGTTTCATCATCCGCTTCGCCACCTGCTGCGACAGTCGCAGGGTTGGCAGCAGGTTTTCGGTCAGCAGAACTTCGGTCGAGTCGTCTTCAGGGTCGAGCGGATCACTGGTCAGCACCTGACGAGCACCATTGACCAGAATGTCAATCTGATCAAAGGCGTCAATGGTGGCGGACAGCAGATTGGCAATGGTCAGCCGTTCGCGCAGGTGGCAATGGTCAGCCGTTCGCGCAGGTCACCAGCAAAATACCGAGTACTGCTGTCCTCGGGTTGGTCGCCCAGCTCGCGAATCAGCCCGGCTTCATCAACGTCGGCAAACATCACATTGGCCCCGGAGGCAGCAAACTGCTTGCCTATAGCGAGACCAATGCCATTGGCGGCACCAGTCACAATGGCGGTCTTACCAGAAATAGAAAAGGACATGACTAAAAGCTCCGTCAGTACAATGCAGACGTCAGGTTATCGCGCATTTGCCAAATTGGGAACCACCCCAGTGGCTGCGCTTAACGGCGCAGGCGTTTTGGGCGGCTCGCATGCAACACCTTGAACCGGTTGTCGCCTGCAATTTCAGACACCTGCGCAAATAACTCACCCAGCGTGGTCTCATAAGGCAGGTGACGGTTTGCCACCATCCACAGATTGCCCTTGGGTGTCAGCACCCGCGCAGCAGTAGCGATAAAGGCCTGCCCCAGCGAGGGTTCAGCGCTACGCCCGGTGTGAAAGGGCGGGTTCATGATGACACCATCCAACAGATGCGGCGGCTTCCACTGACGTGCATCTTCCCAATGGAACTGGGCGCGAGCGTCCTCCACGTTGCGTTTTGCACAGGTCAACGCGTTGTGATCAGCCTCAACCATGTGCAGGCTCTCGATGACATCATCGCGCTGCAACAGATCAGCCGATAGATAACCCCAGCCGGCACCAAGGTCAGCCAGGTTGCGGCCAAGCTTGGCTGGCAAAGACTCGATCAAAAGGCGCGAGGCAGGGTCAACGCCATCTGCCGAGAACACGCCCGGAGCAGTGGTGTAGCCATCAACTGTCGTGAAATCATCCGCCCGCCAATCGGCAAGAACCTGCCCGTCAGCTTCAATCCAGAAAATTTTGCCATGCGCCTTGGAGATCGACGCAGACGGGTTGGTCAGTTTGCGCGATGCCTTGTAAATCGAATCGATCCCATCGGTTTTGGCACCATCAATCAGCACCGGACCGGAACTGATTCCCACGGCCTGTGCCACCAAGTGCCGTGCCAGCGCTTTTGCACGAGGCAGGAAAACCACCGCGAGGCAGGAAAACCACCGCAGCAGCGATCTCGGTGCCCGGCTCAAGTGTCGCAGCGCAGTCATAGCCTTGATCGGCAAAGGCATCGTGATCCGGGCGCATCGGCTGCACAACGAGCACGCGGTCCTCCGGCAGCACCGTCAGGTCATGCTCGGCGCGCGGGTTGAACACGGCAATCTTGCCGTTTTCGGGCACGGCAAAGCCACCTGACTCGATCGCCAGAGAGAGACGGATAGACATAGGAGAGGCCTCTTATTCTTCTTTTTCCATGGTGCATTGCAGCGGGTGCTGCTGGCGGCGGGCAAAATCCATCACCTGGCCAACCTTGGTCTCGGCGATTTCATGGCTGAACACGCCAACCACTGCCAGGCCCTTTTTGTGGACAACCAGCATGATCTCAAACGACTCGGCATGGGTCAGGCCAAAGAAACGCTCTAGCACCATCACCACAAATTCCATGGGCGTATAGTCGTCATTCAACAACAACACCTTATATCGTGGAGGGCGTTGGGTCTTCGGCTTGGTCTTGGTAAGGACTCCGGTGTCCGTGGAGTCATCTGACTGGTCCGACATGGTATGGGGCAGCAGTGGCATTATGGTTTCAATCCGGGTCATGCATAGAAATTCGTCACCCGCTTATATAGCCTCTATCTCGGCGAGGAAAAGAGAAAGAGAGCAATACTATGGCAGGTAGGTTAACGACCATCGGTTTTGACGCTGATGATACGCTCTGGCACAATGAGTGTTTCTTTCGGATTACCCAGCAGAGGTTTGCCGAATTGCTAAGCGATCACACCCCCGTTGACCTAGACCCCGAGCGGTTGGGTGAACGGCTTCAGGCGGCGGAAAAGCGCAATCTTGGACGATATGGCTACGGCGTCAAAGGCTTTACCCTGTCGATGATCGAAACCGCTATTGAGGTGACCGATGCACGGGTTCCAGCCAGGGTAATTCACGAACTGATCGAAGCTGGGCAAATGATGCTGTCTTTCCCTATCGAGCTGCTGCCCCATGCGCGTGATGCAGTCACGGAACTCGCTGGCAGCTACCGCGTGGTGCTGGTGACCAAGGGCGACTTGCTGGATCAAGAACGCAAGCTGGCGCAGTCGGGGTTGGGTGATTTGTTCGACGCTGTCGAAATCGTGTCGGAAAAAAACCCAAAAATCTACCAGGAGGTTTTCGAACGTCACGGTGACGGGGTAACACATGCGATGATGGTGGGAAATTCCCTACGCTCGGATGTGGTCCCGATGATCGCAGCCGGCGGTTGGGGCACCTATGTGCCACACAGTTTAACCTGGGAACTAGAGCAAGCCACCGCTCCCGAAGACGCGCTGCATTTCCATCAAATTCAAAATCTCTCGGAACTCGCCGAACTGCTTTCTGAAATCTCATGAACCCAGTATAGGGTGAGTGCAAGCGCGCACCCTATAGATATAGCCGTCGTGGCGCGCATCACATGTCAACGACTTGCGCCAGGCATGGACCAACGCCACGCTATTTTTCCTCCTGCAATGTTCGACCTGTCAAAAGGTTTTCACTTTCCAAAATCCAGATTATGTTCTGTCGAACATTTAGCCGGAGACAGAAATGCCGCACGCAGAAATCAAGTATTCAACCGACCTCGTTATTGACCCCAAAGCGATATTGGCTGAAATTGAAGCCGTAATCCAAGATCACGATGGTAGCGCAGGTGACTGCAAGGGGCGCGGCTATCCCACCAGTCACTACCATCATAGCCACATCACCATTTCGGTCGCTCTGCTTGCAAAACCAAACCGCGACGACACCTATTCCAAGACGTTGCTGAACAAACTGGAAACGCGCATCAAAGCGTTGATCCACGTGCCTTGTGCTTTCTCCCTGGGACTTGAATACATAACTCCATTCTACGTCACGTCCCTTCACAAACCCTGACCCGGCGGTGCTGATTCTTGTGACATGAAGGCATCAGGTCAGCAAGAAAACGCCCGAAAATTGAGTAACACAATCTTAACTACCACTTCATCTAGCAGGAGCCCCTCTGATACCTACCGTATGTCGCCAAACCACCAAGCCTCGCCGCCGGTAATTTCAAAGCGCATGTATCTTCTAAAAGGAGGATGTGTTAACTTCTGCCTAGGCAAAAAAAGTCAGTCGGACAACCGGCGGCATGAGGCAGACATGGTAAATATCGCGCAGGTTCGGTGCATCCTTCCGGCCCGTTTGGGCTTGGGTATTCTCACAGCATTCTGGCTGGGCATTGTTATGCCTATAGCCGCCAATACCGCGCCCTACGCGGCTATGGTGATGGATGCACGCACCGGTGAGGTTCTACATTCACGCAACGCTGACACCCGGCTGCACCCGGCATCGCTGACCAAGATGATGACGTTGTACATCGTCTTTGAAGCAGTCCGAAATGGCGAGATCTCTCTGGACACCAAGATCACCATCAGCCGCAACGCAACATCTGAGCCGCCCTCTAAACTGGGCCTTAGAACCGGTCAGAAAATCGCACTGCGCTATCTGATCCGAGCCGCTGCTGTGAAGTCTGCCAATGATGCGGCCACAGCACTGGGAGAGGCCATCTCGGGCTCCGAGGCGGCATTCGCCCGTCGTATGACCCGCACCGCCAAATCATTGGGCATGACCCGTACCACCTTTAAGAACGCCCACGGGTTAACCCAGTCGGGCCATCTTTCGACAGCGCGCGACATGACCAAGTTGGGGCGGCATATCCTGTATGACTATCCCGAGTATTATAACCTGTTTTCACGCAAATCGACCGACGCTGGCGTTAAACAAGTCAACAACACCAACCGCCGTTTGCTGGGGTCCTATCGTGGCGCTGACGGTATCAAGACCGGATATACCAACGCTGCCGGCTTTAACCTGGTGGCATCGGCCAAGCGCGGTAACGAGCGCGTCATCGCCACGGTGTTTGGCGGCAAATCCAGTGCGTCGCGCAATGCCAAAGTTGCTGAACTGTTGGACTTAGGGTTCCGCCAGGCGCCGTCACAGGCCCGACTGCGCCGTCCAAGTCTGCCACGATACGTTGGCAATATAGAAGCCCCGGTTGTGGCGAGCGCTGGAGGCACCGGCAAATCGGTCCGCCCCAACGGTCTCGTGACCACCAGCTTGCGTCCTAAAACACGTCCTGTTGCAGACACGGCTGAAACGGTACTCCGCCTTGCCGAAGCCGAGGCCGCCCCAGTTCCCGGCGTGACATCTGAGTCTGAAGGCAGCACCGATCAAAACCTTCTGCGAACAAGTATTCAGGCGGCTCTGGCCGAGGCCGAAGAAACCCCAGACGCAACAGTTGCTGCGGTTCAGATTGATGAAGCTACGGAACAGGTCGCGCTTGCCTTGGCTGCGGTTCCAGAACCTGCAGTCTTTACCGGCTTGCGTCCTGTTGCGCGTCCGGCAAACCTGCGAACAACACCTGCGGCTGCGCCTGTACCGGTTGTGGTGACCCGTCTGTCCACCTCTGGTGGACGCCATTGGGGCATCAATGTCGGTCGCTTCAACACCCGGTACCAGGCCGAAAAAGTCCTGTTGCGCACCGCACTCGCGGAGATGTCGACACTGGATGGATCCCTGCGCAAAGTAGGACAATCCAGTCGCGGCTTTGAGGCGAACTTCTTGGGGATGACACAGGAAGGTGCCGATCTGGCCTGCCGCCGTCTCAGCGCGCGCAATGTCACCTGCACCACCATCGGGCCCTCCTGACCCAACCTAAATGGTGCGTGCCAACACGCACCCTACATGGTTTCACAGATTGTTAACCATGATCGCAGATGCTGAGGTATGTCCCGGTATCTGCGCCCTCGCGCTCCTGGCGCCACCATCTATTTTCACGTCTGCCTGGCAGAGCGCGGATCGACCCTATTGATTGACGAAATAGACGCCCTGCGCGCCGCAGTTGGGCTAACCCGCCGCATTCGGCCTTTTCATGTCGATGCCTGGGTAGTGCTCCCTGATAACATGCAGTGCATTTGGACACTGCCTGATGGCTACGCCAGTTTCCAAGCCTGTTGGCGTGGGATCAAAAGCCAATTTTCGCACAACCTGCCCCGAGCAACTTCTCATTCTAACCAACTGGCCTGTGAAGAACCCAGAATCTGGCAACGTCATTTCTGGATGCACCGAATTCGTGAGCCGCTTGAATATTGGGATTATTTGCAAATGTGCCAATTCGCGCCTGTGCGTATGGGCTTCGTCGAGATGAGCGAGGATTGGCCGTATTCTTCGTTGTCAACCACCCCCAAGTCGGGGCAGCAGGAAAACACCACGGCCAAATCAATAGACCTCAGGGTTTGGGATGATGATCCCACTCGTCATTGAGAATGCGCCGTGAATCGCCGTCGGGATCATCATACTGATTGCTACGCACCGTATACAGAAACCCAGCCAGACCCAGCCCGCCGAGGATCAGAGAGATCGGGATCAAGAAGACCAGCACTTCCATAGATTCACCTCAGCCGTAGTGCATTCAGAGACACAGTAATCGACGAGGTCGACATCGCCAATGCGGCGATCAATGGAGTCGCCAACCCGGCCACGGCCAGTGGCACCGCGATCACGTTATACAGAGTGGCAAGGCGGAAATTCTCGCGAATGCGTTTGGTGGCCCGCTGGGCAACGTCACAGGCCTCGGCGATCGGCGTCAAATCCTGCCCCAGCAATACGATATCCGAAGCCACACGCGCAGCATCCAGTGCCGAGGCGGGCGAGATCGACACATGCGCTGCGACCAATGCCGCAGTGTCATTCAGACCGTCGCCAACCATCAGCACCTTATGGCCTTGATCCGATAATGCCTTGATCCGTGCGACTTTATCCTCAGGCAAAGCTCCGGCGTTCCAAGTGGTAATGCCAAGACGCATGGTCAGATCCTCGACCACTCGACCACGGCTTTGGCATCGCCTGAAACCAACAGGACTTGTTTACCGGCGTCCAACAGCGCTTGTACTGCTTCGGCCGCACCGGGGCGCAAGGCATCAATGAACTGGAACCCGTGAGGGATGCCAACCCCGACATCCAGCCAAGCCGTAGTCAATGCGCTTGGTTGCGCACCAACCCATGTCGCTCGGCCCAAACGCACGCGCTGGCCGCGAAACTGACCTTGAGTGCCATAGCCCGGCACCTCGTGAATATCCGTCACATCAGCAGGAGCAAACCCGGCCTCCCGCGCGGCCAGCGCCAGACTGCGAGACAATGGATGTGCCGAGGCCTGGGCCAACGCCAGCGCTACCCCAAGGTCGGCCTGAGAGAAATCATCCAGATTGATCAGTTGCGGTGTGCCCGCAGTCAGCGTGCCAGTCTTATCGAACACCACAGTGTCTACCTGCGCCAACCGTTCTAACGCGGTAGCGTCTTTGATCAGCATACCCTTGCGGAACAACCGGCCAGAGGCCGCAGTGGTCACCGCGGGCACCGCCAGCCCCAATGCGCAGGGACAAGTGATGATCAGCACCGCAGCGGCGATGTTCAGCGCCGTGCGCAAATCCCAAGAGTACAAATACCAGCCAACAAAGCTGAGCGCCGACAGGATGTGAACACCGGGTGCATAAAGCTTCGCGGCGTTATCTGCCAGTGAGGTGTAGCGCGACCTCCCGGACTCGGCGATGGCTACCAGATCGCCCATCCGGTGCAGCGAGGTGTCTTTACCCACGGCAGTTGCACGGATGGTCAGTGGTCCGGTCAGGTTGACCTCCCCTGCCGAAATCGCCAATCCCGGTTCGGCAAAGACTGGCAGGGTCTCGCCGGTCAACAACGAACGGTCTAGTTCTGACTGCCCAGACACCACCATACCGTCCACGGGCATGCGACCACCGGGACGGACCAGAATCAGATCGCCAATCGCCAGTTCGCCAACAGCCACTTCACTCTCGCTTCCGTCACGCAGCCGGATGGCACGGGGCACTTCCAGCGCGGCGAGCTCTTCGGCAGCGGATCGTGCAACCGCACGGGTGCGAAAGTCCAGATAGCGCCCGGCCAGCAGGAAAAAGGTCAGCGTCAGCGCCGCATCAAAATAGGCGTGTTCGCCCGATAGAGAGGTTTCCCACAGCGAGGTGACCAGCGCCAGCACCAGGGCCAGCACAATTGGTACATCCATGTTCAGCCGCTGTACCCGCAGCGCACTCCAGGCCGATTTACAAAACGGCTGCGCAGAAAATGCGATGGCTGGCAGGGTGATCGCCGCCGAGATCCAGTGGAACATATCGCGGGTGGCGTCCGCTGCGCCGGCCCAGATTGAGACCGACAGTAACATCACGTTCATCGAGGCAAATCCGGCCACCGCCAGCCGCATCAGCAGATCGCGCCCAGCCTTGTCACTTTGCGTTGATGACAGCGCCGCCATATCCAACTCGTGCGCTTCAAAACCCAAGCCCTCTAGCACCGGGATAAGATCAGTGGCGCGCATATCTGGCTCAGCCTCGATCATCGCCCGTTTCAGGGTCAGGTTGACCCGCGCCGAGGTCACGCCGGGCACCGCATTCAAACCGCGTTCCACCGTCGAAATACAAGCCTGGCAGTGAATACTCGGAAGTGACAGCGCCAAACGCGCGGCCACTGGAGCCTCCTCAGCCGCCTCACGCGGAGTGACAAGACATCCGGGACAGGCCGCTAGGGATGGGTTGAGTTGGGCTGCCATTGCAGATCAGCCTTTCACGTGCAGGATCACCCGCTGGGTAAACTCAGTACCGTCTTTGGCCCGCGCCACCATGCGAATGTTCCAGTTGCCCGCACCCAGTTGCGCCGGAGCGACATAGGCCTTGCCGTCGAACTGAAAAACCGGCTTCTGGTCGTCTTTGACATGGGTGGCCCGCCCCAAAGTCGCAGTCAGCTTGACCACTTCAACCGGATTGCCCGCGGCATCTGTGATTTCCAGTTTGACCTGACTGTCAGAGGCGGAGGCATAGACCGACCAGCCCAGAGCCTCTTGCGCAGTGCGGCGGCGGTCAAAGCTCTGACTGGCGATATAGCCGTTGTTCACCTCAAGCCCGGGAAAGGTGCGAACCGCATTATAGGCCAAGGCCAGGTTGACGCTGATGATCACCCCAAAGAAGCCGACAAATACCATCGCGGCGTGGCGCCCGGTGAATTCTTTCATGGCTTAGTTTCCCTTACCGTTAAAGGTGGTGTCCTTGTGGGAGCGTTCCCCATTGGCGTTGTCCTCCACCCAGATCCTAAACGGTGTCGCATCCTGGGTCGAGGGTGCCGAGCCTTTGGGACTGATCACATAGACCCGCTGCAGATGCGCCGCGTTGGGCGGCACCGGTACTGTGGCATAAGGCGTCCCTTCGATCTGCAGGCGCAGGGTCGGGTCGCCGCT
>Ga0209395_1007514_pt1 | contig 11439 bp, 12 predicted proteins | sample GOMGulsemesocosm_3_FD_184635 | JGI IMG/M metagenome (GOLD analysis project Ga0209395, IMG submission 184635) | Methane-oxidizing microbial communities from mesocosms in the Gulf of Mexico - GOM9D Gulf of Mexico (SPAdes) (version 2) | ecosystem: Environmental > Aquatic > Marine > Cold seeps... | reverse complement strand
TAAAGTAATTGCTAGTGCTGCGGCTGTTTGGGGTGTTGCCCGGCAGTGGTGCCGGGCAACAGGAGGTTATTCTGCAGCTGTTTCCAGCTTGTCTTGGGTATTGGTGTCAAAGTCCGATGCACTATGACGTTCGCGCAGTTGGGTGTGCAACTCGCCAAAGGCACGGTTGACCATACGGCCACGGCTGACCGCAGGGCGGGCATCGATGGCTTTGGCCCAACGCATCACATGGGTATAGCTGGCGACATCCAGGAACTCGGCCGCGTCATAGAGACGGCCCAGCACCAGCTGGCCATACCAGGCCCAGATCGCCATATCGGCAATGCTGTAGTCGCCACCGGCGATATACTGGTGATCCGCCAACTGGCGATCCAGCACATCCAATTGGCGCTTGGTTTCCATTGAGAAGCGGTCGATCGGGTACTGCCATTTTTCCGGCGCATAGGCGTAGAAGTGGCCAAAGCCGCCGCCCAAATAAGGCGCGCTGCCCATCTGCCAGAACAGCCAGTTCATCACCTCGGTACGTTCAGCCCCATCCTTGGGCAGGAATGCGCCAAACTTGTCGGCCAGATGCACCATCATGGAGCCGGATTCGAACACCCGCAGAGGCGTGTCGCCGCTGTGGTCCATCAGGGCGGGGATTTTTGAGTTTGGGTTGACGTTAACAAAGCCAGAGCCAAATTGGTCGCCTTCGCCGATGTTGATCAACCAGGCGTCATACTCGGCGCCTGTGTGACCTGCCGCCAGCAGCTCCTCCAACATCACGGTGACTTTGACGCCATTGGGCGTGGCCAGCGAGTAGAGCTGCATTGGGTGTTTGCCGACCGGCAGGTCTTTGTCGTGGGTGGCACCGGCCACAGGACGGTTGATCGAGGCAAATTTACCGCCGCTTGCCTGATTCCAGGTCCAGACTTTTGCCGGCGTATATGGGGTGTCGCTCATCTGTTGGGCCTTGTCCTATTAGTTTGTTCGCACCGCATTGGCGTCAGTGTGCAAATTCCATTGTGCGCAGACTTAAGCTGCATTTTGGAAATTCCAATGACTGGAAGGTCGAATTGAAACATTTATGTGGTTTAGATCACATCATCTCGTGGATGGACACAGCCGCGTGAGCCCCCCTTCGCTTCAGCCCTGTATTGCATATTGTACTCAGCAACCCGGCTGAAAGGTCGGCGAAACTGAAAAGTAACATCTGCGAGAGGATGACTTTATGACGCGTTTTTTCTTGGCTGCCGCGGCGGCGATTTCCTTTGGTCTGCCAGTCTTTGCGGGCGACCAATACATCGATGGCACCGGTTTTGCGGTGTCTGGCTATGACGTTGTGGCCTACCGTGGTTTGGCGTCAAATGCGGTTGGCACCCAGCAGACGTCTGGCGTGCCGGGACTGGCAAGCATCACTGCACAATACAACGACGCCACCTTTGCGTTCTCTTCTGAGGCGAACCGGGCCAAATTCTTGGATAACCCCGAATATTATGCGCCGCAGTATGACGGACACTGTGCCTATGGTGTGTCCAAGGGTGGCAAGGTGCCAGGTAATCCGAACCTGTGGCGCATCGTGGATGACAAGCTGTTCCTGAACATCACCAAAACCGTTGTGACATTCTGGGAAGAAGACATCCCGGGTAACATCAATCTGGCCGAGGGCAACTGGCCGGGCATCGAAGGCGCGGGTGCTTCGGGCAACAAGATCCCGAACTTCACGTCAGCGGCTCCCGAAGGGAGCTGATGCCAGCAAAACGGACGTCGTTTGCCCGGCACCGCCGGGCAGCGACTGACCGTCCTCGGGCAAGGGCGCAGCCCTGATCTACAGACTAAATATGGGCCCAAACCAAAAACGCCCCGAACCGTAAAGTTCGAGGCGTTGAATTTTTACCAAATTGGCGAGCCTACCGTTTGCGATCGCGACGTGCACTCATCGGCTGGAAGGCAACACCGACATGGGCTTCACAATAAGGTTTGCCCTGTTGGACATCCAAACCGCAGAACCAGAAGTCCTCGGTTGCAGGATCGCCTACAGGCCATTTGCACGTCCGCTCGGTCAATTCCATCAACGACAGGCGTTTGGCCTTCTTCTCGATCTCGTTGACCTTTGCCAGCGCCTCGGGGCTGATTTCATTGGCCGAGGGCTGCGGTGGCAGCGGCTGACCCGCCGGAATGATCTGTTTGCGCGCGGGCAAATTAGGTTTGCCGCCGGCGGTCTTGGCTGGGACCGGCGGGATCGGGCGGGCTGGCTCGGTCTTGGGCTGCACCTTGGGCTTGGCGGCGGGTTTGGCCGCGACAGCGGGCTTCTCCTTGGGCTCAGCTGATTTAGCTCCACCGGTGGAGTTGCGGTTGGACAGTCCCAACCGGTGCACCTTGCCGATCACCGCATTACGGGTGACGCCGCCCAATTCTTTGGCGATCTGGCTGGCCGACTGACCCTCGCCCCACATTTTTTTGAGCAGTTCAACGCGCTCGTCTGTCCAGGACATATCTTGCCTTTCCAAGCTAAAAGCGGCCCCAGGATACCTGCGGCCGCCATAGTAATCCGTATCTGTCCCTATTTTAGTCACTGCGCCGCGAGATACAAGCCGTCTTGCACCTGACCGTGCAGGGGTTATGCAGTCCAGACACAGAATTGGGGGACGTCATGTCAGACACCGAGTATCGCATCGGCTTGGGAGAACGCCGTTTTGGCCGCGTCAACTGGTTGGGCCTGCAAACCATGGCCGGGCGCGAGGTGAAACGGTTCATGGTGGTCTGGACCCAGACTTTGCTGGCCCCACTGGTCACTTCGGCGCTGTTTTTGATGATATTCACCATCGCCATCGGGCCGCGCCGTGGTGATGTCATGGGGGTGCCGTTCATGACGTTTTTGGCACCGGGCATCATGATGATGACGGTGATACAGAACGCCTTTGCCAATACATCTTCGTCCATCATGATCTCTAAAATACAGGGAAATATCGTTGATACGCTGATGCCACCGCTGTCCGGGCTGGAGCTATTGCTGGGCTACCTTTCGGGCGGCGTAGTGCGCGGCATTGTGGTGGCTTTGAGCATCGCGCTGGGGCTTGGTCTGACGCTTGGCATCTGGCCAGTTTATCCATTGGTGGCTTTGGCATTTGTGATCCTCGGGGCCTCGTTTCTGGGGGGCTTGGGGATCATTGCAGGGATCTTCGCCAACAAGTTCGATCAGATGGCGGCGATCACCAATTTCATCATCACGCCGTTGGCCTTTTTGTCCGGCACTTTCTACTCTGTCGCGGCCCTGCCGCCAGTCCTTAAGGCGCTGACGCATATGAACCCAGTGTTTTATCTGATCGACGGCGTGCGATTCGGTATGATCGGCACCTCGGATAGCTCGCCATGGTTAGGGCTGCTGGTCTGTAGCGGTGCGACTCTTGTGGTCTGGCTGTTAGGCTGGCTCATGCTGCGTTCGGGTTATCGTCTGAAGGCCTGACTTTGTTAGCGGGGCGCTGCCGCCCTTCACGCCAGGCCAGCACTGCCGCGCCAGTGAGGATGATGACAGCCCCCAGTACAGTTACTGCATCCGGGACGACGCCAAACCCAAGGAAATCATAGGCGGCGGCAAAGATCAGCGTTGCGTAGCTGAATGGTGCCACAAACGAGGCATCGGCGCGGGCCATTCCGTTGATGAAACATGCCTGAGCACAGGCCATCAGCAGTCCCAAAGCTGCCAGCGCCGCCCATTGTGCCGGGCTGGGCATCTGCCACAGTGGCAGCACCGCTGCCGAGGCAATCACTAAACCAATTGCATTATTGATCAAAAGCACTTGCAAGGGCGGCTCTCGATTGGCCAGCTTCTTGATAAAGATCAGCTCCAGCCCCATCACCATCGCCGCCGCCAGTGCCAGCAGCGCTGCGGGCTGAAAACTGGCCGGAGTAGGGCGCAGCAACACCATGGCGCCAACCAGCGCAACAACAGCCGCCCCCCAGCGCCAGGGCCCGACTTTCTCACCCAAGAATGGGATTGCCAACATCATCGCAAACACGGGGTTCAAAAATGTGATCGCGGTGGCATCGGCCAGCGGGATAAATGCCACCGAGGCAAACATCAGCGACACGCCTGCCCAGCCAAAAGAGGTGCGCCCGATGTGTAGCCCCCAGTTCGGTCGGGTAAGTTGAGGTCGCAGAACGGCCACCACCGAAGAAATCGCCACAAAGGCAAAGACAAAACGCCCATGGCTGATCTGCAGCGGATGCAAAGGCTCACCAAGCAAATCCGTGCCCAGTGCCTTGGCCAATAACATGGTGCCTGCAATGAAAGTGGTCGCCACCAGAATGAAAATTGCGGCCAAAGCGGGGTTGTGTTGCTTTACAGTGTTCATGGGTCAGCGGTGCGCCAGTCTACGTCGCTATGCAAGAAGTTTCGATCAGGTGGGGGGCGAAGCCTTTTTCACCGCCCTAACGTATGTTTTCGATCTGTCCGGTGTGATTGCACAAAAGGGGTTTCTTTCCACTAGATCCTCCGGTATGGCATGTCCCTATGATCAAACTCGCATATATCACTTCGCTGACCACAGCCCTGCGACGCCGACGCTAATTTAGCGTTCCGGCCCCTTGATCCATGCGCCCGATACCGGCGCATACCCCACCAACATCGTTGACCAACTGCCCATCCTATTGCACTGCTTGGGCTTCTATTTCCGAAAAGGATGATCCCGATGATCGCTTCCGTTCTGCCGACCTATAACCGCGCCCCTTTGAACTTTGTCAAAGGCGAAGGCTCCTGGCTTATCGAGGCTGACGGGCGACGTTTTCTCGATCTCGGTGCCGGCATCGCGGTGAATGCGTTGGGCCATGCCCATCCGGCCCTGGTTGCAGCGTTGACCGATCAGGCACAAAACCTGTGGCATGTCTCCAACCTGTACCAGATCCCGCAGCAACAAGCGCTGGCCGACAAACTTGTCGAGCATACTTTTGCAGATACGGTGTTTTTCACCAACTCCGGCACCGAGGCCTGTGAGCTGGCTGTGAAAATGGCCCGCAAGTATTTCTTCGACAAGGGCGAGGAACAACGGATCGAGATCCTGACGTTTGACGGGTCCTTTCATGGCCGGTCATCCGCTGGCATCGCAGCCACTGGTTCCGAGAAGATGACCAAAGGTTTTGGCCCTGTTCTGCCAGGGTTTGTCCACCTCACTTTCGGCGATCTGGATGGTATCTCGGATGCGATCACCGATCAGACGGCTGCCATTCTGATCGAACCGATCCAGGGCGAGGGCGGCATTCGCGCAGTCCCTGATGCCGAAATGAAGGCGCTGAGGGCGCTCTGCGATGAGCACGGGTTGCTGTTGATCCTGGACGAGGTGCAATGCGGAGTAGGGCGGACTGGCAAGCTGTTTGCCCATGAATGGGCGGGCATCACACCGGATATCATGATGGTCGCCAAAGGCATCGGCGGTGGCTTTCCGTTGGGCGCCGTGCTGGCCACCGAAGACGCTGCGTCCGGCATGACCGCCGGCACCCATGGCTCAACTTACGGCGGCAACCCACTGGGCTGCGCGGTTGGCTGCGCAGTGATGGATCACGTTACCAATCCTGACTTTCTGGCTGAGGTTAACCGCAAGGCCGGACTGCTGCGGCAAAAGCTGGAAGGTCTGATTGATGCCCACCCCGAGGTCTTTGATGAGGTGCGCGGCTCCGGTCTTATGTTGGGCCTGAAATGCAAGGCTCTCAATATCGACGTGGTCAACGCAGGCTACGACAACGAGGTCATAACGGTGCCCGCCGCAGACAACGTCATCCGTTTACTCCCGCCGCTCACGCTCAGTGACGCTGATATAGCCGACGCGCTAACCCGCCTAGACAAAGCCGCAACCCAGGTTGCAGGCGCCTGATCTTCTTCTTGTTAAAAATACCTCGGGGGTCCGGGGGCAGCCCCCCCCGGCCCGGACCAACAAAAAGCGAACCCGATATGAACCATTTCCTAGATATTCATAAAACCAGCCCGGACGAGTTACGGGCCATGATTGATCAGGCCGGCGCGATGAAACAGGCGCGTCAGGATCGCCCCAAAGGCGCCTTGGACGATGACCAACCCCTAGCCGGGCGCATGGTGGCGTTGATTTTCGAAAAACCCTCAACCCGGACCCGTGTGTCGTTCGACGTGGGCGTGCGCCAGATGGGCGGAGAGTCGATGGTTCTGTCGGGCAACGACATGCAGTTGGGCCACGGTGAAACCATCGCCGATACCGCCCGTGTTCTGTCACGCTATGTCGACATGATCATGATCCGCACATTTGACGAGACGGTGCTGATGGAGATGGCCGAATACGCCTCGGTGCCAGTGATCAACGGCCTGACCGACCGCACTCACCCCTGCCAGATCATGGCCGACATCCTGACCTACGAGGAACACCGGGGCTCGATCAAAGGCAAGAAGGTGGTCTGGGCGGGCGACGGCAACAATGTTTGCGCTTCCTTCCTGCACGCGGCTGGCCAGTTCGGCTTTGACCTGACGTTCACCGGCCCCGCGCAGCTGGACCCCGAGGATGAATTTATCGGGCTGGCGCGCAAGGCCGGGTCTAAGATTGTTATCGAACGCGACGCCCAAAAAGCCGTCGAAGGTGCTGATCTGATTGTCGCGGACACTTGGGTCTCGATGCATGACAGCCAGTCGTCAAAAGAGCGCCGTCACAACATGCTGCGCGGCTATCAGGTCAATGCCGAGCTGATGAGCCACGCCAAGTCAGATGCCTTGTTCATGCACTGCCTACCCGCCCACCGCGAAGAGGAAGTCACCTCTGAAGTGATGGATGGCCCACAATCAGTGATCTTTGACGAAGCCGAAAACCGCTTGCATGCACAAAAAGCTGTCATGCGCTGGTGTCTGGACGTTTAAGTCAGTTGCGATGACAAAGGCGAACAATATGGAGTGCGGAAATCGCAGTGACCGGTTGGATCTTGTCCAACTTTTGGCTGGCCACAGAGTTTCGATTCCACCTCTCTATCTTCGTCAGGCGCGATTGAGTGACTGTGACCCGATTGCAGCGTTTCACTTACGTATCTGGCGGCAGACCTATGGCAATATTGCCCCTGCACAGGCGATCGAGGCGCTAGATTTCGATCGTCGCCAGGGTCAATGGCGTGCCAAGTTGTCTGCCGCCAGAAAGCTCTCAGTGACACTTATTGCCGAGGATGCTTCTGGAAATATCGTAGGGCTGTGTGATCTTGCAGGGTCCGAAATTGTGGACTTTCCAGACGCGATTGAAGTCACGCATTTGTATTTGGACAGCGCAGTTCGTGGGCTCGGGATCGGGCGGGTTTTCTTGGACCTTGCTCAAAACTGGATGGATGAATGCAAAAGGTCAGATCTTGTGCTGGTCGTTGTACGGCAAAACGACCCGGCACTTGCGTTTTATCGGGCATGTGGTGGGCAGCTTGCCGGCGAACAGCTGGACAAAGGCCCGCTGTGGCGATCTGAAAATGTGATCATCCGCTGGTCATCCTCCAACTGATCTGCAACCCTTGCAAACAGTGATTTGATGCGAGGGAATTTGATGGACAAAACAACAGCTCTTCTGATCGTCGACATGCAAATGGAAATGGCCAATGTCACAGCGGCAGGCCGTCCCCGCGCCAACCCGGATGCTGAAGATAAAGTAGCGACCCTGGCCGAGACATTTCGTGGGGCGGGCCTGCCAGTGTGCCATGTGATGCACGATGATCCACGCCCAGAAAGCAAATTTCGTCGCGATCTGCCCAGTGGCCAGCCGATGCCCTGTGCCATCCCTGCAGAGGGCGAGGCGGTGTTCTGGAAAACCGGTTCCTCTGGCTTTGTCGACACCGGTCTGGACGAGCATCTGCGCGACAGCGGCATAACCCGACTGGTGATCGTCGGCGGCGTGGCAGCTTTTTGCGTCAATTCAACGGCCCGATCTGCAGCCAATTTGGGGTTTGACGTATTGGTGCCCGAGGATGCGCTGATCGCTTTTGCGTTGCCGTCTCGGCATGGCGGCGACATAGATGCCGAGGTTGCTCTCGAGGTGACGTTGTCGGCTTTGCATGCGGGCTTTGGTCGCGTTCTACCAACCCAAGACGTGCTGGATCAATTGGCGATCCGCCGTTGAAAAATCCACTGCTTCTTTGCTGATGGCCAAGCACAAAAAAAGCCCCCTCAACTTGGTTGAGAGGGCTTTCTGATGAAGATATCTGATTATCCTACTAAGGTGCTGAGAAGCAGGTAGATCACTGCAGACATCACCGCTGCGGCAGGAACTGTGATCACCCAGGCCGCGAGTATGGTCATGAAGTGACTGCGCCGTACCAGTTTGCGGCGGCGACGTTCCTCGGCGGCGACGCTTTTCTTCTCGGGGTGGGCGGCGGCTGATTTACGTATGCGGCGCTCCATGTGCCACTCGCGGAAGAAGCCAACACCAAACACTGCACCAACGGCGATATGTGTCGAGGAAACCGGCAAGCCAAGCCAGCTGGCGACAATCACTGTGATCGCAGCCGATAGCGAGACACAAAAGGCGCGCATAGGGTTCAGTTTGGTGATCTGGCTGCCGACCATGCGGATCAGCTTGGGGCCAAACAGGAACAATCCAAACGAGATTCCCATAGCACCGATCACCATCACCCAAGTCGGTATCTCGACCTTGGCAGCGAAATCGCCGAATTCGGTGGCGTGTACGATGGCGGCCAGTGGTCCAACCGCATTGGCCACGTCATTGGCACCATGAGCAAAGGACAGCAGTGCGGCAGAGATGACCAGTGGTATCCGAAATAGTATTTTCAGTGACTTGTTACGGTTCTCCAAACCTTGAGATTGCTTCAGGATCAGCGGGCGGGTGACTGCATAAGACAGAACACCAATGGCGGTACCGATCATCAATGCGTCCTGCATGTCGATCTTGATGATCCGCTTCAAACCCTTGAGAGCCAGATAGGCAGAGAACACGCCAGCCATAACGCCGACCAAGATGGGCACCCAGCGCCGCGCGGCGGCAATTTTATCGTCTTGATAGATGATGCGGGATTTGATCAGCGCCAGGAACAGCGCTGCAACAAGGCCGCCCAGTACCGGGGAAATCACCCAACTGGCGGCAATCTTGCCCATTGTAGGCCAGTTCACGGCGGCGACGCCGGCAGCGGCTATACCAGCCCCCATGACCCCCCCAACCACTGAGTGAGTGGTGGAAACCGGTGCACCTATCCATGTCGCTAGGTTGACCCATAAAGCAGCTGAAATCAGCGCTGCCATCATCGCCCAGATGAAAACGTCGGTGGTTTCCATAATGCTTGGGTCAATGATCCCTTTCGAGATCGTCGAGACCACATCACCGCCAGCCAGCAAGGCGCCTGCACTTTCGGCAATCGCCGCAATCAGGATGGCGCCGCCCATGGTCAGCGCATTTGCCCCCACTGCGGGGCCCATGTTGTTGGCGACGTCGTTGGCACCGATGTTGACGGCCATATAGGCGCCAAAGGCTGCGGCCGCGACCACAACAAAATTGATTGGAGTGGTGCCAAGTAGTACCGCGGCGGCCAGACCGGCCAGCACGATAAAGACCAATGCTATGCCAGGCCCGACCATCGGTCTTGCAACATAGCTGGTGGCGTTTTCGAGCATCGCAATCCGGTTAAGGTCGCGGTCGAGTGTCTTCCATTGTCTGCGCTGTGGTTCGTCGCTCATCGTATCAGTCCTGGTTCCAATGATAGGAACGGCGGGTAGACCGACAAGGGCCATGGCGCAAGAGATTTGTCACATTTCTGTCGTGAGATCGTTACAACTGTCGCAGCAGGGCCCGCAGTTTGGGCTCTCGCACCAGATTGGCAGCATCGTCAGCGCGCATCCAACGGCGTTTGCGCTGGTGGTGCTCGGGATAGGTTTTGGACAGTTTGGTGACCTTGGCGACGTAAACCAGCGTCTGCACCGTCTCGGAGCGACCTTTGCCGAGGTTCTTTAAATAGTCGTAATGACCAATGGGCTCACCTTGGATTTTGGCTTTTTTAACGCCAGCTTCTTCCCAGGCTTCTTGCAGTGCGGATTCTGCACCGTCTTTGCCGCTGATCGGCCAGCCCTTTGGTAAAATCCAGCGTCCGGTGCCGCGGCTGGTGATCATCAGCACATCAGTCCCCTCGCGAGTCTTGCGATAGCACAGGGCTGCCACTTGCAGACGTTTGGGTCGAAAAATCATTGGCCTGAGAATCTCTTCCCAGGCGCGGGACAGTGCGCGCGTCATAACTGCTCGAAGCCTTTGCGGCTCGCCTCAGGTTTGTTTTTGTGTGTCGCAAATATAGGTTCTGTGTCGGATTTTGCAACATGCGCTGGGGATAACTCTGGTGAGTGTTACATTTTGGGCGGATCGAGCCGTGAAAATCTGTTGGATTGACAATCAGTGAACTCTGATGCGCCATGCGCGGATTGAACAACAGACATAGGAGAGCCTCATGAAATCTGCACTGGTAACCGGAGGCGCGCGCGGCATTGGACTTGCGACGGCTAAGGGGTTGATGGCTGAGGGCTGGCGCGTGGCAATCCTTGATCGTGACACGGCGGCGCTGGCCGAGGCGCTGACTGAGCTTCCGGGCGCTATTAGCCTTAATGCGGATGTGTCCAGTCCCGAGGATGTGGACCGCGTTGTTGCTGAGGTGACAGAGGCTTTTGGTGGTCTTGACGGGTTGGTGAATAATGCCGGTGTGGCTGATTTTGGCCCCATCCGCGAAACCACATATGAGCGCTGGCAGCGGGTGATGCGGACCAATCTTGATGGCCCGTTTCTGATGACACAGGCCTTTACTGATCTTCTGGCTGCTGATGGCGGTGGCGCGGTGGTCAATATCACTTCGATTTCAGGTCTGCGGGCCAGCACTCTGCGGGTGGCTTACGGCACCTCCAAGGCGGCGCTGGCGCAACTGACCTTGCAGCAGGCTGCGGAACTGGGAGAGCTGGGCATTCGGGTCAATGCAGTAGCGCCGGGTCCAGTTGCCACCAAATTGGCGATGGCGGTGCATTCGCCGGAAATCATAGCCGCCTATCATGACGCCCTGCCATTGAACCGCTATGGTAAAGAAGAAGAGATTGCTGCCGCGATCAATTTCCTGCTGTCGGACAAGGCTAGCTTTATCACCGGCCAGATATTGGCGGCAGATGGTGGTTTTCAGGCGGTGGGAATCGGTCTGCCAGCGCTGAGAGAAGCTGCTGACACGAACTGATTTTGCAGGGATAGAGGGAAATATGGGGGGCAGGCGCGCCGGGGAGGGATTAAACGCGCTGCCCCCACTTCAAGCGCGAACGCCTGAAAACTCTGGTCCCGAGGAGGTCCCGGTCACCGGAGAGAGTTAAGAAGAGGAGTTACTCGATGTTCGTCAAGTTTGCTTATCTTGCTCTTGTTTTTGTGCCCTCAACATACATCTTTAGGCCTCCTCTGAATATGAGCATTTGAGCCAATTTTTTCATCATTGTGGCCAATCGCGGTCAGTTCT
>Ga0209395_1007508_pt1 | contig 11443 bp, 4 predicted proteins | sample GOMGulsemesocosm_3_FD_184635 | JGI IMG/M metagenome (GOLD analysis project Ga0209395, IMG submission 184635) | Methane-oxidizing microbial communities from mesocosms in the Gulf of Mexico - GOM9D Gulf of Mexico (SPAdes) (version 2) | ecosystem: Environmental > Aquatic > Marine > Cold seeps... | reverse complement strand
CTAATGTATAATCAATCGCTTGGCCGGTCGCATAGAAGTTCTCGCGCCAATAATCTTCGATAACCTGCTGACGTATCGCCGACTCATCGGTAACGAATTCAGTCTCAAAATAGCTGCCTGACTCAAAGGCATGCTGCGTTAGCATCCGCTGACAAAAGCCATGAATGGTAAAGATAGCCGCTTCATCCATTTGCCGCAGCGCCTGAAGTAACAGATTAGCGTAGTATGGGTGATCGGTTAAATCGGCTAAGAGCCCTTTCATTAGCGGATCATCACTGCTACCAACCAAAAAGGCATGACGAGCTTGTACAATACGCGCGCGAATGCGGTCTCGAAGCTCACTAGTAGCAGCCTCTGTAAAGGTCACTACTAAAATCTGATCGACGGTTAATGGCTGTTCATGACCACTCCTATTTTGCCCGTGGCCAAGTAACAAGCGAATGTACAAGCCAGCAATGGTGTAGGTTTTACCGGTGCCCGCAGATGCCTCAATAAGGCGTTCGCCATGCAACGGCAGGGTCATGACATTAAGCGACTGTGGCGTGATGTTAATATCATTCATCGTTTATTTCCTCGCGCTGAACAAAGATAGGCAACAGCAGGGCAATGCTAACGTCAATGAGTTGTGCCCGCTCATTGGCTAACGCGTCAGGGAAGCAGCGACTATTGTAAGGATTATCCCCTTCTCCGCTAACCCGATCATTGCCGATAATACCGTCGTTTAATGCTTTGTCGGCACTGGTGACACTCTTGTCATCATCGTTTAGACACAATGTTTTTGGATTAAATAGCGCCGCAATATAATTCCAGCCACTTTGAATGAATAACGGCAACGGTGTTGTACTCCCAATAAGATAATAAGCCAACAATTTCGACAAGTGCTCACGAGCAAGCTCTTGTGGCATCGCCAAAAAGCGCCATTGACCATCTTGTGTAATCATATGCATCGCGTCGGCTGGTACGGCTTGTTCATTGGCGCACAAGGCTAAATAGTCAACATAACAATCGATAAAGAACTTAGCATTCGCCTTGCCTGACTTGTAACGTATCAAGGTATTTGGGCTGATCCGTTGCTTTAGCCAACCCTGTATTTGCGTAGTATTTTGGTGTTGCGCTAATTGGCTAGCGATTGGCGCTGGTAATAACTCAGTACAAGGTGCGAGCAACAGATTCACTTGCAAGTCATCTATCGGCTTGGCGAGCAATGGTTTTACCTCACCCGCTAATACCGTCATGGTTTCACGATGATCACCTAACAATAAATCGGAGAAATGGCCGTGGGGTAAAATACCCTGTGCCCGTAGCCGTGCGATTTGTTTATCGCTATCTCCCTCGAGATAACTTTCTAGCAAGTTGGCTTTAATCAGATAACTTTGTAAACCGTCAGCTTCAAAGGGTTCACTATCACTAAGCTCGGTATCGTGTTGGCCGAAATAAACGCCAAGCCGTTGATTTAAGAAATACTGACACGGTTGCTTGATAAATCGCTTCAATGCATCTAACTCAATGGGCCCGCCATTATAATTTAATGGTAATGGTTCACTTAGAAAAGGACGCGTATTTAAGGTTAAATCCACCGCGGCGACCCAATCGTTTTGATAGGAAAAGAGCTTTTGAACGTTAGGTTTATAATACGACTCGTTAAATGGCACTAACGGATGTTGCGTCGTTAAATGCGCAAGAATATTATCACTGCACTGACTTAAATCTGCCTCTTGATCATCATTGAGCCTAAACGATTGGCTAATATATTCGGTTAACTCATTAATCAAGACACTTGGGCAACGTACGCTATTGTCCTTAATATGATGGCCACAATAGCTAATGTAAAATTTATGCTGCGCGCTAAGCAGTGCTTCTAAAAAGAGGTAACGGTCATCATCACGGCGACAACGATCCCCCTTTTGTGGATCATTTGCCATCAAATCAAATCCAAGTGGTGCAATCGTGCGCGGATAGACACCGTCATTCATGCCAAGCACACACACCACTTTAAAGGGAATGGAGCGCATTGGCATTAAGGTACAGAAATTTAGCTTACCGGCTAAGAAGCGCTGCGATGACTGGCCTGCGGCAAGGTTGCTACTGAGATGTTCAAATAGCACCTCACTAGCGATATCTAAGTTGAAATCAGCCAATTCCAATTGCTCTGACAAGCCATCGAGACACTCATTGATGATCCGCAATTCTTGCTCGGTTTCGAGCGATAGTTGATAAAAATCCTGTAACATCTGTTCGAGAATTTCACGCCATTGATGAAATGGCTTAGCGCCAGTCAGTAATGTTTTGTAGTGCGTGATACGGTCGATAAAATACGCTAATTGCCCCAAGTCCTGGGCGACTAAACCGCTAGACTCCTCATAAGCTAGGATGTTTTGCCACAGACTATCGTCATTGCCCTGATTGTCTTCACACTGGCTATAGCCTTTAAACATTCGGTTTAAGCCAAATTGCCAGCTATTGTCATAGCCCTTAGTAGATTGTCCGCCTAGCCCTTGACGGATCCCCGACTCTTCAATCCATAGCTTTATCCGCGTTAATGATTGCGGCGTTAGGTTTAGCTGCGCCATGATCGCTGGCACTTCGAGGAGATTAAATAGCTCATTACTCGTTTGACGAAGGTTAGCCAAATCCAATAACGTTAAAAAGCTTAGTAGCACCGGATTTTCTTGCTTAACACTACGATCACTTATCGAGAAGTCGATCCGGTGCTTAGCGCTGCTAAATACCGCCTGAATATAAGGACTGTAGGCATTAACATCTGGCATCATCACGACAATATCTTTGGGCGTTAGCTTAGGATCTTGCGCTAACATCGCCAAAATTTGATCATGGAGCACCTCAATCTCACGCATTGGGCTATGGCAACTATGGATAGCAATAGAGTGATCACTATTGGCGATACCTTTACGACGATATCCTTGCGCTAGTTGCTGGTCGTTTTGCCCAATGAATGAAGAGTCTTCAAGATTAAGGATATCATCGCAAATTGAGCCAAGCAGGCTCAACTGACCATTGTCATGTGGCTCACTCGGTGAAAAGGCTTCAATTTCTTGAGCGGACAATTCAAGCATTAGCGCCTGATTGTCGCGACCTAGTTTGCCCATTGAGGCAAGCAATGGGTTACCGACAATTAATTCACCTTGCGCTGAAAACAATTGCTCAGCATCCTGCGGTAACAATGGCAGCGGTGAATTCACCATCTTCGTGGTGCTCTGCGCCAAGGTATCATTAAGTGCTAACCGTTTATTGCCTTGTAACTTACTCAACCAGCGCTGATCAACAATATCTCCCCAATAGACTTGGCAAGGGTTATTCAAAAAGAAGTGTACATCACAATGCTGGCCAATGGCCTGAAGCGCCTCAAGATACTTGGGCGGTAATGCAGACACGCCAAACACAAAAATTCGGGTTGGTAATCTGAGACGGTGCGCACCATCCATATTCGCCAGCGCATCGATTAAATGTTCATAAAGGTTAGCGCGATGATAATGGCTCTGGCCACTATCACTGATCCCTTGGGCTAAATCTTGCCACAAAATCGCTTGCCACGGTTGTTCTTCACTATATTGAAGACTGCCTTGTTGCCACGCTTTTATCCAATGCGGTCGATACACTAAATACTGGTCAAATATATCCGCAATTTTGTAGGCCAATTGATAGAGTTTTAAGGGTTCATCATCCACCAAATAAGCGGCGAGTTCAGCAAACTCTTGCCGTGGCAGAAAGCTCGGTAAACGGGTAATAATTTGCCACGCCATCGCATCCTTATTAAAGGCACTACGTTTGGGGACATCATCTAATACATCGACGAAAGTTTGCCAAATAAAACTTGCTGGCAATGGAAATTCAATATTGGCGCACACACCTAACTCTTGCGCTAATTCCATCTTTAGCCATTGCGCCATACCGGGGCTTTGTACCAAGATTTTTTCTTGTTCAAACGGATTGCCTAATGGCGAAAATTTGATTAAATGACTCAATATTCCTTTTAAGACATCTAATTTATTTGAGTGATAAATCCGAAACACACGCGCTCCATTAGCAATTGGCTATTACGGATTTAATTATCTAATAAACCTCGATAAATTGACAGTACCAGTTAACTAATAAAAAACGACTAGCGAATGGTTACACTGTACTAATATTGTGCTATGTTGAGTTAGCTAACTAGATCATCACGATTTTGAGACTTAAATGGAATTAAGCGATATGGCGTTAGAATATATAACAAAAACAGACCTCGCTGCAGTACGTATAATTCCCCAAATAAAAATAATTAAACTACTAATCATATAGATAGATTGACATTTTATGTAACAGGATGACATAGATGAAACGGATCCAATATAAGCTATTAATTATTCTATTGATTGGTGCGCTAACGCCAATGTTGGTCACTGAATTTCTTAGCTTACGCACAGCGAAGCTGTCACAAGAGCATGAACTACTTAATAAATTAGCGTCGATATCAACCCAAAAACAAAAAATGATCGCCGATTTATTTGCCCAAGAACAAAGTCATATACAGGTCTATGGCAGCTTACCTGCCGCGATACAATCAATTGAGACCCTAACGGCGGGGTTCGCTCAAGGTACTTCATCACCACTCTATCAAGCTGAAATTGCAAGAATAAAACCATTAATGTCATCAATAATGGAATTGCGAGAACTTCACAACGTCTATGTAATATCCAAGCGAGGCGATATTGTTTTCGCTAATCAACACAATGCTGATTTTGGTACCAATTTATTTAACGGCCCTTATAGCCAAACCCACTTTGCAAACCTAATCAAAGAAACGATATCCTTGGGTCATACTTCCCATACCAAATTTGAAACCTATAGTGGTGAAGATAATAATTTTAGTGCCTTCATCGCCACACCGATGACCCATAATGGCATTGTGATTGGTGTGCTGGCGTTTCAAATAACATCCCAAAAATTATTTAGTATCGCCCAAGATTTTACCTCACTTGAAACAACCGGCGAAAGCGTTTTCGCCAGACTTGAGGGTGATAAAGCGCAATTTATTACACCACTTCGTTTCAATCTAGCGGCGGCAAATAATTATCATGTTTCACTAAGCAGCAAGTCCGCTCAGCCAATTAGAGAAGCGGTGCAAGGACTGAACGGCTCAGGGAGATCTATTGACTATCGCGGCGAACCGATTCTGGCATCTTGGCGTTATCTGCCACAATATAATATCGGAATGGTGATAAAGATAGATCAACAAGAAGCTTTTCAAGACATTGTTCAACGAGAGAAAATTGTCTATCTAATCGCCTTGTTAATTACGATCCCGTGCTTACTTTTTTCATATATTGTCTCTCGACGTTTCACTCAACCAATAATAAGCATCGTTGAATCGACCAAGGCTATGACTAATGGTGATCTAGACCACACCATAAAAGTGTCCAGTGAGGATGAAATTGGCCAACTGGCCTCCTCCATTAATGAAATGTCAGCGCATATTAATCGCGCATTTAAAGATGAAGAATCAAAGCGTTGGTTACAACGTGGCATTGAAGGGCTGTCACAGACCATGCGTGGCAATCAGATAAGTACCGATCTTTCAGATAATATTGTGTCGTTCTTATCAAATTACCTTAACGCCAAAGTCGGTTCTCTCTATCTTGTCAAAGAGCAGGAACTCGAACTAGTGGGTGGCTTTGCATTCGTTCCGCATTTTGGCAACCAAGTGATAGCCTTTGGTGATGGTCTTGTCGGACAAGTGGCGATCACCAAGCAACATATTTTTGTAGAGGATGTACCACAAGACTATGCCTCAATAAGTTCGAGTCTTGGTGAAATATCACCTCAGACCCTATTGATATTTCCGATAATTAAAGAAGATGTCGTGCATGCGGTCATCGAATTGGGTTGGTTAATCGATGCTCACCCACAAGCACTGAATTTCTTAGATAAAATTAGTGAATCGGTGGGTACGGCATTAAGCGTTGCCGACTCCCATAATAAACTGCAAGTATTACTCGACCAATCGCAACAACAAATGGAAGAGCTTCAGGTTAGAGAAGAAGAATTACGCGCGATTAATGAAGAAGTAGAACAGCGTTCTAAGCAACTGGCCCAATCACAAAAAGATTTAGAACAACAATCAAATCAATTGCAAAACACAAATGATGCGCTCGAACATAAAACCTTAACACTGGAATCCAAAAATAATGAGATAGAGCTTTCGAAAAAAGAATTAGAAGCGAAGGCAGAACAGCTAGAAGCATCCAGTAAATACAAATCAGAATTCTTAGCCAATATGTCCCATGAATTACGTACACCACTTAATTCGATGCTGATACTCTCTCGTATTTTAGCCGATAATGACGAAAACAATCTCGATGAAGATCAAATTGAATCGGCGCTAGTGATAAATAATAGTGGCCAGCAGCTACTAACATTGATTAATGATATCCTTGATCTATCTAAGATTGAAGCGGGTAAAATGACCGTCACTTATGAAGATTTCAGCCTCGCTACAATCCTTAAAGAGTTGCATAGCCAGTTTCAGCCAATCGCTAACGATAAGGGGTTAGAACTACGCGAATATATCGAGCCAAGTGTTAATGTTTATCAATCGTTTGAGGTCCAGAAAACTCAGCAGATTCTAAAAAACTTATTATCAAACGCGTTTAAGTTTACGGAATATGGCAGTGTTTCTATCATGGTGACGTCAGTGTCACCCGATCATCAGTATGCAAACCAGGCGTTCAACCAATCTCCAATGATAGCAATCTCGGTCGTTGACACTGGTATTGGCATTAGCGAGGCAAAAAGCCAAGCCATTTTTGAAGCGTTCCAACAAGAAGATGGATCAACTAGCCGAAAATATGGCGGCACAGGCCTAGGCTTAACGATTTCGAGGCACCTCACCGAGCTAATCGGTGGAGAGTTAAGTGTCAGTGCCAATAAAGATGGCGGCAGCACTTTTACACTTCACTTACCATTACGTGAAGCCACTAATCCTGAAAATAGTCCAGCCCCTATCATCGAAATTCTCGAAGCCTCACCGATGAAGGTACCAGTCATTGCATCGCCGGCCATGACAACATCGGTTATTGCAGAAAAACAGGTAGCTAATATAGAAAACCAATTGGCTCTAACGCCAAAAAACAATAATAATAACCTTATCGTTATTGTTGAGGACGACCATAACTTCTCAAACATTCTCAGTAAATTGGCACGAAAATCGGGCTTCGAATCGATGTGTGCAGGGTCAGGTAAGCTCGGATTGGAATATATTAATCAGCACCAACCATGCGGCGTTATTTTAGATCTTGGCCTACCAGATATGAAAGGCAGCGAGATTTTAACCCAACTAAAATCTAATGATGCCACGAAGGATATACCAGTGCATGTCGTATCGGGGGATATTCGTAGTGAAGAACTCACCCGAATAGGCGCGCAAGGTTGTCACCAAAAGCCGATTAATAGACAAGAACTCAATACATTATTCACCAGCTTTAACACTGGTAATAAACATAATGATAAACAAAAGCTGATTATTTTTGACGACTCAACCGCCAATGATCATATCGACTTAAGCTTTTTGAACGATAACAAAGTAGACACCGTTACGGTCCACTCTTTTGATGAACTATCCCATAACCTTGGCAATAGTGAAGAACCTATTCAAGGCATTATCATTAAGACCCGTGTTTTGGAAGCGATATGCAACGAATGGTTTGAACGTAACCACTTGTATTTACAGGAACAAGGTATTTCGGTTGTATTATTTATCGATGAAAAGCCAAAAAATGATGAAAATGACAGTTTAGAGAAATATGATTATCACGTGATACTAGACGGTCCCCATTCTGAGCAGCGCTTGCATGATGAAGTATCGTTGTTCCTATCACAGTTTTCATTGGTCAAAGAATCGACTAATACAGTACAGCCCAAAACAACGACGTTAACACCAGATACGTCCTTAGCGAAACAAGTGGACGAACCTATTATTGTCAATGATCACTCTGTCACCGTGCAAGGCTGTAATGTCTTGTTGGTTGATGATGACCTGCGTAATACGTTCGCGCTGTCCAAGGTCCTGAAAAAACAAGGAATGAATGTCACGCTGGCAGATAATGGGCAAATGGCCTTAGATAAGCTTTATGCCGACGATACGATAGATATCATCTTGATGGACATCATGATGCCGGTGATGGATGGTTATGAGGCAATGACGCAGATACGCACTAACGCCCAGTATAGTGATTTACCGATAATAGCACTCACCGCAAAAGCGATGCAGGAAGATCGCAGAAAGTGCGTCGAAGCCGGAGCTAGTGACTATTTAACTAAACCGGTTGATGTTGATAAGCTCGTGGCAATGATGAAAGTTTGGCTCTACAAAGAAGTTTCTAAAGTGCTATGAGTAACAACTATACCGAGTTAGAGATGATCGAGTATCAAGTGGTGTTAAAGGCCATTAACTTACGTTATGGCCATGATTTTACGACGTATGCGACTAACTCATTGATGAGACGATTGCTTTATCACGTACAAAAAAAGCAGCTCAATAGCTTAAGTGAGTTGGTACCACTTTTAGTACATGATGAGCATATATTTAGTGATGTGCTCAACTCTGTTTCAGTACCGGTGACCGAAATGTTTCGCGATCCCAAGGTTTTTAGAACGCTACGAGAAAGTATTATTCCGTTACTCAAAACCTATCCGTCAGTAAAAATTTGGCATGCAGGTTGTGCAACTGGCGAAGAAGTCTATTCAATGGCGATTATGCTTGAAGAAGAAAACATTTACGATAATTGTAAAATATTCGCGACTGACTTCAACAGTCAGTCATTAACGAAAGCACAAAGTGGCATTTTTCCATTGAGTAAAATGCAGCAGTATACTGAGAATTATTATGAATCCGGCGGTAAGTCATCGTTCTCGGATTACTACAGTGTTAAAGATAATGCGATTAAGATGGAACAGCGGTTGTCGCGCAATATTACATTCGCCAAGCATAATTTAATGGAAGACAATGTATTTGGACAATTTAACTTAGTGCTATGCCGTAATGTATTGATATATTTTGGCCGCCAATTACAAAATAGAGTCATCAATTTATTCAATGACAGTATGACGCCGTTAGGTTATTTGTGCCTTGGCACTCATGAATCTATCGAGCAAACCGATTGCGTCAGTGAATATATGAGCCTTTTTGATAACGAAAAGATTTACCGTAAAAGTACTTAAGTATAAAAAATTATAATGGATTTGGTAAAAGACATGGAACCGATACAATACAATGCTCAGCCCAAAATATTGATAGTCGATGATATTCCGGCTAATTTATTTGCATTAGAGCAGACGCTAAAGCCACTCAGAGCGAAATTAACCAGAGCAGAGTCTGGCGAAGAAGCACTGTCTAAAGTACTTAGGGATGATTTCGCGCTGATTTTGATGGACGTGCAAATGCCCGGAATGGATGGTTTTGAGACAGTCGAATTAATGCGTGATTATGAGCAGACTAAAAACATTCCAGTCATTTTTGTAACCGCTATCTCAAAAGAAGAACAATTCATATCACAAGGTTATAACACGGGTGCTGTCGATTATTTATTCAAACCGATCAACCCCGTTGTCCTGTTAAGCAAGGTTAATGTATTTCTTGAACTCGCAAAACAGCGTAGCCAATTACAAGAAGTGATTCGTGAAAATAAGAAGATGGCTGAGCACAATGAAACGGTGCTCGATTGTATTAGTGAAGGGATCATTTCATTTGGTGAAAAAGGTCATATCGATTGGGCCAATCCAACGGCATTAAAGCTACTTGGCACAAATGCTAGTGAGATAAGAGATAAGCATTTATTTAAGTTGTTTTTCAATGATAAAAAATCATTACGTTGGGATTCTTTTCAACAGTCTGAATTAATAAAGTCAAAAGCTCATGTGCGCAGCAGTGACCACTTATTACAACGTTTTGATAAAACAACATTTCCCGCAGAATTCTCGATGTCAGGCTTTACCAAGAACCTTGAAGATGGCGGCGTATTCTCTTTCCAAGATATTACGGAAAGGAAATGGACCGAGAGCGAACTCATTCGCTTAGCACAAGAAGACTCATTGACTCAATTACCAAATCGCTCGTTATTCCACGAGTTCTTACGCTGTAGTATTCAAGAACGAATACGTGATAATGGCAGTTTAGCGCTATTAATGCTTGATATGGATGACTTTAAGCGAGTTAACGACACCTTAGGTCACGATGTTGGTGATTTATTACTTAAATCGGTCTCTAAGCGTATTCAAACTGCACTGCGTCAAGGCGATTTAGTAGCACGTTTAGGGGGCGATGAATTTGGGATAATCCTACCAATCATCCGTCAATCAGACGATGCTGGGCGCGTGGCCAAAAAGATTCTAAAATCATTTAATAAAGAGCATCAACTAGGCGATCACTTGATTAAGGTAGGCGCTAGTATAGGGATCGCAACATTCCCTGAAGGAGGCCAAGATATAACAGGGCTAATTAAGTCGGCCGATACCGCGATGTACCATGCCAAAGGCGCTGGCCGAAACGGCTTCCAGTTTTTCTCCAAAGAAATGCAAGAGCGGGTCATTGCCAAAGATAAGCTTGAAAAAGAGTTGGTGATAGCGCTAAAAGAGCAACAATTTATTAGTCATTTCCAACCTAAAATTGATGCCGACAGTAAACTTATCGGTTATGAAGCCTTAGTGCGCTGGAACCATCCAGAACGCGGTTTAGTCTACCCCGGCGACTTTATTCAGCTGCTCGAAGATACTGGATTGGTGGTCGAGCTAGGGCGACAGATGCTTGACATGGCCTGTACACAAACACGGAAATGGATTGATAAGGGCATAATCAGCGATACAACAACGGTCGCTGTAAATATTTCCGTCCAACAACTAAGCAATGGCCAGTTAATAAACACCATTAAAGAGGTGTTAGAAAAAACCAAGCTTCCTGCTCATTGTTTAGAACTTGAAGTCACCGAGTATACAATGATGAATGATGTCGAGAAAGCAATCATCGTACTCAATGAACTACGAGAGCTTGGTGTTTCAATTGCCGTTGATGACTTTGGTACCGGCTATAGCTCTTTAACCTATTTATCAAAACTACCGGTTAATACTCTTAAGGTTGATCAGTATTTTGTCAATGGTATTGGTCGAGACACAAACGATGAATCAATCGTTAAGGCAACAATAAATTTAGCCCATAGCCTCAGCTTACATGTTACCGCCGAAGGGGTGGAAACAGATGAGCAACGGCTCTTTTTAATTAATAATGAAGTAGATTATTTGCAAGGATATTTTTTCTCCAAACCTAAGTGCGCCAATGACTTGGAACAATGGATCCTCGAAAAAAACAGTTCTACCGCAAGCATTACCTAACACATCAACTGACATCACGACGATAATGGCAGCGCGCTTTGCTGCCATTTAGCGATTAATAGTT
>Ga0209395_1007507_pt1 | contig 11443 bp, 7 predicted proteins | sample GOMGulsemesocosm_3_FD_184635 | JGI IMG/M metagenome (GOLD analysis project Ga0209395, IMG submission 184635) | Methane-oxidizing microbial communities from mesocosms in the Gulf of Mexico - GOM9D Gulf of Mexico (SPAdes) (version 2) | ecosystem: Environmental > Aquatic > Marine > Cold seeps... | reverse complement strand
AAGCGCACTTATGTTTCGATGAATTGAAACATAATAACATGAATTTTTGTCTATTTCATTAGCTAACAGTTATAACAACTACTGTGACAAAACTCCTTTCTATTCAATGTCAGTATCCTTTTAAATCCAAAAACCTAAAAAAAGATCAAGCTCGATTAGATTTTAATTTCAATTAAATAAAGAGTTATGTTTTCCAGAATAGCTTCAAATTCTTGACTAAATTTTATGTTGTCTTCTCTTAGGTTGTTTTCATATTGCTCAGCTATTTGGTAACTTTTTTCAAGGCCTAAAACACCTATTTTATGCTTAAGTTTGTGTACGTTTTGGGCCGCTTTTCTATAATTCTTTCTTTCGAAATTATTAAAATATATGGCTTTCTCTTCAGGAAATTCTGTTTTGATGATATTAATTAATTTGACTTCAAAGGCTTTATCGCCCTTAGCTAATTTTTTTATATACTTTAAATTGGGATTCTCCATATCACTATTTTTTTATGGTAAAATAAAATGTACTGCCTTTACCAATTTTAGATTTCACCCATATCTCACCATGATAGTGTGCAACTATTTTTTTTACAATGGCTAAACCAATACCTGTTGAAGTTTTGCTTTGATTTAGAACCTGAAATATTTGAAATATTTTTTTATGATATTTTTTGTCAATTCCTATGCCATTATCTTTTATGGAAAATTGATAAAAAGATTTTTTATCTAAAACATCAATCTCAATTATCCCATGCTCGTTAGAATTAAATTTTATTGCATTGCTCAATAAATTTTGAAATAACTGATGGAGTTTGATTTTATCTCCTTTAATTACTGGTAATTTCGATAACACATTAATAGAAACATTCTTTGGGATAAATAACGTCAATTTTAAATTAGTTATAAGAGTATTTAAATCTACTTCTTGAATTTTATTTAATCTAATATTAATACTTGAATAACCTAAAATATTAGTAATCAATAGCTCCATTTTCTCCAAAGTACTTTCTATATAATCAAAATTCTTTAGGCTATTTTCATCAAAATTATCTCTATTATCATCTTTAATCCAACTTACTAAAGCTTCAATATTTCTTAATGGAGATTTCAAATCATGGGACACAACATGTGCATATTCTTGAAGTTCTTCTGTTCTTTCATTGACCGCTTTTTCTAATAAAACCTGATTCTTTTCTTGTTGGTTAAACTCTCTAAAATTTCGATAGAAATAGTATAACATTACAATAGATAAAATGATGATAAAAAACAAACTCAACCTAGTAGTATTCGTAAAAGAATTTAAGTAACTTTTGGTGGGTGTGCTTATTATTAACCATTCTCGATCTGCTATTTTAATTGTTTGCTCAAAATATACGCCATTGGGTTTAATTATCACGGAATTATCAAGTATGGGATCATGATTTTCCACGTTTAATTCTGCAAGTAATTGATTGCCCTCTTCTGCGTATGTATCGTAAATTATTAAATTACAGTTATTGTTTGGCAAATCCCCAATAGCTCGAGTAATTAGATCTCCAATTCTGTAAACCCCTAAAACAAAACCAATAATTTGGCCTTTCTTTTTAACTGGATTGAAAACTAAGACCCCTTTTTGACTGGATTCTTCCTGTACTAAAGTCGTTCTAGAGGTCGCTACTAAATTATTTGTTTTTATCGCCTTTTGAATAGCTGAAAACCTTATCTCATCAGATCCAAGATCAAATCCAACAGCTTTTTCATTGCCCTTTAATGGTTCCACATAAAAAACTGGGTAATACTTCGATCTGTTTTCTACAGGGACCATACTGTCTCCCAATTTTTCAGTAATCTGAAAATCTGAAATTCCCTCTTTGCGTGCAAAGGATTCAAAATTTGTAAGGTCTTCTAATTTAACCAAAGGGATCCATTCAAGAGCTTTAATGCTTGTAATTCGATCCAACACATTGGTGTTAAAGACTTTAAATTGCTCTCTGGAAATGGTATTATTAACATCATAAAGTGCATTAATAAATTTCAGTGTCTCAAGGTTAAGACTTATCTCTTTTTCAATAGAGGCTGTAAGCTCCTTAGAGGTTGCAATGAAATCATTAGTGATCATTAATTCATCCTCTATCTTAGATACATAAAAAAAAATACCCGCCCCTATTATTTCTAATATCAAAATAACAGTCAAAATAAATTGCTGTTTAAGTGATAAATCAAAGATTTGCTTGAAGGAAATCATCTAAGGCTTCGTTATTTTTAATTTATTGAATAATACATATAATCTTATATTTAGGTGGTTTCAAACGCTACCAGCAGCTCCTAATTTAAACTGTTTAAGAAGTTAGTGGTAATTTAATATTTTTTTTTGATGAATCGATTTTATAATTTATGAAATTAGATGTTGTAAAACACTCTTTGGTCAAAGTAAAGTCTTCTATTGCTTAAATAATAAATAGAATCTTTTTAGTTACACCTTCATTGTTTGCTTCAATCTCCAAATATTAAAAAGGGAAACTATTATATCTTATTAATAGAATCAATGCAGGTTCTATAAAGGTCTGAATTTTCAATTTTAGATCTTATCCAAGCGTAAAAACTTATGACAAAAACATCTTCATTCTTGTTTTTTATCTTCAATAAATTATCAACCTTTTCCTTAAACGCTACTGAATGAATATCCTCCGTTTTATAATAATAGATCGTGACTAATTTCAAGAACTCTAATACTCGGGTTTCCTTTTTCTCTATGAGGTGTGTTCTATGCTTTTTCCTAAAACTGTTCAATCTAGACCCTACTAGATCTAAATAATCTAACTCTATCAGGAGCATGATCTCTATCAAATTTTTTTTAATTACCCAAATAACTCCTGTTTTATTAGTATACCAAGAATCGCTGTGATAAAATCCTTTGTAGATCCGAAATGCTTCCTTGAACCTCTGTTGAAGAAATAAAGCTACGACCAGACTTAATTTTAGATCGAGAAGATATCCCAACTGATCTTTGTGCTTTTTAAAATCAAATGCTTCTAAATTATTAACCGCTTTTTTAGCTTTTCCTGTATAGATAAGCAGCAAGTTTTCTAGCAATGTATATCTAGGATGAAAAACATGATAATGCTTATTAGACTGTAGACTCATATACGAATGCATTTCCTCTAGATAATTAACAGATATTTTAAAATTTTTAATTCTAAAATAAGCATTGGACATGTAATACAATATTTGAATATGAGCATATAAATGCTTGTCTTTTATACGATCTGAGGTTTCTATTTGTTGATAAGCGTCTTCTATAAATTGTAAAACAGCATAATAATCTCTCGTAACATTAGCTACATGATTACTAATTTCTAAAATTTTAAAAAGTGATTGATAACTTAAATTTTTAGTGATTGAAATATTATATAAAGCTAAGTTCCTCTTGATGACGTCTGAAATCCCAATTTGAATATTCACCAACTCATGCTGTACGCTGGCATAAAAAAGATTCAGATTCTCCTCTTGAAGGTTATTCATTTTATTTTGTTGATACTTATGTATCAATGCTTTAAAATCTATAGAATCATTCAAATGCGCATACTGTATTTTGGTATGATACACTTCATTTAAAATACTATAAAGCCCGTATTTTTCTGCTTTAGATTCAGCTTTTTTCATTGTTTTAAAAGCGAGCTTTACTTGTTGATGTTCAAAAAATATCCTGCATGCCAAAAGTAATTTCAAGACCTCCATTTCTACGGAAGATTCACCTTCAAAACTTTTTGTTGCGACGAAATCGATCAGTGAATCGTGCAACCGCTTACAAAGCGCATGATATGCCCCTTTGGAAGGTTTACCATATAACAATACATCTAAATTATTTGGTGGCTCAGGAGCCTCCAATAGCTGAAACAATTGTAGGTTCTTAGTATCATGTCTTCTGTTTTTTTGTTTGAGCTCTAAGACAAAATTCTTTTTATCATCCTTAGACAAAGTGGTGATTATGGAAGAAATAGTGTTCATTTATATCGTAAGTTTAAATTATTAAATATAGTATATTTAGTAGGATTAAATAAATAATCTAATCTTTTAATCATAAGTAACGTTCAAAATTTAAATTTTATCCTCCGCTTTGATAGGTCATATTTGTATCATTAAAACGATATATTAACAATTAAAAACAACTATTATGGATTATAATTTTAACAGTGATGATACTCAAGAAAAAGATTCCAAATCAACGACCAAAAGCCCAAAAAAAAAGATTCCAGTTGTATACGACCAAAAGCCAACACCGGCTTTTATTGGCGCTTCATGGGTTGCGCTTTTTGCAGGAGTAGTCTCTTATTGTATAGGGCTATGGAATGCAGACATGTTATTAAATGAAAAAGGATATTATTTCACCATTTTGCTATTCGGATTGTTTGCTGTAGTGTCTGTACAAAAGAGCGTAAGAGACCGATTGGAAGGACTTCAGGTTACCGACATGTATTATGGGATCAGTTGGTTTTCGGCGATCTGTGCAATTTTATTATTAGTTATTGGCCTCTGGAACGCAGATTTATTGTTAAGTGAAAAGGGGTTTTATGCAATGTCATATACCTTAAGTTTATTTGCTTCTATTGCTGTACAAAAAAACACAAGAGATAAAAGTTATATTGAAAGCAACGCGGCGTCATTTGAGAATGAATGAATACAATTAAAGAGATCCCATTAAAATCAAAAGAAAGGATATTCAGTTAAAAAATGCATCTTTATAAAATATTATCAATAATAAGCTATTAATAAACCCATTCAAAATGCTAGAAAAAAACAACAAAAGGCTAATTAATGCATGGGCCTCATTCGATTGGTCAAATTCAGTTTACAACCTGATAGTAACCACAGCCATTTTTCCTATTTATTATTTAAGTACAACTCAAGAAGCTTTCGGAGGAGAAATGGTGAAGTTTTTTGGGGTTACCATTAAAAATTCAGTGCTCTTTTCGTATGCTATATCCTTTTCCTTCCTGATTATTGTATTTATTTCTCCTATTCTCTCAGGAATTGCAGATTATAGTGGAAAGAAAAAACGATTTATGCAGTTCTTCACCTACCTTGGTTCATTGTCTTGTATTGGGCTTTACTTTTTTACTGGAGAGAATATTGAATATGGCATTGGTTGTTCTGTTTTAGCCAGTATTGGTTTTGCAGGTTCTCTGGTGTTTTATAACGGGTTTCTTCCTGAGGTTGCGTCTAATGACAAAATGGACAACGTGAGTGCCAAAGGATTTGCCATGGGGTATATTGGGAGTGTTATATTATTGATAATTAATCTCATTCTATATCAGAAATTTGAATATTTTGGTTTCGAAAATGGTAGTGCTGCTACTCGGTTTGGCTTTATTTTAGTAGGCATCTGGTGGATGGGCTTTTCACAAATTGCGTTTTACTATTTAAAGGACCGCGATACTGGTAAAAAAATCTCGTTAAAAATATTAGGCAATGGTATTCATGAATTGAAAAAGGTTTTTAGCGTTGTTCGAAATAAACAAGTAATGAAACGCTTCCTTAGTTCATTTTTCTTATTCAGTATGGGAGTACAAACGGTGATGTTATTAGCACCATTGTTTGCCGATAAGGAAATAGGTATGGGAGCTAATGAAATGATCTATGTTGTACTTATATTGCAGATTCTAGCTATTATTGGAGCCTATTTTTTTGCCTGGCTCTCCAAAATGAAAGGCAATGGGTTTTCGATTAGTTGTACTTTAATTATTTGGATCTTTATTTGCATCGCAGGATATTTTCTGCAAGATAAAATCTCGTTTTATACCTTGGCCGCTTTTCTGGGTTTTGTTATGGGAGGGATACAATCTATATCAAGATCGACCTATTCCAAACTTATTCCTTCTGAAACGAAAGACACAGCCTCTTTTTTTAGTTTCTATGATATCACTGAAAAACTTGCTATTGTGATAGGATCTCTATCCTACGGATTCATAGATCAGGCTACAGGAAGTATGCGAAATAGCATGGTGTTTATGGCTGTGTTTTTTATAGGTGGATTTATCTTTCTTCAATTAGCAAACCTTAAGAAAAACTTAGTGTGATCTACCTTTTTTTAAAACGAATTATTCATATATCCCTCTTCTTTTTTTTTAAAAAAGTAGTTGTTGTTGGGAAAGAAAACATTCCCCAAAAAGGGCCGTTGATAATTGTTGCAAATCATCCCAACACTGTTATTGATCCCTTAATTATTGCAGCAATCATTAAACAACGCATAGGATTTATTGCTAATGCCAGTATTTTTGTAAACAAACTTTTAAATACAATTTTTAGCTACTTTCATTTAATACCGATATATAGAAAAAAAGATGTAATTCCTGGTCAAAAACCCGACAATAAAAACACATTTATTCGCTGCCATGAATACTTAGAGCAAGGAAGAACCTTTCTTATATTTCCTGAGGGTAGTAGTCATTACGAACTTAAACTTCGTGAGATAAAAACAGGTACAGCTCGGATTGCCTTAAGTTTTGAAGCCTTAAAAAATTTTAATGGAGATTTAAAAATACTTCCCATCGCTTTGGATTATTCTGATGCCATACAATTTAGAAGTATGGTTTCTGTAACCATAAATCCTCCATTATCTGTCTATGATTATAAAGAACTCTATTTGAGCAATAACATTGAAGGTGTTTCTAACCTTACTGAAGACATTAGAAAAACACTGGCAAAAAACATCCCACATACCTCAGGAAAGGATCAGGAAAATTTTTTGATTAAAGCTCATAAATTTTATACTGCATATCAAAATCCTAAACTTAACTTATACCAAAACCCTAAACAATCATTGGTCTTGAGAAACAAGATCTCAAAAGCACTTCGTTATTTAAACAAACAAGACCCTCTGCTTTACCAAAACACACAAACAAAATTATTATCATTCTTTAATATTTTGAAAAAAGAAAAATTAACTTCTGGGTTTTTCACTAATCATTTTCTTAAAAAGAATAAAGCAATTGTTATGTTAAACTACATTCTTAAATTCATTTTAATTTCTCCTCTTTACCTTTTTGGAGTATTAATTAACTACGCCCCGTATATCCTTCCTTCTAAAATATTCAAGGCTTTAAACATTGACATAGAATACAAGACTTCAGTACAAATGCTTACTGGTTTAATTACTTTTCCTCTTTTTTACACGCTAGAGATCTGGTTGTTTAGAAATTATATCAGTGATAATTTTTGGCTGACTATGCTACTCCCAATACTCTTTCTTGTCACAGGTTATATTGCAATGTTCTATTGGATTGAAATTAAAAGATTTATAAGAATCTTGCGCTTTTCCTTTTTTATGAAATCTGACACAAAATTAATTGTTTTGCAACTCCGAGATGAGATTTTGAATAACATGGAGACCGCTAAAGAATCCCTATAGTCAATTGCTTACCTCCTCCAATTTGGAATCAATATTTAATGTAAGTACCGTTTCTGTCACCAACTATTATTGGAAAATTGTAATAAAAGATGAAAATGGAGGACAATCTATTGGGCAAGTTTGGTCTTTTAATACTAATTAAATAGATGTTTTCATTCAAATGTCATTATCAGGTTTAAGAAATGATTCAACCTTAAAATGTCCTACTTTTGTCAGCACTGGAAAACGCAACACTAGGCTTCTCTCCCAAAATATTAAAAAAACAAGTCCTTCTAAAAAGATTTGTTTTGTTAACTCTGTGCTTTGTTAACCGTCTTTATTTTTTATTTCCGATAATAACTATTCCTATTCTTTATATTTACTCCTAAAATAAAGGAACCGAAATAAATAGAGGGGAGTGTGTTGAGGTTTCGGTATCAGAACTTAAATTGATCTAATAAATCAGGTTCAAAAATTAACGAATGGAAAACAGAAACCATTATGTAGGCAGGAAAATGTCATGGTTGATTTTTGAGTTTAGTAACTCTTTTTTTTAATGAAAAGCATAAAAACATATTTGACATTTTTCGTCTTTTTAATTAGTCTCTCTTTTGTTTTTGGGCAAGAGATTAGACTGGGTGTGCCTTTGGGGCATACTCGCATAATTTCTTCAACAAATTACAGTCCTAGTGGAAAAAGGATGATATCAAGTTCTTGGGATGGAACAACTAAGATATGGGATGTAAAAACTAGCAGATTAATACATTCTATTGACGTCAGTACTAAATTTGTCAATAGTGCCCAATACAGCCCTAATGGAAAAACAATAGTAACTGCTTCTACAGATAAAACCGCAAAAATATGGGATGCTGAAACTGGTAAACTATTATATGCATTGGAAGGCCATACACAAAGCGTACATTCAGCTATATATAGCCCTAACGGAAGCATTATACTAACAGCTTCTTATGATAATATACCAAAAACATGGGATACTAAAACAGGCCAAGAATTACATTCATTTATTGGACATACTAATTCAATAATTTTCGCTCGATACAGCCCAGATGGAAGTAAAATAATAACGACCTCTAGTGATAATACTGCTAAAATATGGGATGTAAAAACCAGCAAATTATTACAGTCATTTGAAGGACATACAGAAGGTGTTAACTTTGCTCAATTTAGTTCTAATGGAAAAACAATAGTCACAGGTTCTAGGGATAATACAGTAAAAATATGGGATGTTGAAACTAGCAAGTTATTACATTCATTGGACGGGCATACAGGAGAAGTAACCTCTGTTCAATTTAGTCCTAATGGAAAAACTATTATAACAGGTTCCCGAGATGGTACTGCAAAAATATGGGACAATGGATCAGGAAAATTAATTAAAACTATAGAGGGGCACATTGGTTCCGGTGTTGAAAATGCGTTATATAGTCCAAATGGGAAAACAATACTAACGTGCTCCTTAGGCTATACTACTAAAATATGGGATGCAAAAACTGGCAAAGAGTTATATTTATTTGAGGGTAGACATTCCAAGTATAGTTCTAATGGAAAAACAGTAACAACAATAACTAGTGATAATGCTGTGAAAATATGGGATGTTAATACAGGAAAATTATTAAACATATTTGAAAACCACACAAATAGTATGAATTCTGTAGGAAATAGCCCAGACAGAAAGACAATCGTAACAACTTCTAATGATAGAACAGCAAAAATATGGGATATTGAAACTGGGAAATTATTAAATTCATTAAAAGGCCATACAAAAACTGTACATTCAGCTAAATATAGCCCCAATGGAAAACAGATAGTAACTGCTTCTATGGATAAAACAGCAATACTATGGGATGCTGAAACCGGGAAACTGTTACATTCGCTAAAAGGGCATACTCGTTTTTTATATTCTGCACAATTTAATCCAGATGGAAATTTAATAGTATCCGCCTCAAGAGATATATCTGCAAAAATATGGAATGTAGAAAATGGAAAGTTATTAAACTCAACTAGATATGGGAATAATTATTTAGTTTCTTCCGCACAATTTAGTCCAGATGGAAAATCATTTGTAACATCGGGAGATTGGACTCCAAGTATACGAAGTACTGAAACAGGACAAGAACTACATTCCTTAGAAGGTCATGATGGTCAAGTGAATTCAGGTCAATACAGTCCAAATGGTAAAACTATTGTAACATCATCTTTTGATAAAACAGCAATAATTTGGGGGGTTAAAAAGGGGAAACGGATACATTTATTAAAAGGCCATACTGAGGATGTAACCTCTGCTCAATTTAGTCCTGATGGAAAAACAATAGTAACAGCTTCTGATGATAAAACTGCAATAATTTGGAGTGCCAATACAGGGAACCGAATGCATTCATTAAACGGTCATAAGGATAAGGTTTATGATGCGCAATTTAGTCCTGACGGTAAAACAATACTGACCAACTCTCATGATATGACTGCAAAAATATGGGATGTTGAAACGGGCAATTTGTTACATACATTAAACGGTCACAAAGGTTCTGTAACAAATGCTAAGTACATTGATTCAGAAACAGTATTAACCTCATCCATAGACCATAGTGCTATACTTTGGAGTGCTAAGACTGGAGACATTATTGTACAACTATTTTCAATAAACAAAAATGGATGGCTAAACTTGACTAATAACAAATACTACTATGGAAACAAGGACGCAATAAAAAAACTATATTGGATCGTTGATGATACAAAAATACTGCCTTTTGAACAATTTGACCTAAAATACAACCGCCCCGATATAGTATTATCTAGATTAGGAAAAGCTGATACTCTGCTAATTAAAGCATACCACAAAGCCTATTTAAAACGCCTTAAAAAAATGGGGTTTAAAGAAGAAGATTTAAACGACGATTTTCATATCCCAAAAAGTAAGATTAATAATTTTGAGTCTTTACCCACGATTTCTGCTAGTGCTGATATAGGGTTAAATCTGCATTTTGAAGATAGCAAATACAACCTTGACAGAATAAACGTTTGGATAAACGATGTATCAATTTTTGGCACGACTGGTATTAATCTTAGAAAAGAGAATACAAAGACGATTGACAAAAAAATAAGATTGAAGCTGAACCAGGGTAAGAACAAAATTCAAGTATCTTGTTTAAACCAAAAAGGTGCTGAGTCTTTTAAAGAAACAGTAGAAATTACATACGAGCCAAAGGAAAAAGTAAAGCCAAACTTATATTTAGCAGTAATTAGCTTGTCAGAATATCAGCAAAATGAGATGAATTTAAAATATGCTGTAAAAGATGGTAGAGATATTGTTAATCTGTTTACTGGCTTAGATAAAGACTATTGGGATAAAATTCATGTAGATACTTTATTTAATAATAAAGCAACAATAGAAAATGTAACTGCTCTTAAAGAAAAATTGCAAGAAACAGATGTAAACGACGAAGTAATCTTGTATGTATCTGGACATGGTTTACTTGATGAAAATCTAGATTTCTATTTCGCTTCTTATGATGTAGATTTTTCTAATCCTCAAAAAAGAGGCATTTCCTATGATTTACTTGAAGATCTACTTGATGGTATTCCTGCCCGTAAAAAATTATTTATGATGGATACATGCCATAGTGGTGAAGTAGATAAAGAAGAGCTCGTAGAAGGAAATAATAAAACTAATACAGCAGGTATAAGAAGCGGAATTAAATCATACTCGTATCGTGGTTCAATTGCCAAAAAGACAAAGAGCGATAAAAGTAAAACGAAATTGGGGTTACAAAATACGTTTGAGTTAATGCAAGAACTCTTTACGAATTTGAATAAAGGCTCAGGAGCTGTTGTTATTTCGGCGGCAGCTGGAGATAGTTACGCACTAGAATCAAGTGAATGGAATAATGGTGTATTTACATACGCTGTTTTAAATGGGCTGAAAAATAGAGAAGCCGATTTAAACAACGATGATGAAGTTTCGGTATCAGAACTTAGAACTTACGTGATAAATAAAGTACGCCTATTAACAAATGGTAAGCAGAAGCCAACCAGTAGACAGGAAAATGTGGCGTTTGATTTTAGAGTTTGGTAATATTCT
>Ga0209395_1007505_pt1 | contig 11445 bp, 10 predicted proteins | sample GOMGulsemesocosm_3_FD_184635 | JGI IMG/M metagenome (GOLD analysis project Ga0209395, IMG submission 184635) | Methane-oxidizing microbial communities from mesocosms in the Gulf of Mexico - GOM9D Gulf of Mexico (SPAdes) (version 2) | ecosystem: Environmental > Aquatic > Marine > Cold seeps... | reverse complement strand
TGTTGTTAATTTGGTAAAATGTTGCTTGAACATAATCGTTATCCCCGCCACTGTTATTTTGATTGTAAACACCGGCTTTAAAATACATGTACTGACCACCTGAGTCATAGCCACTTTCCGTCATATCGACTGTTTCTGTGATATCAGCATGATCTGGTCTAATAATTTTGACCGTGAGCAGATTAGCCACAACGGTAATTGAATAGGAAAACTGTTCGTTTAGCGCGATGCCGTCTACAGGGTTAACGGCACTTTGTGAGCGTGTGCCGATTAACTCATAATAAATATCATCGCCGCCTTTAATCTCGTGGGCAAAGTAGATTGAGCCATTTTCATTACTTGGCAGTTTCCGATAATAGAGCCTAATTGGCTCATCATCATTGGCATGGATCTGACCGATAATGACCCGCCCTACTTGGCTGCTGTCCCCTGTCGTTGTGACATGATTAACAGCTAACACAGCGCTTAATTCACCATCAATACGTGCTGCACTTTCTTGATCAATTTGTGGCGCGCTAGAAAACACCCAATTGTTGCCGTTAATACCTTGGGTGCTAATGCTAGTGTCACCCGCTCGAAGCATCTCTCTGAGTTCAGTGCGGGTATATTTAGTATTTGTCGAGGTTTTAGCCCCTGCAATAGGTGCTCTGAAAACAATGCCACCGTCCTGATTTAAAAAGAAGAATTGGGAATAAAAGTAGTCGGTGTCAAGCTCAGATTCATAGATACTGGTAGCGGTCGTTCCGTTATCTTTTTGTTGCGGAATACTCAGGTACCAGTCATCAAGTTCTACGCTAGTGGTAATGTCATGCTCACAACCAAAAGTTTCTATCTCTATGATACCGCTGGGTTGATCGTCGTTAGAAGCGGTAGTGATAATCTTTACGTAATTCGCCGTGTCAGGATTCAGTGCTATAAATTCACTGGCGGCCACTGGATTGACGTTTGCTTGAGCTGCCAAGATCACGCTCCAATTGATATTATCTTGGGAGGTTTCGACGTCAAAAGTGTAGTTTTGGTCTTCACTATGTAGCCAACTAATCGCAATTCCTTTGACTAATGCAACATTATCCAAGCTAAGTACCAGTTCCGAACTGACGCTGCTGGTCGACCAATATGATTGAGGAAGGAACTCCCCATCAACGGCTATATTCGCTTGCGTTGTAGCGACTAAACCCTGATCGCTGATTGCCTTAGTTGGCAGTATTGCCAAACCACTACAACTAACATCCTGCTCAATAAATGGCGTTATTTGGCTAGCCGTAGGGGCAGAGTCAATTTCATCTCTCGTGTCAGTTGATTGCGATTCGCTGCATCCCGATAGCACTAAAATAGCGCTGACAAATACTAGACTTTTCTTAATACTCAAGCATACCTCTCACACAACATTGAGGCTAACAGATGTAAATAACATGTTAACCAATTGAAACCGATGTTACCAAAGTAACATTTTAATGTAAACAGGTAAGATCAATTGGTCATTTAAATTGGTCAACCATCATGACTTTTGTGAAGGTCAATTCGCTTGGCAGCGATTTGTTTGGGGATGAGAATAGCGTGAGCTTGGTATAATTTATGTCAGACAGCGAAGGGCCGATCACAATTTAGCTCGAAGCGTTATTACCTGTTGTGGTTTAAAGTCGCTGGCTTGCGTCCAATGATTATTCTTTAATACCATAACCGTTAATAAAGTGATCTCTACGACTAATTTAGGCGTTCGAAGATCATATGTTTAATGGCAGGTATATTGAACTGTTTTATCAGGGAGGGATTTATTAAAGTGTACTAAGTACTATTGATTGATCATGTAGCTACCGTCAAGGTGAACATAGCGCACGATATTACAAGTGTGTTGTGAGGGGTCCGTCCTTGGAACCACCCTATCATTTAAAGGTTTTTGCACCATGAATCAAAATCTTGATCCATCGTTCGGCCCCACGACTTGATGAGTGCTTGATAACCTGAAAAATCACCAGTCCTCGTTAGTTCAAGCATATTATCGACCCGTCTTCGATGATTTTCAAGCATATAACGTGTCGCTAAATAGCTAAAACTCTTTATTCGACTCTTACCACCGTTACGATGATAGCTGGTATTAAACAAATCACTTAGTAAATATCGTTGGCGTTTCAGGGCATTCACAGCCGTTGGATTATAGTCACCATGCATCATATACTCAGGAAGCCCCTCCATCCACCAAACAAGATGCGGAAAACGGGGTGTAGTGCCCGTACACTCAGACTTTTTGTCATCGTGTAAACCTTGGCAAAACTCACCAAAAATATTGAATCGACCATCAAGATACTCAATCAATGCTCGTTGGCTAATCACGGTTTGCATGGGTTGATTAAAGCTAACAAAATCAACTTGTGGCTCAATTATGCTGCGAGTTTTAAATGGCAATGTGGCCATATTAAGTAAATTGTAGTGTTGCTGAGCATAGCGCGAAAACTCATGAGATGAGCGATACATGTTTAGCCTAAATACGCCATTATTATCATTTTGTACCGGTTTATCAGACGAACCGAATAACTGATGAAAGCGTTGTTCGGTAGCTGATAGCTTCTCGCATAGATTATCGAGCTGCGAACCCTCGAGCGATTGATAACGAACGACAATATTAGCACTACAGCTTTGTGTTGTGTCCAAGATACCATTGACACTGAGCGGATCGACATATTCCTGCACTTTATTCGCACCACAGCTTACTAAGGCAAGAAAAGCGGCACTATTTAATAATACTTTAATGATATTCATAAGGATCCTACTACGCTTACGACGACTTGGGAGATTGGTGGTAGACTAACTACTGGCAAGAACGCAAGTATGACCATCAATCCAATACTGATGAGTAAATTCATCATTAATTTTTTTCGATTGAGAGTTTAAAGATCCTTCTACCAGCACGTTGGTTTTATTCGCCATGCCCTCTTCTAATTGGCTAGAGACTAGCCTTGCTGTGGCGCCTTTGAGTTTCACTTCAACCAATTGCTCTTTGTCAGCGCTTTCACCAATGTTAACGTTAAGTGTGATTAATGCTTGGCCGTTGATGGTCTGAACTAAACCAGAATGCGCCACTAATCGACCGTTAATATGCGCTTGATTCCAATTAACAGAACTGGCCTTATCAATCAGCTGGACAGAGTTAGCTTCGAGTACGCCACTGATCTTGCCGCCAGAAATAGTTTTCTCACGCAATTGTGCCCGCACATACAGGCCAAGCCCCGGTTTGGCTTGCTTCGCGATGTTCTCAGCCATTGAACCAAGCACCGTCACATTAAAGTAACTAGCAAACTCTTGCCATTTACCTGCACTGTCACGCCATTTACGCTTGGTTAACAATTGCAATGATAATATAGCCTTACCATCCGCAAAATATTTAAGCGTATTATGCTTGCTCACTATATTACCGAGTAACACGATGTGATTATCAAAAAGATCCATTGTTCTCCTTCTGCCTTCAATATTCAAAGGCCAACTTAATCAATACTTTAATTAAGTATACTATATTTACGTATAGTATGAATATCTGGTAATTAACGAGAAAAAGCCGTTTTAAAGCGGCTTTTTCTTCATTCGCTTAGTCTGTTACCGACCAGGTAATTTGTTCGCCGGCTTTTAATGGCACCACCGAATCTTGACCCAATGCCATAGTATCTGGCACTGTCCAGCTACTATTGACCAATGTAATGGTATCGTTATTGCGCGCCATGCCATAAAAATCAGGACCGTTATGTGAAGCGAAGGCTTCTAGCTGATCGAGCGAGTCTTCCTGAGCGAAGACTTCAGCGTATAGCTCTATCGCTGCAAACGATGTATATGCGCCAGCACAACCACACGCAGTTTCTTTCTTGTCCTTTGGATGTGGCGCAGAATCGGTGCCTAAGAAAAATTTAGCGTTGCCGCTAGTCGCTGCACGAACAAGCGCCGCCTGATGAATATTACGTTTTAAGATCGGTAAGCAATAGAAATGTGGCTTAATGCCGCCAACTAACATGTGATTACGGTTGTATAGCAAATGATGTGCGGTGATCGTTGCAGCAACGTTACTGGGTGCATTAGTCACAAATTCAACAGCTTGCTCAGTCGTAATATGCTCCATCACAATTTTTAGCGTCGGAAAATCTTGTACCACTTGTTTCAGTATTTGTTCGATAAATATTGCTTCACGGTCAAAGATATCAATTTCATCGGCAGTCACTTCACCATGAACCAATAACGGCATGTCAAGTTTCGCCATCATTGCCAAAACGCTATAGACGTTCTTGACATCAGTAACACCAGAATCTGAGTTAGTGGTTGCCCCCGCAGGATATAACTTCGCTGCAAAGACTTTACCCGATGCATGTGCTTTTTCTAATTCACTTGGGCAGGTCTTGTCTGTTAGGTAGATAACCATTAATGGCTCAAACGAGCTAGCTGCAGGCCTATTATCGATTATACGCTGGTAATAAGATAACGCGCCGACGGTATCAACGACAGGTGGCACAAGATTGGGCATGATAATGGCGCGCCCCATATAACGTGCGCTATCAGCCACCGTCGTCATCAAAGCATCGCCGTCTCGTAAATGTAAATGCCAGTCATCCGGACGTGTAATCGTTAAAGTTGTCATAAATCGCTTAGCTCACTTGTTTATTATAATGATGCCAATTTTAGGCGGCACGGCGTTTCATGTAAAGTAATACCCTCAATATAAAGCGATAGATCCTCTTTCAACAACAGATTTGTATCGCATAAGTAATACCGTAAAATGCTCAAGCGGGACAGACATGTTCAAATATTGCAAAAAATAGCCAACTAGCCCTACAGTATCGACAAATTAACAGATATGCAGCGCAAAGTAGTTTATGATGTCGCCACAAGTTGTCACCATGTCGGTGCACTAAGGAATTTTAGTATGTCAAAACCAATAGCAATAGATAGCGATTTATTAATCGAATTCGCACTAGATTTATTTGAAGATCAAGCGATTGATTGCCTCGACCGTCCGGATCTCGATTATTATATTGAGCAGTGTGATAGTCAGGGTGCCGTTGAACTCGTTAGTGCCTTTAACGATTGGGAAGAGTTGAGCGACGTGTCGCACGATCAATTAGATAAAGAGTATGTTGAAGTACGAATTGGTTTGGTTGAAGACGATGAGTTTGATTTGGTGTATGCGCGCGTTCTGTTAAAAGCGAACCAAAAATCTGCGCAGGAATTTAGCCTAATTAAGTGGAAACGCTAACAACGAAAATAAAGACCAATTGCATTTAATTAATTAAATACAATTGGTCTAGGTGCTTAGTCTAGAATCGCGTTGTGGTAAACATTTTGTACATCATCACAATCATCTAGCATTGCTTCAAACTTCTCAAACGTCTCAACATCATCACCACTAACATTCGCTTCAGTTTGAGCAACAAAGGTGATCTCTTCGACTTCAAACTCAATCGTCGCATCCATTTCAAGTAGCGCAGTCTTTGCTTTAAAGAATTCAGTATGTGGTGCAAAAACAGTTATTTTACCGTCTTCGTTCTCGATGTCACTGACATCTACGTCTGCTTCTAGTAATGCTTCAAATGCACCGTCTTCGTCTTCACCCGCATAACGTAAGATCGCAAGGTGATCGAACATATGTGCAACCGTGCCTGTACTACCTATTTTTGCGTGATTTTTGATGAAACAGTTGCGTACTTCGGTATAGGTTCGTTTATTGTTATCAGTCAAACAGTCAACAATAACCATACAACCACCGGGGCCAAAACCTTCATATCGTGCCGTCTCGTAGTTTTCACCACCACCGCCGATTGCTTTCTCGATAGCTCGCTCAATAACATGCGTCGGCACTTGATCTTTTTTCGCTTTTTCGATCAAACGTTTTAGCGAAATATTAGTATCTGGATCGCCGCCACCATTTTTTGCACTGACGTATATCTCTTTACCATAACGTGAATATACACGAACTTTTGCACCTTGCGTCTTTGCCATAGACGCTTTGCGATTTTCAAAACTACGACCCATTATTTCTTCTCTTTTGTTTGTTCAACAGATTTTTCGATTCTAGCAGCTTTTATTAGGCGCTTGCTAGCGCTATCGCCCCTAGCGCTGGATATTTAACCATCGAGACGCTTTATTCACACTAGAACGCAGAGTAGCAGCGAATCCAATCAATAATAGCCACGTTAATCCGCCGCCAGAGCTGCCACTATCTGTTGTGCTGGTTGTCGTTGTACCTGTAGTTACCACACTCTCACTAACCGTTAGCGTCGTTGTTTGACTCACCGTCAGTTGACTCTCATCGGTTACTTGCAAGGTAGTACTGTAAGTACCTGCGGTGCTGTATACATGAGTAGGCGAAGTTTGGGTACTTGTCGTGCCATCACCAAAGTCCCATAGTAGCGATTTTTGTCCTAAACCACTCGCCACAGTTTCGACTAAACTCACCGATAGATCGTCCGCAGTGTGGCTAAATGATGCCGTCAGTCCAGAATGAATCGTGACTTTATCTCCGCTTGACACCTGCTGACCAACGTGATCGGTGACCGAAACCTCAACATCATATTCTCCGGAAAGCGAGAAGCTATGTTGTAAATTAACCACGCCAACACTTGCTATAGTTTGCGCTTCTTCATTACCGTCACTGTAGGTGATTAACAGCGTGAATGGGCTCGCACCTGACTCGATATCAACCGTTGTTGATAGCACCATATCACTGCTGTCTGTAGCAACAGTAAGTGACAACGCTGGCGCTACGGTGATTTGTTGAGACATGCTGGCCTGCTGCCCATTGTCATCTTCCACCGCTAACACTAAATCATAGATGCCATAATCAGCATACGTATGGGAAGTATTTTGTACTTGGGAGCCGTTACCGTCACCAAATGTCCAAGAATAAGTGACGTCACCCTGAGCATAATCAACGCTAGATTGCAGATCGATCGTCTTATCAGCAATACTAACGACAAAGTTGACACCAAGCTCGGCGGCAGGCTTAGCCAACTCAATGATCACCGATTGATCCGTTTGCTCTACCACTTCAAATTGTACGTTGTGGACAGGTAGAATTACCCCTGCCTGCGGTTGAACTGGACTAGAATAATCGTCGCTGTCTTTAAACATAGGGCGCGGTTCTAAATGCTGATCTTGGCTATAAGCTTGTTGGGCAAACAGACTGAACGTTGCATCGCGCAATTGCGCGGAGGTACTCCGGTTTCCTATTCGGTTTTGGTCCGCATCAACAACACCAATAAAGCCATGACCAGGATGTTCACTGGAATTATTATCAGTGTAGTTTTCATCGCCTAACCACAATAACAATCCTGGCTCATAATTTCGTAGCATTAGTCCGGAATCTAAGCTCGTTAGTGGGCGGTATTGGAGGTAATAGCTTACTGGTTCAAGGGGTAAATCTTTGGTTATTTTAGTGAAATGAGTTAACTCACTGCTCGTTGTTCCCTCACCTGTATCACTAAATACTACCGCTTCACCATCCAATATCAGTATGTCATCCACCACGATGCCAAACTCATTAATCGCTGGATCTGTGACATAAATCAATTCAATTGTCACGTCTTGACCAGAGAATGCGTTCAAATCAAAATTAAGTGGCTGCCACACATTTTGTTCTGATGCGCCGGTAATATAGTTGCTAACGTCAGGTATAGCCCCTGAACTCATGGCCGTTTGCGTATTAGCTTGTGGAACCCCATTGACTAACAATTGGACATAATCGTAATCAATTTCGATATCCCATTGTGCGTACATTGATAATGACAGTGCCGATGAAGAAGGCAACGAAGCTTCGAATGTTAAAGCGGCCCGTGTATCGCTCGTTTTGCCGGAATAGTAAAGATACTCGCCATTACGCGGCGTTATAAATGGCGTGGTGGTCGGAGGTAAACTGATCTTTAGCTGATTGATGCCGGTATCATGTGTCGTCGCCGCCACAATTTCAAAACGCTGCACCGTATCATCGAGCGTCGCTGAATCTATTACGCTTTGATTAATCCAATTACCACCGATAGTGTTTTGCAATTGTTCACGCGCTAACGGGCTAAAGGTACTTGGTTGCGTGCCACTAATAGCACCTACCCAACTACCGCCCGACATAATCGACCACTCCTGAACGGGTGAGCCGACAGAGATATCGTTGAGATCATATTCATCATACAACCCAAGATCATGACCAAATTCATGAGCGACAACGCCCGGTGCTGAATCAATGGGTTGAATGGTATAATTTGCAATTTTAATGCTAGAACCAACTATCGATTGCGGTTGACCACCATTAGCGTTAACGACAGAGTAACTATGAGACCAGATTGCATCTTCGCCTAATACGCCACCGCCGGCCTCTTCACCAATGCTTGAGTGAAAAATAAGCAGATGATCGACAACACCATCACTATTAGCATCGAAATCACTTAGATCTACCCCAGCAGCTACCGCCTTAGTGACCGCTTCTACCACTAAGGTTTCTACTCGCTTATCCGAGCTACCTTCATTGGTGCCGTAAAAATCGGCATTATTATCTGCTCTAACCCATCCTGAAAACTCACCACCGAAATCAAAGCTATTGCCCGACTCTTGTGAAAAATATTGTGCAACCGATTGAAATGATTCACCGTTAGGACCAGTAAAGCCGGTGTTGGAAAATAACATTTCCTCATAATGGCTTTGACTATAATCGTCATAGTACATGTCAGTATGGGCGTTACTAATTTGCGGAGCCGTTGCCGTTAAATCGGGAAAATCAATCAATACAGCAAGCACGTTAGCCTGATAATTGGGCGCTTGTGCTGACAGTCTTTTTCCTTTAGCAATTAACGGTGCCTCGTTTGCGTGTCTCTCAAATTTTGATAGGCTTCGTTGATTGTTCTGCTGATACTTCGCAATATAAGCCTCGACAGAGCTATTAAGTGTTGCGTCTTGGTCACTATACTTTTTAGGATGGTGCTCAAGCCAGTGAGCCAATCGCCCTTGGTTGATTAACGCACGATCAATTTCGCGGGGTTGTTGCGCACTATTTGCGACCGCTATACAGACCGTATTAAGGGCGGCAAATAGCATAATTGGTTTGGTTATTTGCATGATTTACTAAACCTCTGACGTTTTTCCTTTAAATAAGCCATCAGCACTTGCAGCTGGTCGCTGTCCGTCATCTCAGGTGTGATCTTGTTGCTTTTACGTAGCATTAGGAGCAGTTTTTCTTTGTTGATTGGCGGCATTTGACCACAAACATTCTTGGGTGCACGTACCACACTTGATTGTGCTGGCATTTGTGCAATGCCTGCTTCCTGTTGTTCATTTGTGCCTAAATCGCCGCTGCAACTGGCGATCAAGCCAAGCGCCGCGATAATCGTTATTAATCTCATCATAATACTCCATGTTTTTATGGTTTTATGGTTTTATGGTTTTATGGTTTTATGGTTTTATGGTTTTAGAATAACAGTTTCATCAAAGACTTCACATAAAATGCTAAACATTTTCATCACACTATCACGGTCACTTAATACCCTAAAAATTAAAACACACCATCAGGCTAAAGCTTTGATAGAATGTAAGTCATTACATGATTACGCTAAGCACCAACGCTATGAATAAAGTTGCACTGATCACTGGCGCCGCCAAGCGCCTTGGCGCAGAGACCACCAGACACCTCCATCAATTGGGTTTTGATGTCGTGATCCATTACAATAATTCGTCTTGTGCCGCCAAAGAACTCGCGGATGAACTCAATAGTCGACGTATTAATTCAGCCAGCACCATTAGCTTTGACCTAAATAATGTCGAGAATATCAGTGATATAAGTGATTTTTTAGTGGCGAAGTTCAATCGATTGGATGTGTTGGTCAATAACGCTTCGTCTTTTTATCCGACGCCTATTACGCAACTTAAATTTACTGACTATAATGATCTAATTAATACCAACATGACCGCACCGCTATTTTTGACCCAAGCGTGCCACCCATTGTTAGCGAAGAATAATGGCGTTGTGATTAACATGTGTGATATTCATGCATCAAGGCCATTGAAGGACCATACCGTATATTGCATGGCCAAAGCAGGTTTAATGATGATGACCCATTCATTAGCGAACGAACTAGCGCCTGAGGTCAGAGTCAACGGTATTGCACCAGGTGCTATCGAATGGCCGACTAGCGGCATAACTAACGAAGACAAGGCCCAAGTGATTAGTCAAATCCCACTTGGGCACATTGGTTCACCACAGGACATTGCCAGCGCAATAGGCTATTTAGTGCAGGCTAAGTATGTAACGGGCCAAGTATTGACTGTTGACGGAGGACGTCAACATACTGCATCCAAGGGTGCCTAGCTGAGGAGTTCCTATGAAAGATACCAAAGCAACCACGGTGATCTGCCCACATTGCGGCCATCACACTCACCTCAATCTTGATGTAAGTAACGGCGATCAGAATTACTATGATGAGTGTACAAACTGTTGTAACGAACTACACTTGATCGTTCACTTAAATGAAGACACGACCAAGATTGAACTGATTGTCGATGCCGATGACGAGCAAGTCTATTAATCCGTTAGCGATTAGCTAACACTCGCTCTACGGTATCTACAATGGCTTGAGTTTGGCTGTCTATCTCAATGTTATAGTGACTGCCAGTGGGTTTACTATCGAGCGTCGTTAGCTTTCTTGTTTCTGGTATTAGGTAAACTTCAAACCAATCTTCACCAGTCTTACCTATCGTGAGGCTGGCTCCATCAATGGCGGCAAAGCCCTTGGGTAAAATGTATTTCATCCAGCGCGCATCACATTGAAATCGCAGACTAGAATTTTCAGGTGTGGCAATACGCTGAGCCAACTGCGCCGTAAACTGAATATGACCTGATAGGATATGACCACCGACTTCATCGCCAAAGCGCATCGCACGCTCGATATTTAGTGTATCGCCGACAGCGCAGCCAATAAGGTTGGTCACTTGCAGTGTTTCTTGCATCACATCAAAGTAGACTGCACTTTGATCTTGCCCTGCAACCGTGAGACACACACCATTGTGCGCAACACTAGCGCCGTGATTAAGGGATTGTCGGAGAGTGGAATCAAAATCCATTGCAAAACGCCAAAGGCCTGGTTGCTTGGTGATATTAGAAATTTTGCTCTTCGCTTGAATAATACCTGTAAACATCTTTTTCCTTAGCAAGGGGTTAGCGCTGGGTTATCGATGCATAATGACATAAATACCAAACTGTTTGGTGTAAGTTTGTGTCGATACATCCTATTTGGTCATTCGCTGTGCAATCAAACCGCTATTATAAAAAAACGCTTGCTAACTTTTATCGTGATCGCTAAGATGTCCCTCGTTAACAAGTTGTTGTTATGAAAGGCGCGATTAGCTCAGTTGGTAGAGCGCTAGCTCGACATGCTAGATGTCACAAGTTCAAGTCTTGTATCGCGCACCACTTTCATTTACAACAAATCACGT
>Ga0209395_1007504_pt1 | contig 11445 bp, 8 predicted proteins | sample GOMGulsemesocosm_3_FD_184635 | JGI IMG/M metagenome (GOLD analysis project Ga0209395, IMG submission 184635) | Methane-oxidizing microbial communities from mesocosms in the Gulf of Mexico - GOM9D Gulf of Mexico (SPAdes) (version 2) | ecosystem: Environmental > Aquatic > Marine > Cold seeps... | reverse complement strand
GACACACTACAAATAGGTAAAAATTTATCAAATATTGGTGTCGCCAATACTCAGCAGCTATTATCAAAAGCACAATTTAGTTCAGCAGAGTTTACCCGAGAGGGGACAACAACCCTCATTGCTAGTCGCTACTTGGCTGATATTGGCTGGTATGTTGTGGCGGAGGTTCCCAAAAAAGAGGTACTTGGTGCACTAACTCAGGCAACCTGGGCATTGGTAATGATGGGCGTTATTATCGCAGTTATTTCTGCTTTTGTTAGTACTTGGCTTATTTCTCGTTTAATTGCACCCTTTGGTGAACTTGCAGATATATTGGCAGAAATAGGTAAAGGTGGCGGGGATTTAACTCGCCGTTTAGATGACTCTCGTCAAGACGAAGCTGGAACTATGGGTCGTGGTTATAATCAATTTGTTAGTCATTTAAGTGAGTTATTACAACAGGTTTCGAATACCGGCTATGAACTTTCAGAAGCAATAGAGCAAATAGACTCACAAGCTAAAACCATGGAAGCCGAGATCACAGAGCAGGTTAGTCGAGTTGAACAAATTGCAACTGCCATGCATGAAATGGGCATGACGGCAGAAGAAATTGCCGGTAGTGCCAATAATGCAGCACAAAGTGCACAAGCTGCTGATGCAACCGTGCAGCAAGGCAATGACTCGGTAGTACAAACAATCTCAAGTGTTTCTGATATGAGTGAACAATTGGGCTCTACCAGCACTATGATTACTCAATTAGCTGATGATGCCCGCTCCATTGATACGGTTGTTGAAGTTATTCGAAGTGTTTCAGATCAGACTAATTTGTTAGCACTTAATGCAGCCATTGAGGCAGCAAGGGCAGGAGAGCAAGGTAGGGGCTTTGCTGTTGTTGCTGATGAAGTGAGAACTTTGGCGTCACGTAGCCATGATTCAACGGAAGAGATCCGTAATATTATTGAAAAATTGCAAGCAAAAACTGAAGAGGTGGTTGCTGCTATTTCTCATAGTACAGAGTTAAGTACCGACAGCCAAACGGAAGCAACTCACTCAGGTAAACATTTAGAAAGTATTTCTGAGAGTATTAAGATTATGAATGATATGAACTTACAAATTGCTACCGCGACAGGGGAACAATCGAATGTAGTTGGTGAAATTAATCCTCATGTCACTGCAGTTGCCGATATTTCACGCGCTAACAGTGATATTGTTCAGCAAACTTCGATGGCATGTAGTGAGTTAAGGAATAAAGCGAGTCACCTAAATGAATTGGTCTCACGTTTTAAATTTGACTAATACAAAAATTAGGACATATAAAATGCCAGTCAAGGATATTGACTGGCATTTTTTTGGAGCAAACTATTTTTCAATCACTTAAGCAGAATGGCTCCAAGCACCTATCTTTATTTTGCTACCAAATACGAACACGTTCACCTTCAGGCAAGTACAAGTCATCACCTGGTTTTACGTCAAACGCCTTGTACCAAGCATCGTGGTTACGCGGCGCTTGTGCACGAAAACGCCCTGGCGCATGTGTGCCACCACGTAGTTGGTTTAACATGCTTTTTTCAGTACGTTTTTCTTTCCAAACTTGTGCCCAAGCTAAGAAGAAACGCTGATCACCTGTAACTCCGTTAATTACTGGCGCTTCTTTACCATTTAAGCTCAGTTTATAAGCATGATAAGCCATGGACAAACCACCGACATCACCAATGTTTTCGCCTAAGCTATTACGACCATTAACAAAATTATCAGGGATCGGTTCGTACTTACTGTACTGTGCTGCTAATTGGTCAGCTTTTGCATCAAATGCATCACGGTCTTCATCCGTCCACCAATTACGCTGAATACCATTAGCATCAGACTTTGAACCTTGATCATCAAAGCCATGGCCCATCTCATGGCCAATTACCGCACCAATTGCGCCGTAGTTAACGGCAGCATCGGCATTAGGATCGAAAAATGGAGGTTGTAAAATAGCGGCAGGGAAAACAATTTCGTTAAACGAGCTATTATAGTAAGCATTTACGCGCTGTGGTGTCATGCCCCAGCGATTACGATCAGTTTTCTGTAATTCTTTGGCAACACTATCATCGTTAAAGAATTTTCTAAGGTGTTTAATATTCCCCACTAAATCGGTTTTAGAAATTGTTACACCATCAAATTCTTGCCAAACATCAGGGTAACCAATTTTAGGATTAAAGGCCGCTAGTTTAGCGTGTGCATTTACTTTGGTTTCTTCACCCATCCACTCTAGGCCATCAATACGTTGACCTAAAGCGGTACGTAAGTTTTCAACCAGTTGCGCCATTTGTACCTTTGAACTTTCTGGGAAGTAGCGATCTACGTAAACTTTACCAATAGCAAAACCTAATGACTCAGTATCTGACATTTCACTAATAGCGCGTTTCCAACGTGGGCGAGGCTCTTGCTGACCATTTAATTCTTTTCCGAAGAAAGCGAAATTTGCGGCATAGATATCTTCAGATAATAAACCGGCATTTCCGCTAATGGTATGAAAGGTTAAATAATCTTGCCACACGCTTAGAGACTCTGAGTTGATCAAAGTAATCATTGCCTTTATTGGCTCTGGCTGAGAGATATTTAATTGTGGTACTTTATGACCTGATTGCGCGAAGTAAGTATTCCAGTCAAAATCAGGGTACTGTTTAGCTAAATCTGCGCGTTTAACTTGGTTTAAGGTTAAATCACGATTACGTTTTTTCTCACGAGGCCAATGTCCTTGAGCAATTTTAGTTTCTAAGGCTAGAATTCTTTCAGCACGTTTTTTTCCGTTTTCAATACCTGTAAACGCTAACATGTTAGCTATATGCTCTACGTAGGCATTACGTGTTTTCTCAAAACGTTCGCTCTCTTCTAGGTAATAAGAGCGATCAGGTAAACCTAAGCCTCCAGCACCGATAGACATTTCATATTGGTTTGGATCTAAGCGATTAAACCACATGTAGCCACCAATAGGTGATTCAGTACCCGTTAACCAAGCTTCGCCAAATAATTTAGTTAAATCTTTTGTCGTTTTTACCGCGTCAATTTGATCTAACGTTGATTGAATTGGGCTGATACCTAATTTGTTAACGGTGTCAGTATCCATATAAGCCTGATAAAAATCAGCAACTAATTGCTCATCAGCATTAAGGTTACTGCGACTAGTAATATCATCAATTATTTCTTTTACTTGCGTTTCACTTCGCTCAGCTAAACCAGTAAAAGCACCATAACGGGTTTTATCCGCTGGCATTACAAAGTTGTCATACCAAGTGCCGCTGGCATACATAAAGAAGTCATCACCGGGCTTAACTGCTTCATTACGTGCACTTAAATCTACGCCAAAACTACCTAACTCTGCTTTTTTAGCTGTTAGGCTGCTATTAGTACTGCCATTGCTTGCTTCAAAAATACCACAACCACCTAAAAAGGTAGCAGCCAATGCTATGGCTATAAACGATTTTTTCATGAAATATTTCTCTTTTTATAAATTAGATACCAAGTGAAAATATTGCTTATTTAAGATGGACCAAAGAGAGGTACACTTGTTAAATGAGCTAATAAGAAAACGGTTCCACTATCAACTCAGTCATTCTCTCGTATGTTAAAAAAATGTCAACTTAGATACGATTAACTGCCGGGTTTAGCTGATAGGTCTACTGTAAAGGCTGAGGTACAGATAAAATCACTTTTGCAATTACTGATTTTGCTAGGTATAAAGACGGTTATTATTTATCTTTTACGAGTTAGTTCAGTGAAAAAGTTTCTGTATACCTATCTGTTTTTATCTTTAATCGCTGCGCCTGCCTTGGCGAAGTCGAACTTAGAAAAGTCGGGTGATATTGTTCATCTACTTCTACCTACTGCAGCATTTGGTGCAACACTAGTCATTGAAGATAATTATCAGGGCAGTTGGCAGCTCATTAAGTCAGGCGTTGTTTCCCGTGTTGCAGTGGAAGGTTTGAAGTATTCAATAGATAAAGACAGACCTGATGGCTCTGGTGATGATTCTTTTCCTTCGGGCCATACTGCTGATAGTTTTGCCGCAGCGACCTTTATTCAACAACGTTATGGCTGGACGTGGGCTATTCCCGCTTATATTGGTGCAACCTTTGTTGGTTATAGCCGAGTAGAAAGCGATAAACATTATGTAGAAGACGTATTAGCAGGCGCAGCTATTGGTATACTGTCAGGCTTATATTTTACCGAGCCATATTCAGGAATAACTATTTCACCTACGGCAGGAAACGGTCAATACGGTGTAAGTTTCAGCGGCACATTTTAATTATTTGATTAACTTCATAAAATAAGAGATATAATGAATAATAACGTATCAAAAGAAACCCAAGAGCAAGCCATGAAAGTTGCCAAAGGCACTCAAAAGAAGGGGCAAAACAAAGAGCAAACTAAGCTCATTGCTCAAGGAATTGAGAAGGGGATTAGCGAGTATAAAAAGCAACAAAGTAAAAAGTCTCGAGAGCGAGATAAAGATCGTAAACAGCAAGCAAAACAAAAGCAAAGAGCTGTAGATGAATTAAGTGATTTGCATGAATCAGTAGAAGTTAAAAACACTAATAAACTACCTTGGTTGTTATTAGGTTTGAGTTGGATTGGTTTTGTTGTTTATTTATTTTTGATGCAGTAGTAGCTTGATTTGTAACTAGGTAGTTGGGTTACCAAGGTAAAGCTTTACTGGCCGACTTTACCTTGTGTAGATTATAAATCTACTTGGTCGCTAAGTTCATTAAAAATCATTTTTTAAAGTAACTAATGCTTAGTGTATTTAAGCAGATAAACTCCGCTGGTTCTCATACTCATCAAAGGGAAAAATAAGGCTACTATCTTCTCCCTTGTCAATGACGGGCAGTGTATCTAATGCTCGCTTGATTATTTCAAGTTCATTTGAGTCTACAAGAATTAACAATTTACCTGTTGCTATGTCTTCATTGAATTGTAAAATCTTATAATTCACATGTATTAAACCAATGAAAGCGCCAATAATACTTCCTAATCCTAATGAACCAAATAAGGTGATTGCTATCACCGCTTGCTTCATTAGTTCACTTGCATCCCAAAAAGGCATGCCAATAACAAGGATAGCGCCACCCGTTATCCCCATCACTATGCCTAACAATGCGCCATGCTCAGTGCCGCGCACTAAATCTGATTTCTCTAAAATGCTTCCTTCATGTAAATGATGCTGTTTAATTCCTCTTGAATCATTACTGATGACATGAATATTGTTTTCATTGATATGTAATTCGTCATGTAATATGCATGCAGCCTTATCAACATCCTCTAAAGACTCAGCTAGAAAGTACTCGCGCCTCATGTGAGCTCCCCTTACTTAATTTTTAATACACATACATAAGCGTAGTAGTACTAATCGATAAAACGAGTGATTTCTATTATGAAGTGGCTTTTGTTTGTAACGCGAAATAACTGAATACACAGTTTTACACATTCAAGCGGTAAAACTGTGTGTTCGGTTATATGTCCAGCTCAATTTTGAGAGCTTTGTAAACAACTAGAAAGCGGTTAACCTCTGAATAAACCAAAAGGTTGCAGTAATACCACAGAGGTAACTGATGGGTAGACGTAGCATTGGCAGTGTTAAAGGTTTTCCTAGCAGAAAATCATATACAACTGATACTAGCTTAACCAATATAAATAAGGCTAAAACAAAGGCTAATTGGCCTAATTCGACACCTATATTAAAGCTGAGTAGCGCCATTAATCTTTCTGTTTCCGGCAGACCAATATCACTCAATACAGCAGCAAAACCAAAACCATGCAATAAACCAAAACTTGAAGAAACCAATACTGGGTAACGCAAGCTTAAGCTATGTTGTCTATTTTTAGCTATTTCCCATGCTAAGAAAATAATGCTCAATGCAATAACGGCTTCTACAGGCTCTATCGGTATGGTGATTAAGCCGTTAGCAGAGAGAAAAAGTGTAATTGAGTGTGCGAGGGTAAAACCGGTAATGGTGAAAAATAACGTCCTACGATTACCTGAAATATACACTAAACAAGCAACAAATAATAAATGGTCTAAGCCAATAAGAATATGTTCAAAGCCTAATTCTATATAGGTAATCATAGTATCTAAGGTACTTAGCGAGCCCATCTTGTTAATAATATAACTTGGATTATCAACGTTGAGTACCGTGGTCAGTGTTTCTTGATTCATACCAATAACACGCACCAGTACATCACCTGCGGTACGTTCTATTCCATCAATCGTGATAAATAATTTAGCTAAGCCCGCTGCTCGGTGAAAGCTTGAGTATTCGATATAGGCATTATTAACAATGTGTTTTCTAGTTAAACCGACTTGTTGGCTTTCTTTGGGAATGGCAAAGCTAATTCTTTCTCTTTTACCGTTTTTTAGTGGTACTTTCCACACCACATCAAAGTCAGTGCTACTCGTTGCCGTAATGGTTAATGAGGCAGGCCTCATATCATCAGCAAGTACGTTAGCACTAAGAAAGATAAATAGAAGAGAAAATAATAATAGCCTTTTCACATTTATAAGCATGTTTAGTGTCATTGACTTACGCCACCTTGCATCATTTCAGTTTTAGGTCTCTCTATAGTATAACTTTGTAAAAGTTGCTGTTCAAAGCTAGCTTTGGCTAGTTGTAAATTGTCATATTGCCAATCGGTTTGCACTGTCGACTTAACGACTTCAAAGGCTTTATTAGTTGCAGATGTTCTTTGATTGATTAATACAAAATGCACGCCATGTGACGATTCTATTGGCCCATACCATGAAGATAACGGTGCACCTCTTAGTTGCTCACTAAAGTCACTGCCAAAGACTCGGTTTATTTGTAAGCTATTTTGATTATTTATTTGGTAAGGAAGTAGCTTCAATTCTCCTTGGGGATCTAATCCTTGTGTAATTAAGGCTTTTTGATGGGCAAGCTTTTGTTGTAATGCATCTTTATTGCCATCAACGGAGAAATGAACTTGTTGAAAGCTAAAAACCGGTAAACTTTGATACTTAGTTATATTTTTCTGGTAATACTGCATTAACTCAGTAGTGGTTGCTTCTTTTGTTGTCACTAAATCTTCAATCAAAAAATCAATTTTTTGTCGTAAACGTCTATCAATAACCTTATCACCTACATCCATATTTAAACTGCGCGCTTCGCGTAAATACATTTCATTAATAGCGTAATGATGTAAGGCATTATCAAGCTCTTTGGCTAACGGCTCTCGGTTCCAGCGTGTTAAGAAGCTTTGTTTAATTTGATCAATACGTCCTTGGCTAACGGTGATAGTGTTGGGTTTCTCGTTTTCACTATTAGCTTGTTCAAAGATGATGAATAACAAAATGGCTATAACAAGAAAGTGTACTAACGGTTCGGAGATGATTTTTTTAAGCATAACTTTTAAATACTACTTTTAAATAATAGGGGACTGTGTTGAAAGTTAGGGTACGGTGTGAGTAGAATATTTACTGTTCGAAAAACATAAAACAGCTCACCTTACTAGCCTGTGGTTAACAAGGTGAGCATATCATTTGCTTAATAAGCTATTTAGGCGAATACCAAATAGGTGAAGAATAAGCACGCTCTTGACCTACAAGCTCAGCCTCTTTTGGAATGTTCGCACCTAATCTTACTTTATCGTACAACACCCAACGAGGTGTTGGGATTTCAATAACACGGGTGTAATAGAATGATGATTCATTTTTATCAAAATCAGGATCGGTCCAAACCGTTGCTAATTGTGCATCACCAATGCTATTGCTCCACGTTGCAGTTTTTAAATCAACAGTGTTACCAACGGCTTTTTTAGTACGGCCTGACTTATCAATTTTACGACCATCAGAAACAGCTACATCATAAACACGCTCATGTAATTTACCTGATTTATCTAACCAGCCCTTGATTACTTGGATACGATCTAGATAAGCACTTTTTGGATCTCTCATCGCATAAACCATAAATGATGGTGCTTTATTAGACTTTTGCTTAACAAGGTCACCGCCCATTGGTACACCTTTGGCGTAACCCACTTTAGCAGGATCGTTTGCTTGTAAATCTTGTTTGTTGTAATCCCAGCCACCAAAGAAGCGAATTGTCATACGAGGTCCTGTGGTTCCGTAAGTTTCTTTACGCTCCATAGCATCAAACAATGCACCACGAGTATTTTCATGGGCCCAAATACCGGTGTAACCAGAAGAAACAAGTTTATAACCTTCAAAGGCACCTAAATCAGATGATACAAAGGGGTGATTGATACGATCTTTTGATGGTTCAACGCTAGTCGACTTACCAAAGAAGTTATCTTCATCAGCAGTAGCTAGTGAAGTATGGCTATCGGTTGCGCCACCAAAGCCAAATTTATACGGGTTATAACCGAGTTTTTTCTCTAACAATAAACCTTGTTTAAGCGCTTCACGTGCATATTCACCTTTAAGCATTTCAGGTTGTTTCTTTTGAGAAATATCTAAGTTACCAACATCCCAAGTCTCATAATCGGAAAATTCATCTTTAGGAGATAAATAAGGATGTGCTTCACCGTCACCTTTGATTTGAGTGATTTCGTAATGAGGTTCCCATTTAGCACGCAGTTTTACGTAATTTTTATCAACCACGCCTCCTGCGTAGGTGCCTTGGGTAGGAAACATCCAACCATTTGATAAATTACCGTTATGGGCGAATGAAAAAGCTCGGCCACCAGTATTTTTCTCATAATCTTCTAACCACTGATAAAGGGCTAGTGGATCGGTACTACCTAATGGAGGTTGGGTGGTTAATGGCTCAACTTTTAAGGCTATATCGGCATTGTCACGAAGAATAACATTACGATGTAAGTTGAAGCCTTTAGGTACTGAAGTCCACTCAAAGCCGATAAAAGCGGTAAACAAACCAGGCTCGTTATGCTCTTCTGCTGCTGTTACAATGGTTTTCCAAATACGGTTAAATACTTCAGAGCCAGGACTATAATCCTTTACCAACTGCTTAGGTAAAGTCATTTGCGAAAAGTTACCAATTAAATCAAAGGCGGCTTCACCAGCGGCTTTACCGCCTTTTTTAAAACCTTCATGCCATTCCTTGCCTTTAGGAATCGCTAAAATATTATCGGTACCGCTTTGGATATCGGTGGCAACACCCATTAAATCGGTATGATCAGTAACAATAAGCCAATCTAGTGGTCTAGCTAATTTGACTGGAATACCTTTTGCAGAATTAATTTGCTCGCCACGTGCTAATCGATATGCATCATCAATACTTACTGTGTTACCAAATAAGCCAGCATCAAGTGATAAGCCTGTATGTAAGTGAGAGTCACCCCAATAAACATTGTTCGGTTGAGTATTATTGGCATGAGGCGAGTATTTTTTATCTGCCTCAGAAGTTTGTGAGGCCATCGCATTTTGACCAGCAGTAAGAGCGCAGGCAAAACCTACCGCTTTTACAATATTATTATTTAGCATAACCATTCCTTGTAATTATCTTATTTACAACAGCTTATAGTACTAATTAGCTATTAAAAATAGCTTAGAAATCAGAGGATGTAAAGTCGTTTAAGGGAGCTGAAAAGGCTAATGAATGGCTGATTAAATTACTGATGTTGGGTGTTAGTTAAATAGTATCTTTGTTGCAGCGGTTTTGTAATAACGGTAAAAGAGATAAATCATGATCTATGTCCAAACCTCGATTGTCAGTGTTTGTCAAAATGGTGCTTTATTTCTTAATAGAGTTACTCGATGAACGCTTGGCCGCAATATGTTACCGAACTACCCGCAGGGCATCCGGTAAAAGTTTACTTTGAAGAAAACCATTTAATCCAGTCATTGTTATCAAAACTCTGTGAGTCTGATGCAGAACAAGATTTTGAATTGTTTTTTAACTTGTTTAATCAACTGTCTGAAGTTGATAAGCGTTTTACTCGTAAAGTTGATAAGCGTTTTACTCGTAAAGAAAATCAACTTTTCCCTTACCTTGAAAAATATGGTTGGACAGGGCCAAGTCAGGGCATGTGGACTTTTCATGATGAAATTCGTGATTTATTTCGTGAAGTAAGAGCCTGTATTGAAGCTAAGGCATTAAATAAAGTGTCACGCCTTGTTAAACGTATTGCTGGTGAGTTATTTCATTTGATGGAGGTAGAAGAGCATAGGTTATTCCCTAATGCCCTAGAGCTATTGAATGAAGATGACTGGAAAGAAATGCGTGAAGGTGATGTTGAAATTGGTTGGATGTTATCTCAAGAGCCAGTGTCATATCCTAAAAAAGAGGTTGGAAAGGAAGCTGAAAAAGAGGCCGCAGAAGGTGAAGAAGAATATGTGCACCCCGGTGAAGATAGGCGAAAACGCCGTTTACCTTTTTCAACCGATGACCGCATTCGTATGCATGAAGGATATATGTCTACGGAGCAACTTAATTTAATGCTGCAGTTTATGCCTGTTGATTTAACCTATGTGGATGAAAATGACATTGTTGTTTTTTATAACCGCGGCGAAAATCGAGTTTTCCCTCGTTCGGCTGGCATTATTGGTCGTGAAGTTAAGTTCTGTCATCCGCCTAAATCTGTTGACCCTGTTTTACAAATCCTTGAAGAGTTTAAAAAGGGTACACAGGATACGGCTGAATTTTGGATAAACTTTAAAGATAAAAAAATTCATATTCGTTATTTTGCTATTCGAGATAAAGATAATAACTACAAAGGTGTCATTGAGATGTCACAAGATATCACTGAGATCTTAAAAATTGAAGGGCAGCAACGTCTTCTTGATTGGGGATAATCTCAATCGAATAAAAAAGAGATAGAGAAAAGGCAGTGTGACTTATCATCAAACTGCCTTTTGCTTGAGTAGGTTTTGCGAGGTTTAGTTAAAGCGACTAATACAAAAAGCACTGACATCAATTTCTGTTGCTTGTTTTGATACTAACTGACCAATGAGTTTACCGGTCACAACTCCTTGTGTGAGTCCTAGGTGCTGATGTCCTAATGCAAAGAATATTTTATCGTGGTTTGGTGCTTGGCAAATAACAGGTAGAGAGTCAGGTAATGAAGGACGACAGCCCATCCAACGTTCTTGTGCTGCTTTTTGAATCGTCTGCTCTTCTGGCAACGATTTCAAAATGAAAGCTGCATTATCTTTTAACATATCAGCACGTTTATTGTTGGCTGGCGCATGAAGTCCTGCATATTCAACAGTACCGGCAAGTCTTAAAGTATTATCCATCGGGGTAATAATAAAGCGACGTTCGGCTGATGCTACTGGGCGAGATAAAAGGTTAGTCTCATTCTCTGTAATAGGTAAACTCAAGCTATAACCGCGTTCGGCTTCAATAGGTAAGTTATATTTTAAGCCTTTTAAGAGTTTCTTTGACCAAGCACCACAAGCGACAACACAATGGTCAAAAGCTAATGCTTCATTATCTGTCATTATAGTAACGCCCGTTTCAGCTTGTGCTATCTGTGTTACAGCACCTT
>Ga0209395_1007499_pt1 | contig 11450 bp, 7 predicted proteins | sample GOMGulsemesocosm_3_FD_184635 | JGI IMG/M metagenome (GOLD analysis project Ga0209395, IMG submission 184635) | Methane-oxidizing microbial communities from mesocosms in the Gulf of Mexico - GOM9D Gulf of Mexico (SPAdes) (version 2) | ecosystem: Environmental > Aquatic > Marine > Cold seeps... | reverse complement strand
AAAGATTCTTTATCAATGAAACAAAAGTACCCAAATGAGGATGTCATTTCTCCAGGTACAGTTGTTATCTCAGCAGGAGCTAACTGTAACGATATTAATAAAATTGTAGAGCCAGTTTTCAAAACTGGAGAAGGAAATGTTTACTACATTAACTTATCTCAAGATAACTTTAAACTAGGAGGATCTTCTTTTGCTCAGGTAATGAACAAAATAGGAAACGAGACATCTACCATAAAAGATGCTGCTAAATTTAAAACTGCATTTAATACCATACAAGATTTAATTAAAGACAATAAAATTGTTGCTGGACACGATGTTGCATCTGGTGGTTTAATTACTACGTTGTTAGAATTGTGTTTTGCTGATAATAATATTGGAGCAAATCTTGACTTAACTAAATTAGGAGAAACAGATTCTATTAAAGTATTATTCTCTGAAAATAACGGAATCGTTTTACAAGCGATTGATAATAGTATCGAAAAAGCATTTATTGAAAACAATGTTGAATTCTTTAACATTGGAGAAGTTACCGCTTCTAATGAAGTAAATATCATTAACAATTCAGATGCTTTTAACTTTAATGTATCAGAATTAAGAGATACTTGGTTTAGAACCTCAGCTTTATTAGATGCTAAGCAATGTGCTAATAATAAAGGTGAAGAGCGTTTTATTAATTATAAATATCAAGCCTTAGACTACACCTTCCCTGCTCACTTTACAGGGAACATTGCTGATGTAGTTGGCTCCATAAAAGGAGCTAGACCTAAAGCAGCTATTATCCGTGAAAAAGGATCAAACTCTGAACGTGAAATGGCAAATGCTATGTATTTAGCTGGTTTTGACGTTAAGGATGTTCACATGACTGATTTAATTTCAGGTCGTGAAACTTTAGAAGATATTCAGTTTATTGGAGCTGTTGGAGGATTCTCTAACTCAGATGTTTTAGGTTCTGCTAAAGGTTGGGCTGGAGCATTTAAATACAATGAAAAAGCAAACACTACTTTAAAGAATTTCTTTGACAGAAAAGACACCTTATCAGTAGGTATCTGTAACGGAGCACAATTATGGATGGAATTAGATTTAATAAATCCAGACCATAAAGTACATGGGAAATTAATTCATAACGATTCTCAAAAACACGAGAGTAACTTTACATCGGTAATGATACAAGAAAATAATTCTGTAATGTTAAATACGTTAGCAGGAACAAAGTTAGGAGTTTGGATTTCTCATGGAGAAGGTAAATTTAACTTACCGGAAAATGAGGCTAATTACGAAATAGCTGCTAAATACGGTTATGACGGCTACCCAGCAAACCCAAATGGCTCAGACTATAACGTAGCTATGATGTCTTCAAAAGATGGTCGTCACTTAGTTACAATGCCACACATTGAGCGTTCTATTTTCCAATGGAACTGGGCAAACTATATAGATGGTAGACAAGATGAAGTTTCTCCTTGGTTAGAAGCATTTGTAAACGCTAGAAAATGGTTAGAGAATAAATAACATCCTATAATTAAACATAAAAAAACAGCTTTTGAATTTTTCGAAAGCTGTTTTTTGTTTTTATAACTATAAATAAATTCTTAGAAATTCATTTTAAAAACGGTATGTGAGTTATAAAACCCAGCTCTTTCAATTGCTTTTTGTGACGCTAGATTATCAACAGTTGTTGAACAAATAGGTTCCCTCTTATTTTTTAAAGCAATGTTTACCAACTCAAATAACACTTTGGTTCCCAATCCCTTTTTACGATTCGTATTTTTAACAACCATTCCCACATCTGCATAGGCTGGCTGACTATCACTTAATCTACATTCTCCTGTCGCTATAATTCCCCCCTCTTCTTCTACTATATATATTTCTCCACGCTGAATGAGGTTAACTGTGTACCCAAACGAATCATCAAAACCAATTTCCTTTTTAAAAAAAGCTCTAATCTTATCTCCTTCATGAATAGTTGCTTTATTTAAACTCAATATACCAGCACTTACATTCTTCTCTTGTACTGAAGAAAAAGTATAATTAATCGTGTTGGTTTGAATAGATTTTGAAAATAGTAAACAAGTGTTAAACGAAATAGGCTCTATAGAACTCAAATGAGCTGAAATAATCATACTAGTGTTTATTAATTCAGCAACTACGGTATTCATTAAATAACGATGAGAATCTTTTAAAAATATTTGATTCAAACTCCTATCTACATCTATACAACAATAACCAATTTCACAACCTTTATTTTCAATGAGATAACTTGTAGCATTAGCTATATATAATGCTTCCCACATTCCATCTAAAGGGGTCACAAAACTAGTATATAATTCTTTTCTGTAATTTATAATCTCTTTAGTAACCTCTGATTTATTGAAGTTGATATTATTTCCCATATTTTTCTATTAAATGATTTTCTAATTTGTCTAACGGATAATTATCAAATACCGCTAAATAATCTAATGCTATTCCATCAACCTCAGCAATAAACACATAGCTCAGTAATTCGTGATTTTCACTATCGATATCTTTAAAAATAGCGTTTACTGATCCTAATAAATGAGTAGCTCTTTCTTGTATTAAATCTTTTAAAATGTTTTTAGTACTCGGTTGAATCATGATGTTTAAATTCAATTGAAAAAAAAATTTATCATTTCGTAACTGATTAAAGAGTTGCTTAATTAAATTCACTAGTCGTACTTTTGGATTAGCAATCACATCTGAAGTTTCACTCATTTCAATCATTCTTTGAGTTGTTTCACTAAAAATTGCTCGTAACAACGCTGTTTTAGAAATAAAATGATGATACACCAATCCTTTAGAAACCCCAGCCTCTACACATATTTTGACCATTGAAGTATTCTCAAAACCTAGCTCTGAAAAAAGATGCGTAGCTACTCGTATAACTTCCTTTCTTTTATTACTCATATAAACCTTTTCAAAAAAAACCGACCAATCAGTTTGTTTTGTAAAAATACATTTAATGTTCAAATAAAAAAGTATTTTTGTAAAACACATATCAATATCAATATATCAAATGACCGAGTTTAAATCCATTAGCAATTCTGATTTTCAGCAAGTATACGAACTAGCTTCAGAGATTTGGAATAATAATTACAAAGGGATTATAAGTCAAAAGCAGATAGACTATATGCTCAATATGATGTATAATACAAAACGTTTGCAACAAGATTTAAATGAAAGCTACCAATGGGAATTAATCATAAATGATGGAGAAAATATTGGGTATTTGGCATATGTAATAAAAAAGGATAATCGCGTTTTTTTAAGTAAAATATACTTAAAAACATCCGCTCAAGGGTTAGGCATAGGTAAAAAATCTCTTAATAGGATAAAAGAATATGCAAAAGTAAGCTGCTGTACATCTGTATATTTAACCGTAAACAAAGGCAACAAAAAAGGTGTTAGAGCATATCATAATGCAGGATTTAACATTATAGATGAAGAGGTTACAGACATAGGAGGAGGCTATGTAATGGATGATTATGTGTTTGAATTCGTTATACAATCGTGAATCAAAACAAGATTAGACCAAAACCTTTTCATACATTTTCTTGAAAAATCGAGTCATTTTTTCTAATTTGCAGGGTACTACCAATTTTAAAATCCATATATGATCAATATTACACGTCTATTCGATTTCCCATATTATCAATTAGAAAAATACAACCTTGATAAAGCCCTAGTTACTAAATACAATGGTGAATGGATTGCTACTTCAACACAAGAATATATCAATAAAGCCAATGCTATTAGTCGGGGGTTGATAAATTTAGGAGTACAACCAAATGATAAAGTTGCTATCATTTCTATGACCAATAGAACGGAGTGGAACATTTGTGATATTGGAATTTTACAAACAGGGGCTCAGGATGTACCTATCTACCCTACCATAACTCAGGAAGATTATGAATATGTTTTAAATCATAGTGAAGCAAAATATTGCTTCGTTTCTTGTCAAGAAGTATTAAATAAAATAAGCGCTATAAAACATAACGTACCATCTCTTAAAGGGATTTATTCTTTTGACGACTTAGATGGCTGCCCTAATTGGACTGAAGTTTTAGAATTAGGTAAAGATGAGAGTAATCAGGATGAAGTAGAACAACGTAAATCTGCCGTAAAGGAAGATGATTTAGCAACCCTCATTTATACTTCAGGTACTACAGGACGACCTAAAGGAGTTATGCTTACTCATAAAAACATTACCAGCAACGCATTAAATAGTGCAGCTAGATTGCCTATTGATTTGGGTAGATCAAAATCACTAAGCTTCTTGCCCGTATGCCATATTTATGAGCGTATGTTATTATACATGTACCAATATTGCGGGACAACTATCCATTTTGCAGAATCATTAGAAACAATTAGTGACAACCTAAAAGAAGTTAGTCCTGATGTAATGAGTGCAGTACCAAGACTTTTAGAAAAAGTGTACGATAAAATATATGCCAAAGGAGCAGATCTTACAGGTATTAAAAAGAAATTATTTTTCTGGGCAATAGATTTAGGATTACAATACAAACCTTATGGAGAAAACGGCGCTTGGTATGAATTTAAACTAAAAATAGCAAGAAAATTAATTTTTAGTAAATGGCAAGAAGCCTTAGGAGGTAACTTAAAAGCAATTGCTTCTGGTAGTGCTGCCCTGCAAGCAAGGCTAGCAAGAGTGTATAATGCCGCTGGAATCCCAGTAATGGAAGGTTATGGGTTAACAGAAACGTCACCAGTAGTATCAGTTAATGATATGCGTAAAAACGGCTTCAGGATTGGTACTGTTGGAAAATTATTAGCAGACACTGAAGTTAAAATTGCAACTGATGGAGAAATTTTAATTAAAGGCCCACAAGTAATGTTGGGATACTATAAAGACGAAGAAAAAACAGCAGAAGTACTTAAGAATGGTTTTTTTCATACAGGTGATATCGGAGAAATTGATAGTGATGGTTTCTTAAAAATTACGGATCGTAAAAAAGAAATGTTTAAAACTTCTGGTGGTAAATATGTTGCCCCTCAGGTATTAGAAAATCAATTTAAACAATCTCGTTTTATAGAACAAATTATGGTAATTGGTGATGGAGAGAAGATGCCTGCTGCTCTTATTCAACCGAACTTTGAATTTATTGAAGAATGGGCTAAGTTACACAATGTTAATCTTGGTGCTTCAAATGAAGTAATTATTAGCAACCAGCAACTAATTGAACGTATTCAAAAAGAAGTTTCTGAACACAACACAAAGTTTGGTAAATGGGAACAAGTAAAACGTTTTGAATTGACTCCTGATGTATGGAGTATAGAAGAAGGACACCTTACTCCTACCATGAAAATGAAACGGAAAATCATCAAAGAAAAATACATGACTTTATATAATAAGATTTACGAAAAGAACTAATCTCATTGTAATTTTCTTAAAAGTGTTAAATAAAAAAACTCCTGATGTCAGGAGTTTTTTTATTTAACACTTAATTATTATGCATGCATAATATATTTTATTATATTTGATACAATATTTATACCCCTAATATACAAATAAATGACAGAAAAAACTATAGATCATGTTTTAAGAGCAACATGGCAGGCAGTTTCCAAATTATATAATGAAGAGGCTGGAAAGTATGGCGCTACTATGGCAATTGCTTTTACGCTATTAAATATTGACAAAGAAGGAACAGCTTCTACTGCTTTAGGGCCAAAAATGGGTATGGAGGCTACTAGTCTCTCTAGAACATTAAAGAACATGGAAGAAAAAGGGTTAATCACTCGTAAAAAAAACCCAAATGACGGAAGAAGTGTATTGATATTTATAACACAACTTGGTAAAGAAATGAGAGATATTTCAAGAGAGAAAGTCATTACTTTCAATACTGAGATATATAATACTTTAGGTCCTGAAAAAATAGCTCATTTTCATGAAGTGTCAGAAACTATAGTAGACTTAATACAACAAAGAAAAATATTTAATAAAAAATAAAGGAAATAAAATGCAAAGACTCATAAAAAAAGTTGCAGTAATTGGATCAGGAATAATGGGAAGTGGTATTGCTTGTCATTTTGCCAATATTGGTGTTGAAGTTTTATTACTTGACATTGTTCCTAGAGAGCTCAATGATAAAGAAAAAGCACAGGGATTAACAATAGAAAATAAAGGAGTTCGTAACAGATTAGTAAACGATTCATTAAAAGCTGCTTTAAAGTCAAAACCGTCCCCTATTTATCATCAAAAGTTTGCCAATAGAATTACTACTGGTAATATTGAAGATGATATTGCTCAAATAGCAAATGCAGATTGGATTATTGAGGTTGTAGTTGAGCGCTTGGATATTAAGAAAATGGTTTTCGAGAATATAGAAAAATATAGAAAACCAGGAACCTTAATTACATCAAACACTTCCGGTATTCCTATTAAATTTATGAGCGAAGGAAGAAGTGAGGATTTCCAAAATCATTTCTGTGGAACGCATTTCTTTAACCCTGCCAGATATTTAAAATTATTCGAAATTATCCCAGGACCGAAAACATCAAATGAGGTTTTAGATTTCTTAAATAGTTACGGAGAAAAATTCTTAGGAAAAACTTCTGTAGTTGCTAAAGATACTCCAGCCTTTATTGGTAATAGAGTTGGTATTTTCAGTATCATGAGCTTATTCCATATGGTAAAAGATATGGGTTTAACTATTGAAGAAGTTGATAAATTAAGTGGTCCAGTAATTGGTCGTCCTAAATCAGCAACCTTCAGAACAGTTGATGTTGTTGGGTTAGATACTTTGGTACATGTATCAAATGGTATTTATGACAATTGTCCTAATGACGAAAGTCATGAACTATTCAAGCTTCCTTCATTCATTAATACAATGATGGAAAACAAATGGTTTGGAAGTAAAACAAAACAAGGTTTTTATAAAAAAACTGTCGATACTAATGGTAAAAAAGAAATTCTATCGTTAGACTTAAATACTTTAGAATATCGTACAAAGAAAAGAGCAAAATTTGCTACGTTAGAAATGACTAAAAATATCGATAATGTTATTGATCGTTTTAAAGTTTTAGTCTCAGGAAAAGACAAAGCAGGTGTCTTTTACAGAAAAAGCTTCGCCGCATTATTTACTTATGTATCTAATCGTATTCCAGAAATATCCGACGATTTATACAAAATAGATGATGCCATGAAAGCTGGTTTCGGTTGGGAACACGGTCCTTTCCAAATTTGGGACGCCATAGGCGTAGAAAAAGGAATTGAAATAATGAAAGCACAAGGATTTGAACCTGCTGCTTGGGTTAATGATATGTTAGCCTCTGGTAATAAAAACTTTTACTCTGTGAAAAATGGGGCAACTTATTTTTACAATATCCCTTCTAAAACTCAATTAAAAGTTCCAGGGCAAGATGCTTTTATCATATTAGATAATATCAGAAAAACTACAGAAGTATTTAAAAACTCAGGAGTAGTTATTGAAGATATTGGAGATGGTATTTTAAATGTAGAATTTCAATCAAAAATGAATTCTATTGGTGGAGATGTATTAGCTGGAATCAATAAAGCAATTGATTTAGCAGAACAAAATTACCAAGGATTGGTTATAGGTAACCAAGGACCTAATTTTTCAGTTGGTGCTAATATTGGTATGATTTTCATGTTGGCTGTAGAACAGGAATATGATGAAATGAATATGGCTATTAAATATTTCCAAGATACCACTATGCGTTTACGTTATTCTGGTATCCCTACAGTTGTTGCACCTCACGGAATGACATTAGGTGGAGGATGTGAATTAGCTTTACACGCAGACAAAGTAGTAGCTGCAGCGGAATCTTACATGGGATTAGTAGAGTTTGGTGTAGGTGTTATCCCTGGTGGAGGTGGTTCCAAAGAAATGGCGCTAAGAGCTTCTGATCTTTTCAAAAAAGGGGATGTAGAATTGAATGTTTTACAAGAATACTTCTTAACTATAGGTATGGCTAAAGTTGCAACCTCAGCCTATGAGGCTTATGACCTAGGATTATTACAACAAGGAAAGGATGTTGTAGTAGTTAATAAAGACCGACAAATAGCGACTGCAAAAGCGTATGCTAAATTAATGGCCGAATCAGGATATACACAACCTGTAAAGCGTAAGGATGTAAAAGTATTAGGTAAGCAAGCTTTAGGAATGTTTCGAGTAGGTACTGATTCTATGGAAGCAAGTAAGTACATCTCTGAACACGATAAAAAGATAGCAAATAAATTGGCTTATGTAATGGCTGGTGGTGATTTATCTGAGCCCACTAACGTCTCTGAACAATATCTTTTAGACTTAGAACGAGAAGCATTTATGTCTTTAACTACAGAAAGAAAAACCTTAGAAAGATTAGAGCAAATGTTAAAAAAAGGAAGACCATTACGTAACTAGAATAAAGGCTTAAGAATTTTCTTTCCTAATTTTCTAAAAAAAACAAAAAATGAAAACAGCATATATAGTAAAAGCATACAGAACAGCAGTAGGTAAAGCACCTAAAGGAGTGTTCAGGTTTAAAAGAACAGATGAATTGGCTGCTGAAACCATCCAATACATGATGAATGAATTGCCAAACCTTGATAAAAAACGTATTGATGATGTTATGGTAGGTAATGCAATGCCAGAAGGATCACAAGGATTAAATATGGCTCGCTTAATTTCTTTAATGGGATTAGACATCGTTGATGTACCCGGAGTAACTATAAACCGATTTTGCTCTTCAGGAGTAGAAACTATTGGTATGGCAACGGCTAAAATCCAAGCAGGAATGGCAGAATGTATTATTGCAGGAGGTGCTGAAAGTATGAGTTCAGTTCCTATGACAGGGTTTAAAACTGAATTGAATTACGATGTTATAAACGCAGGTCATGAGGATTATTATTGGGGTATGGGAAATACCGCGGAAGCAGTTGCCAACCAATTCAATGTATCTCGTGAAGACCAAGATGAGTTTGCATTCAACTCACACATGAAAGCGTTAAAAGCACAAGCTGAGAACCGTTTTCAAAATCAAATTGTTCCTATTACTGTTGATCAAGTCTATGTAGATGAGAATGGAAAAAAAGCAACTAAAAGTTATACTGTTACTAAAGACGAGGGACCACGTAAAGGAACAAGCGTAGCTGCATTAAATAAATTACGTCCAGTATTTGCCGCTAATGGAAGTGTTACTGCAGGAAACTCCTCACAAATGAGTGATGGGGCAGCATTTGTTTTAGTTATGAGTGAAGACATGGTAAAAGAATTAAATCTTGAACCAATTGCAAGAATGGTAAATTATGCTGCTGCAGGGGTTGAACCTCGTATTATGGGTATAGGACCAGTAGCCGCAATACCTAAAGTATTAAAGCAAGCAGGATTAAAACAAGACGATATTTCATTAATTGAATTAAATGAAGCATTTGCCTCACAATCATTAGCGGTAATGAGAGAATTAAACCTAAACCAAGACATCGTAAATGTAAATGGAGGAGCAATTGCACTAGGACACCCATTAGGATGCACGGGAGCAAAACTATCCGTACAATTATTTGACGAAATGAGAAAACGTAATATGCAAGGGCAATATGGTATGGTAACTATGTGCGTAGGTACAGGACAAGGAGCTGCTGGAGTATTTGAATTCTTAAAATAAGAAAACCGACCAAAAAAACAAAAAATGGAAACACAAACCGAAACACAACAAATGAAAGCACAAAAAGACATATTAAGAGGTGGGCAATTTTTAGTTAAAGAAACGAATTGCGATGATATTTTTACTCCTGAAGATTTTACTGAAGAGCAAAAAATGATGAAAGAAGCTGTGATGGAGTTTAATGATCGTGAGATTATCCCTCATAGAGATCGTTTTGAAAAGAAAGATTATGTATTAACCGAAGAAGTAATGCGTAAAGCTGGTGAGCTCGGTTTTTTAGGTGTTTCTGTTCCTGAAGCTTTTGGAGGTTTAGGTATGGGGTTTGTTTCTACCATGCTAACTTGTGATTATATATCTAGTGGTACTGGTTCTTTTAGTACTGCTTTTGGAGCACATACAGGTATTGGTACTATGCCAATTACATTATATGGTACTGAAGCACAAAAACTAAAATATGTACCAAAATTAGCCTCTGGTGAATGGTTTGGGTCCTATTGTTTAACTGAACCTGGAGCAGGATCCGATGCAAACTCAGGAAAAACTACTGCCACCTTATCTGAAGATGGAAAAAACTATAAGATCAACGGTCAAAAAATGTGGATTTCTAACGCGGGGTTTTGTAACGTAATGATCGTTTTTGCACGTATTGAAGATGATAAAAACATTACTGGTTTTATTGTTGAATATGACAAAGCCAACCCTAACGGAATTACCATGGGTGAAGAGGAGCACAAATTAGGAATTAGAGCTTCTTCTACTCGTCAAGTATTTTTTGGTGACACTATTGTTCCAGTTGAAAACATGTTATCTGAAAGAGGTAATGGATTTAAAATTGCTATGAATGCGTTAAATGTTGGACGTATTAAATTAGCAGCGGCTTGTTTAGATTCTCAACGTAGAATTACTACTGGCGCTATTAACTATGCTAACGAACGTAAGCAATTTAAAACACCTATTGCTGAATTTGGCGCTATTAAATCTAAATTGGCAGAAATGACTACCAATGCATATGTTGGCGAATCTGCTAGCTATAGAGCAGCTAAAAATATTGAAGATAGAATTGCTCTTCGTGAAGCAGAAGGGAACTCGCATCAAGAAGCAGAGTTAAAAGGTGTAGAAGAATATGCTATTGAATGTTCAATCTTAAAAGTTGCCGTTTCTGAAGATGTACAAAGTTGTGCTGATGAAGGAATTCAAATTTTTGGAGGGATGGGATTCTCTGAGGAAACGCCTATGGAAGCTGCCTGGAGAGATGCTCGTATTGCACGTATCTATGAAGGAACTAACGAAATTAACAGAATGTTATCTGTTGGGATGTTAGTAAAAAAAGCAATGAAAGGTCATGTTGATTTATTAGGTCCTGCAATGGCTGTTGCTGATGAGTTAACAGGTATACCATCTTTTGACACACCAGATTTTTCAGAACTATTTGCTGAAGAAAAAGAAATTATCGCTAAATTGAAAAAAGTATTCTTAATGGTTGCTGGTTCAGCTATACAAAAATACGGTCCGGATTTAGAAAAACACCAACAGTTGTTAAATGCTGCTTCTAATATTTTAATAGAAGTATACATGGCAGAGTCTGCTTTATTAAGAACTGAAAAAAATGCTAAAAGAGATGGACAAGACTCTCAAAGTGTTCAAATAGCTATGACGCAATTGTATTTATACAATGCAGTAGATATCATTACTAAAAATGCTAAAGAAGGCATTGTTTCTTTTGCTGAAGGGGATGAACAACGTATGATGTTAATGGGACTTAAACGTTTCACTAAATATACAAATCAACCAAATGTGATTGCTTTAAGAAA